>JAEIGA010001734.1_pt1 | contig 34495 bp, 46 predicted proteins | sample 9270691 | NCBI WGS metagenome assembly JAEIGA01 (sample SAMN17057246, study PRJNA624740) | gut metagenome | biome: biome; isolation source: fecal sample | host: Bos grunniens | place: China: Xizang | collected 2019
GAAATGTTGTTAACTCATCAAGGTAAGCATAGCCCAAGCCTGTACCTTGAATTTTTGTAATGGCTCGTTCGTCGTTTGCACCCACCACAAAACACTTCTTGCCAAAAAGCGTAACTTCACGATTATTAACAATTTTGCCTATGTATTCTTCACCAAAGATTTTGCGCATTGGTACAAGGATATTTCGTTCAACTGTGTTTAAGGTTTTTCCAGCTATCAAACAACTATCTGCTAAATGTTCGCTTAAGTGCTTAAGCATTAAAAAATAGCTAACGTGTGTCTTACCAGAACGTGTTGCGCCGTATAATATATTCCAGCGCCTTTTTGCTTTAGTAAGAACCGTTAACTGCTTTACAGAGAATAAATCGCTTTTAACGCTATTTGTTGCCGTCATTTGTGCGTTCCTTCCCTTCGTGTGTTTTTACGTGCTTATCAAGTGCGCCTATTAGTTCGGTTAGTTTTTCATTCGGGCTTTCATTAGTCCCACCGTCTGGAAGGTCTTTCTGTCCTAAGTATTGCTTGCCTAACCATATCGCCATAACGTGGCTTCGCTTAGCTAACTCGAACTGTGCCTTTCTCAAACGCACTTTCCCACCTTGCTCCCCTTTTTTTATAGCAAGTGAAAAGGGTTCTTTATTTACGCTATTTAATAATACACTTATATCTACTCCTAATATATATGCTATCTCTTCTTTAGTACAATATAGATTACTTAACTTTTCTATTATATTTATACCTATACTATTAAGCTTATATTTAGGTCTACCTTTAGTAGATAGTTTATCAAAACATTGTGTAGTTATTATATCCTCTTCTGTACCTATTAAGTTTTTATCAATTTTTTTGTTATTTATATCATTTTTCATAGCTAAATAGGTAATTTTAGATTGCAATAGCGTTGCAAACGGTGTTCAAATTTTAATGGCGTTTTGGCGTTTTTTGGGCATAAAAAAAGCACCTACAATTCGTAAGTGCTTTCTGTTATTTAGTTTGTTAACAATTCAATTCTTAAACACTTTTTAATTTCGTCAAATCTTGTTCCCACGTTAAAATAATTTCCTTCATAATATTTTCTTGCATCTTCAAATGTCGCATTTATTGCTGAATAGCCAATAGTTCCGTCAGTATAAATAATTCTAATTTCAATTCTTTCTCTCATAGTCACACCGCCTTTTTTAAAATAGTTACTGTTTCGTTTAAATATTTTATTTCTTCTTCAGTTAACCATTTGGCGGATTGAGCGTAAGAATTAATATGCTCTATTAAATTAGTTGAATCACAGCCAATATCGTATCTTAAACATTCATAACCGTTTATTTCATTGTCTTTCAAAAAATAAATATCAAGTTTAGTTTTGAAATAACCTAAAACTTCAGAGTTCTTTGCTTTACAATTTAAATATTCAAGACGTGTGTTGGCTTTATCAAAAGGTTCAACACCCATTTTAATATCATTTGATTCAGACCAATGATATACAACATAAGGTTCTTTTTCTTTTGTTACAATTTCTTTAGCAAGTTCTCTTAACTTTTCAATTTTTTCGTTTTCACGAAGTGAAGAGTTTCTAATTTCGTAGCAAAGATTCATCCAATCAGTTTTTTTCATAAGTGTTCTCCTTTGTTTTAATTACACCTATATTATATACTTACGGAAGTATATTGTCAACTGATTTTACGCAGTTTTTAAAAAAAATTTAGAAATAAAAAAAGACGATTATTTTTCGTCTTTTTCTCTTGCTATATCTTGTCTAATAAGCTTTTTAATATACGGAGCATATCCACCTTCAGCAGATACTTGAAGTATTTTATCTAATATATCTTGTTCAGAAGGAAATATTTTTATTTCTAATCTTTTTGCTTTGGCATCATATTTTTTTTGTGCCTTTTTTTGCGCTTCTGTCTTTGCCATACTTCCACCTATTAGGACGTTGCCCACATAAAAAAATTACGGCAATTTTCTTCAGTTTCAACTTTTTTACCGAATCTTCTATACCAATCAACAACTTGTCGTTCATTAGGGAAATCAAAATATCTATCTGCATTCTGTTCCCATCTGTCTACACTAGTTTTATTAAAACCTAATTCGCGCATTTTAGCTATTGCTTTTTTATCCATTTCGTCCATTATTTACGCTCCTTTATATAAGGGTTTCCCTTTTTATTTTTTTTGTTTTTAAATTCGTTATACGCTTTTGCAGGACCGTCCCCATATCCTTCAACTATATCTAAAGGAATAAAACGACCAGTTCTTATAGCGCGCATTACAACGCGATTCATACTATCTTTTAAAGATGCTGGATTATATTGTATTTCTACGTCATATCCTGCTTCTTCTAATTTATCAATTAGTTTTCTTTGCAGATTGCCTGCATCCTCGCCAATTTTAGGAATTACAAGGTTATCGCCTTGGCGTTTTCCACCAGTTAAAAATTCTTTTAACGCTTCTTTTTGAATATCAGAACTTTCTTCGTGAACTGCTCCAGCAGCTGCGCCTTTGCTTTCTTTAAACTCGTCAATTAAACCCTTAATTTCATCATTATCAAAAACAAAACCGCCTATATCTCTAGAAATCGGATTAACCATTCTTGAAGATTTGCCAGCTGCCGGTAAACCTGTAACAATAACTGCTTTAAATTCCCTTTTAATAGGTCCGTTTGCTTTATATCTACCGTCTGGCTGTTCTTGCATTGAACCCATAGATAAAAATTCATTTTTCCATTGTTCACGCTTTTTTTCACGTCCCGGTAAAAATCTAGTATCCCCATATTTTTTATTTACTTCATCAGATTTTCTAGCTAAATATTTTACAACTGGATGATTCTTTAAATCTTCTATTTCTAAATATTCGCCACGCTGTAATTGGTCGCCTAATTTTTTTATTTCTTCAGGCGTTAGGTTTTGGGATTCTATTTTGTTGCTTGAAGTTTTTTCTGCGGTTTTATCAACTTTAGGCATTTCTTTTTCGTCTTTACCGCTTATTTCATCATAGCTTGTATTTTGACGATAACTTGCTTGCTCGTTTGATACGCCTTTTTCTTTTAATGCTTCCCATACTTCTTTGGGACTCATACCTTTTGTGTCTATTCCATATTCTTTTGCTAGACCGTATGCAATTTTATTATTTGCCATAAGTATTTTACCACCTTAAGTTTTAATTGTCAATAGTTTTTTATAAAAAAGCCGTTAGTATTAACCAACGGCTTATTGCTTTCACGTCTTCCCACGGGGGTGCAGGAAGACTTCAACAAGGGAATATGATGACCGAAAGGGATTTATCCTTTCCTACCACGATACCATTATAACATATTAAAACTGACATTTACTGACATGATTAAATTTTTTGCAAAATATTATCTGAAACTTTATCATGCGCTAATTTTTCTAATGCTTCGTTATGTATTCGATACGTTTGTCTATCGCAGTAGTTATGCTCACGTTCAATCTTGCGCCACGACCAGCCGTTGACGTAGCGGTCTATAATCATTGACTGCTCTACCTCGCTTAAGCAGTACACGGCTTCAGCTATTGCATTTTCAATCGCAAAAGCTTCATCCATAACTTTTTCGTATCGAGCTTCAAGCCTTGATATAAGGGCAACAAATCGTTCTTGTACGCTTGTTTGAGCTCCACCGCAGACTTTTACGTTCTCATAGCTTACGGCGTTTAAACCGTACATATCGACCTTTGCGTTTGCAATTTGCCGTTGTATGCTTTTGAGTAATCTCTTTTTGCCTTCTAATGATTTTAGTTGCTCTTTCACTCTGAGTGCTTCTTCTGATAATGCCATACTTCTTAATCCCCCTCGCTTTTGTTCTGAATTGAAATTTGAGTTTTTATACAGGCTGTTATACAGCTTGCTACTAATTGGGCATTACCCTTGTAATGCTCTAAGCTGTCAAGCAGAACTTTAACGTTTGCTTCGCTTAATTCTAACTGAATTTTGTAATTCTTCACTTTTCTTTCCTCACTTAATCGTGAACCACGTTCCGCAGTCAAGAATTTTACCTTCTCTGCCGTATAGGTTCTTGTATATCTCCTTAAGCTTTTGCTTTGCTTTTTCGCTGTTCGTGAACCAGCTTTTGTTGTAGCAGTTATACGACCATTCAAGGTTGCCATAATCTTTGGCATCTTGCAGGTTCTCAATAATAAAGCCTGTCTGCCCTATATATCCTACTCGCTCTTCTAACACGCTATTGCCCTTGTAGAGGCAATAAACTCTCGTTCCTATTTTAAGCTTTCTCATTTAGTTTTCTTTTCCTCGCTTCTTTAAGTTTCTTCACCCCACAGTCAGGGTGGCAAGGCTTGCAATCAGGCTTTACCTTGCAGTCTTGACATATAAGGATCTCTTCGCTATCAACGTTCCGCCCGGTGAGGCAAAACAATTGACTTATTTCAGTTTTAACTCGTTTTCCGTGGTGTGTCATCTTTTTTAACGCCCCTTCTAATTGATCCATTTTATAACGGGGTCGTCTTTGAACCCTTTTTCCCATACGAACCAAGCATAGGATACCGCAGAGCCACCACCCTGGCGCATTTTTTCAAACTCTCCATTCTTGGCGCAGAGCAGTCTGCCAGACGCGACATATATGACCTTCGGAGGGTATTTTTTAAAAAGCTCGCGTCTTGCTTTTCCTTCGAGGAATTGCACCTTTAAAAACATGGCGACCTTCGTGCCCTTCATTGATATGTCAAGCGCATGTTCTACAAACTCTTTTGCGTATTTATAGGGTGGATTGGTGATAATGTCTCGCCAGGCGTCCAGCGCTATGTCTTTTGCTTCCACTTTCAAAAAGTCCAGTAGCTCCGTATCTTTGTAACCTCGGTCGATAATGTCTGAAGACCTCACCCGATAACCCCTGCTTTTTAGCACTTCGCTGAGATGCCCGCCGCCGCAGGCACATTCCCATACGTACGGCGCGAAGCTTTCGTGCTCCAGAAGCAGTTCTAGAGCTTTCGGTTCTGTTGCGTAGTAGTCGTTGGCCTCTCTCTCTTTTTCAGTGTGATTCGAGGCTCCGAGCGTTTTGTATATGCTGTTGCTATTTCCTGTCCAGTCTTTCATTTTGGCACTCCCGTATTATTTCATTTATTGCAACTATCTCGTATTCGCAACTTAAAAACCTTACACCACATTGTTCATACTTGCTTTTTAAGCGATAAAGTTTAGCACGAATTTTTAAAAGTGTTTTAAGGTCTGCTCCGTCAACTTCGTTGTGTATTTCCTCAAGTCTATCTTTAAAGGCTTGTTTATTTATATAACCGTGTTTATCGTAGTATTTCATTTTTGCCCCTTTAACGCTAACTCACAAAAAATACCACAATCTTCAGGGATTTCAATTTGTTCTAATCCACGATTAGGCTCTAATTCATCAAGGTAACATTCTTTCAAGATATATTTGCATATCTTGCGTTCTAATTTTGCACGACTTTCAAAAACTTCGGGGAAATCTATACGAATTTTATTCCAATACCCCATACCACCTTTTAAACAACCAATACAATTATTATTGTTATAGCCTAAATCATACATCAACGGTCTTTTAATGCCTAATCTTTTTGCCATAGCGTGGCAGTCTTGCTTTGTAAGATTGTTTTCTATTAAAGGAAATTTATGCTTAAAATCTGGCATACCGTCTATAAGTCTTTGAACGCGGTGTCTTTCGTTGCAATCAAACCCCCAAATATATGTTATATCATCGTCTTTGTGCAATGCTTCAAATTGTTCTTTTCTTACTCTTTTTTTAAGCCAATTAGTGCAAGGATAAAACATTGAATGTACGTTTCTAAAATGCCCAAAAGTCATAACTGCTTCTTCTACCGATTTATATTCACTTTGTAATATTTTTATAGGCTTACCTATTGCTTTCTCACAATCTTTTATAAACCTTAAACTATCTTCTTGTTGGTCATCAATATGAATGTACCAAATTTCGTCTTTTGCAAGATAAGTAGCAATAAAACTACTTATACCAGCACTAAGCCAAGATACTGTTAATTCCATTCTTCCACCTCTATTCTTTTAATTTCATTTTCAATTAAATACCATTGATAAGGTGTAGGTGTTAAATAATTTATATCATTTAGCATTACTAACGGTTGCGTATTATCTTTGTTATTTACGGCTATTTGACCGCTGTTTGATTTAATTACTTCAAATCCCATTTGGTGTAACATTTTTAAAAAAATAAGTATTTCTTGTTTTTTACTCATTCTTCCACCTCTACACCGTATTGTTTGGCGAGTTCTTCCACTATATCGCCTGCATAAAACTCACCTACATCTTCAAGAACAGATTTCAAAATCTCTTTAGCCGTTTCTTTGCGTACACTTTCTTTGAATTTGCCAATATTATTATATAAGCGCTCGTTGTCGGCTTGCAATTTCTCGCATTGCTCTTTTGCGTGTGCATAATCGTTTTTTAAGACTAAATAATTGCTGTATTCTTCCTTTGTTATTAACATAACCGGGTCTTTTTCGTCTCTGGTAAATATAAGCCTTGTCACTTCGGGTCTTTCCCGCAACGTGCCGTTTTCGATTTTATCTTCTAAATCAGCAAGACGTTTTACTACCGCTTCTTCTCGTTTCGCGTGTATGTAAAGATTTTCTTCAAAACTATCAGCATCACATTTATGCTTATAAGTAGCAATTCCATTTTCATCTCTTTCCGTCAATCTTTCGTATTTCATTCTTGCTCCTCTACACCATTAAAAAGTTTATCAAATATTCCTTGTTCTGCAAGTTTTGGGTAAAACGCTTTTACATAGTCAACATATTCTTTTGAAACTTCTTTTTGTTTGCCACCAACTATTAAATCAAAATCTGACTTCCACTTGTCGGGAACTTTGAACTCGTATATTGCATAAGTGCAATCATCTTCATCATCGTATGTTTTTATAAAATTTTCATCTTCATATAATTTTTCTTCGCCAAAGCCACAATTACGATTTCCACCGCCACACCTTGTAAAGATTGCAATATTACCCTCTTCAGTAACATAACAGTCTCTAAATCTTGGGTATTCGTCTGCTTGTTTACCAAGCATAGGCATAATTACTACACAAGCAAAATTAAATCCTTTCATCATATTATACAAACTCATTCTTCCACCTCTACGCCAAATTGTTCTTTGATTTCATCTAAAACTTCTCTTAATTCATCAGCATTGGTTTCAAAATCTAAATTGTATTGATGTCGCTCGCAAATCTTCCAAAATACCAAGTTTACAACTTCTTTTACTTTGTCTTTGCGCAACCGTTCTAATTCTTCTTCTGTAAACACCACCGAGCTTTCGGGGATTTTGCGGTAGCCTTTTTTTACAAGAATTTTAGCCATTGTATTGCTATACGGACAATTCCAAGTTCGCGGACAAGTTCCGTCAGCACACATTTTTGTGTTTATATTTTTACAAATATCTTTCGCCATTTCTTCAATCATTTCTTTTTCGTTCATAATTCACTCCCGCAAAATATTTAATCATACCCTCTTTGCATTCGTTTTCGTGTCCGCAAGAGGTATATTCTTCGCTTGGCAATCGCACATAACCGTTCGTGATTGCCGTTTTTATTTCAACGCATTTTGACACGTCATCTTGTGGGTATCGGCGGTCTAGCGCTATAATAAGACTTTCAAGCCGTGAGTTAATAACTTTGTGCCCGTTCAGATTCAAATGCTTAATGAAGTCAAATACCGATAAGCGATATATGCCGTGAACATCTAAGTTATCAAGTATGTCGTTATAGCTTTCGCACACGCACGCGCCCATGTAATAGTTATCTATTTTTTTTATTACTTTCTTACTTACTATTTCTTTGTTTTTTTGTGTTACTTTTTTTATTTCTTTACTTTTTTGCGCAGTACAACGCAGAATTTGCGTGGTTCGTTGCGTAGTTTCTTGCGTGGTTATTTCGATAATTCGTGCCTTACTTCCACCTTGTTTAATTACTATGTAATTAAGGTCACACAATTTTTTAAGAATTTCGCACACTTTACGCTCGCTTATTTTGGCAAATATTGCTAAAGAATTATTGCTCGTTAACCACGCAAATTCTGCGTGGTTGCGTGCGTGGTTCGTTGCGTAGTTAATTCTACGTTCAAGCTCTATAAGTAAAGCTCTTTCTTCAAGCGTGAGTTCCGTATTCTCCCACTTGTCAAGCCCTATAGTAAGCTTTTCAAAAAGCCGACCTCTCATTTTTACCCCCCCGTTAGAAAGGCAAATTTCCGCCCTCTATCTCTTCGAGCTTAACTTGCTCGCGTATTAGCTGTTTAACTTCTTCGTTCGTTTTAGTCTCGTTTTCGCCCTCGTTTGCCTTGTGTGGCTGATTTTCACCATATTCCAAGAACTCCACGTTTGTTAACGCAATTTCGGTTACAGTGCGTTTTAAGCCGTCTCTGCCTTCGTATGTACGGTTACGTAAATAACCCTCAAAAAATGCCTTACTGCCTTTGCGTAAAAATTGGTGGCAATTCTCCGCTACGCTCCTATAAGCTACGCAGTTAAAAAAGTCAGTTTCGTTTCCGTTCACACTCGGATAAGGTCTAACTACTGCTATAGTGAACGTTGCAATCGGTACCCCTGCAGGGGTTTCGGCAAGGCTCACGTCCTTTGTGAGCCTGCCCGTTTGAAATACCTTATTCATTCTCAGCGCCTTCTTCTATCTCGCTCATAGGCGTTACTTCGCCTGTTTCTTCATCGATATAATTGAGCGAGCCGTCAGCCTCGTTATATATCGTAGTCTTGCCGTCTGCAGTTTCAACGTCAGTTACAAAGTCACTTCTAATAGGTGCATACTTAAGTAGCTGTTTTAGCACGGTCTTTTTTGCCATAGCTTCAAAGTCTGTTTGCCAAGGTCCTGCTCCGTAAGTCTTTGAGTACTTCTTGCCGTGTGCAATTATATCGTCCTTGCTCATTACCACAAATGCTTTACCGCCGTTTTTGAGTTGAAACATAGCGTATGCGTAAGTCATGTTACCGCGATTGCTAGGTGCAGGCTTGTGCTTAAGCACGGGATCAATCCCAAGCTCATACTCAAAGCTATCGTTCTCAAATACAATATGCGCTTGAATAGTAGCTATCTCTCCGCTTCTATATGCCAGGTCTAATAAGCCTTTATAGCCGATTTGGAATTGACATTCATAACGTTTGTTTTTGCCGTTGTAATAAGGTATAAGGTAAGCTTGACCTAACGGTGTGTTGGGCTCTAAGCCAAGCTGAGCAGAGTTCATAAGTGCGCCTAAAAAAGAAAGCTTCGTGCATTCTTCCAGCTTGGGGTTGTTGCTAATCGCTGAGAGAGCTATTCTCGTGAAGCGGTCAGGTGTGATTACCTTTGGTAATGCCTTGGCAATTTCGCCCTGCATAACGGTTACAAGGTCTCTTAAAGTCTTGTTGTTGGTAGGTTGTGCTACTGCCTTGTTTTCTGCCTGCTTTTGAATAATTCCTGTTTGGTTTACGGTTGTCATTTTTTTACATACTCCTTGTTTATTTATTATCGAACACGAAGTTAAAAACTTCGTGAAATTGCTTCCACAAATGCTTAAGCTTGCGCTTGTCCTCAATAGATTGAACAGCTTCCTGCTCTATATCTTCAATCTCTCTTAATATCTGATTGCCTCGCTGTGCGTAGGCTTTCTTTCCGTCGGGTAAATCGTAATAGCTTATCATTACACTATCTCCTTATCTCTTATCTGTGTTATCTTGAACATTCTCGATACGCTCTTCCTTGCGTATGTTCTGTATATCCTGGGGTGCTCGGCTTGTAATCGCTTGATATCAATAGTGTTGCGCTCTTGCTGTCTCCACGTTACTTTGTATCCGTCCGTTTGCCCCTCAGTAGCGTTTGCCATATATACTTGAAGCTCTTGCTTGATTTGTTCTTGTTCGCGCTCTAACGCCTTAATTTGGGCGTTTAACTTTGAATATTCTTCTAATAAGTTACGGTATGGTAATAGGTCAACGCTCTGACCTTCGTTTGCGTAGTACATTTCACTCAATGCTTCTGCCGTTGCTCTAGTTCCGTCGGGTCTTGGTTCAACGCAAGCCAATATGTTATTAGTCCAAAAATCTTGCTCTATGGTTAATAGAGCGTTTATCTCTTCTTCGTTACGGTCAATGCAGAAGTAATAAAACCCTACGCCTAACACTAATATAGCAATGTACCATTTTTGCGCGCCTGTAACCGCCATATAGTGAACGCACTGTGCGTAGTATTGAGGCGGTATATCCGCTTTGATAAAATCAGTCTTATTAAATGCGCTTGCGGTCTTGCATTCAAGTCCAGCGTTCTCGCCAACTATAAGACGGTCAACGTCTGCAAGCATCCAATAGTGTTCTTCGTGCTGTAATACGTAATTACAGCGCTTAACCTTTTTTCCTGTAGCTTCGGTAAACCTTTGGGCTACGTACTCTTCAAGGTCGTTGCCAATTCTCCTAGCTTCGCTTACGGGCTTCTCGCTTGTTAAACCTACTTTGTCGGCGTAAACGCTGAACGGTGAAGAAAAAGAGCTAAGCCCACAGATAGCTCCTGCATCAGAACCGCATATGCCCGTTCTGCGCAAATTCAACCACTGTTCGTGCGTTAACTCTTTTCTATCGGCGATTACTCTCGCCTGCATTATTTTCTTAATCATATTATTTTACCCCCGCATTAATTAAATCTTCTACAGCTTGTGTTATTACAGGTACAACGCTTTCGTAGCACTTGCTACATAGTACGTCGCCGTCGTAACGTTCGTAGTCGTAGTCATCTTCGTATATCGGCTTGCCACAGCATTCGCATACGAATTTTACTGGTCTTTCTTCACGCTTACCTAAGCGTGAGCCGTCATCCCCTACCCATGGTGCTTCAATCATCTTCATTTTTCTCCTTGTTTTGTGTTTTGCTTATTGAATAGTGTGCTCGCCGTAGAAGCAGTTCAGCACTGTGTCATACGGCAAACGCATAATGTCCGCTATCTTCTTAATGTTGTCAGGACGGGGTTTTGTTTGCCCTCTCGCCCATAGGCATATGCGCTCTCTGCTTACGCCCATTCTTCTTGCTAACTCTGCTTGATTTATGCAGTTCTCTTTTAATAATTCTTTAAAATCCATTTTCCTGCTCCTTTATTTACTAACTTGAATTTCAACTGATTTATACTCACCACCGCTTTCTTCTACGTATTCAATATGGAATAACGCGTCAATAGTTTTACCGTAAAAACCACTGCACTCCCAAACTGCGCAAGTTCTTATTTCTGCTTTTTTATGTTCTCTTTTAAATTGTCTTATTGCTTTTACCATTAATTCTTCCATTTTTCTTGCTCCTTTATTTTGGGTTTGCTAAAAAAATAGACGATTTGTCTAATTTCTGGTTATATCTTATCACACATTTTGTCTAATGTCAACTATTTTTTCAACAAATTGTTGATTTTTTTATTCTTTTTTGTTATGCTAAAGAAAAAAGAGGCAATTTATGGCTGTTTGCCGTACGTAAAGATAAAATTATTCAAAAAATAAACAAGGAGAGTGCCTAAAAATGGAAATATTAAAACAGTTGCGTAAACAAAACGGTTTTACGCAAAAAGATGTTGCTAAAGAACTAGGAATAACTGTTTCAGCTTATGGTAATTACGAATTAGGACAAAGACAACCCACCCCCGAAATGCTGTGCAAGTTGGCAGACGTGTTCGAGGTATCGGTTGATTACCTATTAGGGCGCGAAAAAGAAAATGCCCTTGTGCGCAAAGGCACAACGGACATTGCCACAAATTATTTAAAAAAATTAGGTCTTGAAAACGACCAAAAATTTAAGGATTTTGCAAAATTATACTCTACAATGACCGAGATGCACCGCACTTACGTTTTAGCCTATTTGATAGGGTATCTCAATAAGGCAGGAGTAAACACAATCAATATCGTAGGTTATTAACTTCTCAGCATATATGATAAAAAGGGGTATTGCAAGTATTAAACTTGCTTTTAACGTAAAGAATAAATTTGCTTTCACAAAGAAAAAATTTGTTTTTGCAAATAATATATTCAAAAACTCAAATGTGTTTAAGTTTTTTAAAAGTTTAATTCTAACTGATAAAAAAATAGTTACGCATTTAACCGATAACTGCCAAATGCTCAAGCGTTGAATATGTATGTTAACAGCTATAAAAACAAAAATGAACGGCTGTTAGCATATATAGCCTATTTTTTGGGGCTTAACTGAATAATGACTATATACCTAACTGCCTTTCGTTAATATTTAAACGCAATAAAAGAGAGAGGTAGTTAATAATAATGAACGCGTTTTTATTAAATTGCTTGAAAGAAATTGCAACTAATATTGCAAACATTCAAGTGGCACTTATAGCATACATTGGCTACGTTGAAGGCTCGCAAGATAGTGAAGCTAACGTAGATTTAGCAGTATTCAACCAACTCAGCCAAATAACCAATATACCAGCAGTAACAACAAACGAAAACGATTATGATTGTAGTGAGTCCGTTAATATAATATTCACAAAGGAAGATATGAACAAAATGCCACTACAATTCAGAAAAGAATACCGCATTGACGGAAGCATCGTGCGGTGTCGCAAACGCCCCACCGGGCAAAACAAGTTTACTTATGAAATGCGTTACCGCCGTGACGGTTACAATGTTACGGCAACAGCTAAGACCTTAGAAGAATGTAAAGCTAAGTTTTTAGCAAAACTTAAAGAAGCTGACAAGCAACTTAAAACAGAAGGCTCAAAAACGTTATTTAAGAACTTCGCAATTTACTATTTTGAAACATTCAAAAAGCGCAAAGTTTCTGAAGCAACATACAAAGCTGACTGCTCAAGGCTTAACAACAATATTTTGCCACGCTTTGGCGATAAAGATCTTAAAGCTATAACGCCTGGGGAATGCCAGGAATTTATTGATGACCTTATAGCTCAAGGTAAAGGCAAAACAGCAGAAGAAACGCACAGTTTGCTCAACCAATTATTCAAAGGCGCAATTAAGCACGGTTACTTATCACAAAACCCACTTGACCTTGTAGTTAAGCAAAAGCACGAAAGTGAACACGGTACAGCACTTACGCTTGAGCAAGAGGCTCAAATTGTTAAAGGCTTTCAAGAAAGCAAATATGCTCCCGTATTCATAACAGCATTATACACAGGTATGCGCCCTAACGAATACGCTCACGCAGAATATAAGGACGGCTTCATAATCACAATTAACAGCAAGCGCAAAAACGGCAAAATCGAATACAAAAAAATTCCTATAAGTCCAATGCTTGAACCTTATGTTAATGATGTATTCATACAAATGTTTAATGCACTTAAAGCCTCACCGTTAAATACTCTACGCAATCACTTCGGAAGAGTCGCAAACCCAAATTTAAAGCTGTACGACTTGCGTACTACATTTTATACACGGTGCGAGATGTGCGCGGTTGCCGAGCCAGCACGTAATGAATTTATTGGACATTCGGGCGGAGTTTTAAAAGACACCTATACTGACTTACCTGATAGTTTTTTAATTCAAGAAGCGCAAAAAATAAGATATAATCTTAATTTTTAAGCAAAAACTTGCCCCAAAATTGCCCCAAAATACCGTTTTAACACGAAAAAAAAGCCGTTAAATGCGCTTTTAAACACACTTAACGGCTTTTAATATTAATTTTTATTATTATTTTTAGTAAATAAACTGTATTTTTTAGCAAAGTTATGGGTTCGATTCCCACTACTTGCTCCATTCAAGGCTTAAAATCATAGATAAAATGCGGAATTTTAAGCCTTGAAAAAAACATGCCCCAAATTTACCCCAACGCTTAAACTACAATTATAATTGTTTTTCTTCGTTTTGTTGAGTTCGATTTCTCCAATCGAACCATTCCCAAAAGTCATATAATACACCGATAATGTCTTGTAGACGTTCGGTGTATTTTATTTTTATTTTATATCCTAATGCCATGCCCCCAAACAGCGAAAGCAATAAAAGCATGATTTGGAACAATGCGTAGATTATAGTTACGAGGCTGAAATCAGACGTTAACTTAATGGTAAGTGATACTACTACAATGCACGATACAATAACAAAAATAAGTTTTGTAGCAAATGACACATACTTATGCGCTTTTATAACGCCCTCACTTCTGATAGGCGAACGTTCACTGTGTCCATTAATTGAATTAACGAGCATGGCCTTATTAAGTTTAATCGGCTTTAAATCTTTCGCCTTTTTGAGCGCTTTCGCCTGCTCTTCGGTTAAAGCGGATTCGTCTATGTCTTTGCCCTCTAATATTAAGGCTGTGTCTGCTTCGCTGAATCCTGCGCATAATAATATCTCCGTTCGTGTTTTTTTAAGTTCGCCTGTTTTATAGTCAGTACAAAAAAGTTCAAGCATCCATTCTATACGTTTATCTCGGATTTTTTTTACCTCTGCAAGATAAGCGTTTTCAACCTTTTTAGTAAATTCTATTTTTGATGCCGTATTTGTACCGATTGTATATGAGTTTAAATAAACTATGTATGAGCACGTGGCTAAAATTAAAGTTTCAGCGCTTATAGCTCGCGCCCAAGATGCATTAGTTATGTCGAATTCAGACACGAACACTACAAAAATTGCAAAAATCATAAGTATCGCTGAAAGCAATTCAGCATGATGCTGAACAGTCCATGACACTATATTCCCATTTCGTTCCCGCGCCTTAGATACAGGAGCAGAAGCATTAAGTATAGATTCTTGCTCATGATGAGCTGAGGTTTTTGCATTAGCACCACCGCTAAAATAATCGTTTCCCATATTTTATTTTTGCACCACCTTTTTTTATTATTCTGCCGATATACCAAATAGCACGTTGTTAACGTCTCTAAACGTAAGGTCTGCTCTTAGCATGCCGTTTTGGTCTTTAGAACACTCACTAAATATTTGCGCCACTTTAGTGGGATACCAAGCAAGCGTAGCACCTATAATCGAAGCTATTGATATTAGCATTAGGTCATCTACAAGCGATTTAATAGCCAAAGATAATACTAACATTACTATTGAAGCAAAGCCTGCTATCGTTAATACCCCGCAAATTTGTTTTACAAGCTTTTTTGCGAATATTAAGAAGAAGACAAGGCAAAGCACTGAAAAGAAGGTTAATGACGTTCCTGTTTCCTTAAATAAGCGGTCTTTGTTGATTATGGCGATAACTACTATAGGTATAAGATAAAGAAACAAGGCTATACTGGTAAAAAGTATAGCCTTTGCTTTATTTGAATATTTTCTCATTTTGCGCCCCCTTTTGATTACTCCTCTTGCGTGGGCGTGTTTAAGATTTTGGCAACGGCTTCCTCTCCTAGTGCTACTTTAAGCTTTTCGTTTTCAAGGCTCAATGCGCTTACTTGTTCAACAGTAGGAGCTTTAGATAAGATATTTACAGCTAAATCACGATTATTAGAAGCTATAGCAAGTAAAGCTTCTTTAATGGCTTTTTCTTGCGCTACTATAGTTTTTTCGTTACCTAAAAGTTCAGCTAACGTTTTGTCGTCAATTTTTAGTTTGCGAACTACGTTGCGCGACACTCGTTCAACTAATTCTTTGGCCTGCTTATCGTAAGCGTGTTCTACGCGCTTGGCAATCTCTTCTGCAGATAAATTCTTTAAAGTCTCTTGAAGATCTTCTTTAGTTTGCGCCAGAACCGCATATGCGCTGTGCTGTGCTGTTAGCTGTGAGTTAACAGCTAACAGCGAACCTTTAGCTTTTGCCACTTTGCTTGCCAAAACAATTATAATAAGCAAAATTACAAGACCGCTTGCCGTTATTAAGTATATGATTTTAGCATCTACATTGAACACGCTAGAAAGCTTATCACTTAACGTTGCGATCAAAGATTTCTGCTGTTCGGTGAGCACACTGTTAATAATGTCGTTAAGCTCATCTTCGGTTAACGTTATATTGGGTTTTCCGCTTGAATTTAAGGCGCTATCTTCAATAGAACTGTCGGTGGGTTCTTCGGTGGGAATTTCTTCATCGGTAGAACTTTCGCCCGTTGTAGCCGATTCTACGGCTTCGCTCGATAATTCTTCTGCATAAGCAGAAGACCAGGTAAATTTGCCCGCAAAGGCAAAAAGCGTAAGACATAATGCTATGATTAATGATAACGATAATTTTTTCATTTTTTTGACTCCTTATAAAATTATTTCGTGGGCTTTTTCAAGCGCAGTTATACGCTTTTCAAGCGATTGGTACAGGTCGTAAAGCTTAAAGTCAGGCGTAACTTCCGTAACGGCTATAGGCATACATTCCCAAGATTTGGCAACTTTGCCGTTAATAAGGCTTTTGAACGTAATCTCAAGAACGCCTGCTGATAACATATTTGTTATATCGATTGGGAAATTTTGCAATACTGAATATTGCATCTGCTTTTTGTTACACTTAACGATTGCACGAATTGTTAAGTCAGTATAAGTAGAAGAGCCTATATTAAGATATATAGGCTCAGTTACAGGTAATACTAATGGTTCGTTGGTTAGTTTAATTATGGGATTATAACCTAAATCAATTTTAAATTCCATTTTTTATTTCTCCTTATTCTTCTGCGTATTCACTTGCTTTTACGATATGGTCTACAAGAGGTGCCCAGACGTTAGAAGTAATCCACTCGTCGTAAAGGCTGTCAGGTACTACTATTTGTAACGCTTCATTGTATTTTTCGTTAATATCGCCTGGAGCGCGTCTAGCCACATCTGTAACTCTACGAAAATCTAGTAATTTAAGCTTGATGCACTTCCAGATAGCACTCGACTCGATTGAGCTAAACGCTCTGCCAAAAACTACGGATTCTAAGTTTTGGCAGTCGTAGAATGAAGCTTGTTTAAGTGTAGTAATTCCGTCATTAAGTATTACGGAAGTTATAGAAGTACAGCCAGCAAATAAACCTTCTGGGACCTCTGTATAAGGCGTAGGGATATTTAACGTTGTAACTTTAGCAGATCGTATATATAACGCGCCATGATTAATAAGTGGGTTTGCTGAATACTTATGTATGTAGTCATCGTTGCTTATGAAGCTAAAAGCTATATTAAACCAATCATCCAACGTGCCGAGATAATATACATTAAAGCCTGTAGGTATAGTTATATCTCTTGCTACGTTATCAAACGCATAATTACCTATGTTTGTTACGCCTGCCCCAAGTGTTATACTTTCCGCCTTAAAACAATCCATAAACGCTCTATTCCCAATAGTAGTTACTGAATTAGGAATATTAATAGCAGGTAAGTTATAGCAATTATAAAACGCGTAATTGCCAATAGTTGTTACACCCGAAGGAATTCTAAAATTAACTAAATTTTGGCAATCACTGAACGCGTAATCGCCAATGGTAATCAAGCTTTCATCACCCACGAACGTTACAGTTTTAAGGGAACCACAACTATTGAACGCGTAATTGCCAATAGAAGTAATCCCTAATGGTATTAAAAGCGTGGTTATTGAGGTATTGTTAAACGCGTTATCTGCAATCGCTGTAACAGGTACACCTTGGTAAGTATCTGCTATAATTATGTCAGTTTCAGTAGCCGTTCCTAACCCCGTACAAGATGCAGTAGTGCCGTCTGCCGATAACTCATAAGTTAAGCCCTCAGTTGCTCCAAAATCGCTTGCTCTATATATGTAATAGTAATATGCTCTCCACTCATTATTTGCAACCCACTCATCATAAAGGTTATCAGGCACAATAATTTTAAGATTTGCGCTTACATTATACAGCGCATCAGTCCCGAGCGTAGGTATAGTAGTTGCTTTACGAAAATCAAGTAGCTCTAATTTTTTACAACCATAAAATGCGTTCTGCAAAATGCGGGAAACTTTGTTAAAAAACACTTGCTTTAAATTAGTGCACGCCTCAAACAAGCTGTCTGCAATAGTAATGTTACCTAGAATATTGGTAAAACTAATAACTTCTAAAGAAGAACAACCAAAAAAGGCAGAACTAGAAATAGATATATTATTGAGTTTAGGAAGATTTACAGTTTTTAACCCTCTGCAGTTTCTAAATGCATTTGTTTCAATGCCATTTACTTGTGGCGGTATAGTTATTTCTTGAATACTGCTAGAACTAAATGCATAATTACCGATTTCAGTTACTGTTTCGGGTATGTTTACAGTAAAGCCTTTATACCCTGCAAATGCCCTCTCACCTATAATTTGTATAGTAGGCGTACCGGGCCATAATATATTAGATGTACACTCACTAAATGCATGCCGACCAATTTCGTTGACTGATTCAGGAATACTAATAGTAGCCCCTTTATACCCTGCAAATGCCCCCATACCAATTTTAGTTACTGCGTTAGATAATAATATGTCTTTAACTTCGATACCATTAATGAATAAACTGTTAGCGTAATATAATGGATTAGATGCTACATCACTAGTACCACTACTAAATGATATTTGTGCCCATTTATCTACTGACCCTTTAAAGTTTAATTTTAAAATGTTGGTACAATTTAAAAAAGCATTCGTACCAACACTAATAAGTGATTCAGGTAAAATAACCGATGTTAAATTTTGGCAATTATTAAATGCTTTTGAATCGATTCTTGATACTGAATCAGGAACTACTAATGATGTTATTTGGGTATTAGAATCGAAAGCCTCCTCTCCTATTTCAGTAACGGGATATGTTACACCAAAAAGAGTATATTCAGATGCAATAGCGATATACGATAGTGTGGCTGTTCCTATACCCGTACATATTGCATAATTGCCGTCGGTTGCCTTTGCATATGATAAGCCTTCAGTAAATATTACGCGTAGATAGTACACTGCATTAGACAAGTTAGACGGCGAAAGCAAATCGCTAAATGCCTTAGCTTGTAGCATATGCTCGCCGTTAACCGTAAATATTTGCGTTAAATCTACTTTTTGATCTTTAGTTAGATCAACTTCAACTAAAGTTCCGTTATCGTATAACCGCCATGACGTCGCAAATTCGCCGTTAACTATATCTGTTACAACTATGTAATCAGTATCTTGAATGGCAACTGACGGCGGAAATAAGTGCACAGTTGAATCACTGCTTGTGGGAAATGCCGGATATACTTCAATATCTTCTAAACAAAACTTATCCTTGGTCTTAATTGCAAGCCCTTTTTTGTCATACATTTCAAGTTTCATCTGCCACCTCTTCTACAGTTACGTCAGCTGTTTCGCCCTCATAAACAGGCAACTGAACGTAAGCAGTTCTATCCGCACGAACGGTTACAGGTAACTTAATACCATTAGGATATAAAGGTTCGGTGGAAACGATTGTACTTTCCGCAAAGGCTGATTCTAACTCGCTTAAATAACCCATTATTTGATCTATTAGAGCAAGGTCTGAATCACTTTCAATTTTAGGCGGTATGTAGCGCACGCCTCGCAAAACGTTAAACGTAGTCTTGTACGTGCTAAGTATTTCCAGCTCAAGGTTTTGACTATCGTTTACGTAGCCGTTATAAATATAAAACTGCACAGCAACTTCGCCCACGTATTCGGTAACCGTATTGTTAATGAGGCAACGCCATGCATTGTAGTGCTCACCGTTTACGTTTACTATATCTGTAAGGTCCACTTGCGACATATTTGGCTTAGCAAAATTAAGTGCAGTTTTTACGCCATTAGGAAGCGTAAATGCTACCCCCACGGAAGCCTTACTGAACGGTGCCACGAGAACTATCTCGTTTGCCTTGTGTGAATTTTGGTACACAGGTTCGGGTATAACTTTAGTTATGTTCCCCTCTGCATTTGCAAAAAAAATCATAAATTATGCCCCCTGTAATAAATTTTCCATTGCGCTTTTTAACTGAGCTAAAAACTCGTTATCGATTGGGTTGTCGTGATAATATTGCATTTTATCTAATTGCTCGTTTGTAAACGTTACTGAACCGTTAGAAAGAGCATAATACAAAGCCATGCCCCATACTATAGTTTTGCCTGCGCCCTTACCGATAAAATAAGTTTTTTGCGCAAAAGCGTATTCGATTTTTAATATTTTTAGCAAGTATTCTCGGCTTAAAATATCTATATCAAGCGTCGGCAATTCGCCATAAATAATGTTTCCGCTATTGGTTTTTGCTAAACATACTGACAGTTTGTAACGCCATTGGTCGTCTTTTAATTTTTGCTTAAGCGTTTCAACAGACATTACAAAGCAATCAACATTTAAATCGTTTATGTGAAAGCAACCTATACCCGTTTCAACTCTTGTAATAATTGTATAGTCATAGTCTTTACAGTTTCTACAGAATAGTTGGCTCCCATTTCTAAATATGCATACAAGGTTGTCAATAATATGTGGCATTAAATATTCTGTTAGTTGTTCATAGTTATACATATTTAACCCCCTATTACATAAATATCGCAGTTGGTATCTGTTAAATCAATTCTGCTATAGCCTAAAGTATCAGATGTCGAATTTTCGATATCGTAAGTCCAACTATCGAGCTGAACATATGCAGAGCCTGAAGATATGTATAGAGTAATGTTAGAACCGCTAAGTTCGCTTTGAGAGGCACTCGTATAGCCTACTATTTTTGAAATACTATTTGAATTGATAATTGAAATAACTCCAACTTCTTGTAATTGATAATTTAAGTTGTAATCGCCTTTGCCTACTATTTGTATCAACTTCCCTACATTACTACTATAATTCGCAACCATTGATTTGAGTTGTGCTACGGTTATTTTGGTTTTTGCCAAACCGCCACCTTCACCGTTTTTAGCGTACACAATAATATCTTGATACGTTTGATTGGTTAGATTAATTCTTAGCGGAGTAAGAGTATAACCTGCGTATTCATCTGTGCCCTGCGTAGGTGTGCCCACAGTCACACTTGCAACACCTACACCTTGAAGCCCTCGTTCGCCAGTTTCACCTTGAGGACCTTCGGGACCTTGTTCTCCGTCGTGAGCAACAACGTAAAAAGTTGAACTGGGAATGTTGTTATCAGTATAGGTTACAGTTATAGGCGTAGCCGTTGCATTATCTCTTCGTTGAGGTTCCCCAGCTGTAACGCTTGCTATGCCATTGCCGGTAGCACCAGTTGCACCAGGTGAACCGTCTGCTCCTGCAGGACCTTGTGGACCTGCGGGACCTTGAGGTCCTTGGGCTCCATTAGTTACGGTAAAACTTGACGTGTTGCCGTTAGTGTAAGTAATAGTGTAAGTATCTGTAAGACCGCTTGTACTTGTTTTTTGGATGTTCGAAATGCCTACTCCTGGTGTTCCGTTTGTACCGTTAGTTCCGTTTGTTCCGTTCTTGCCGTTTTTAGCATACACAATAAAGTTTTTTGTTGTGTTATCGGTATAAGTTACGGTTATTGGTGTAGTGGTGTAATCGGTGCCAACGCTTGGAGAACCTGATATAACATTTGCTATGCCTACACCTTGCTCGCCTTGAACTACAAGGTTACCGCTACCAAGTATGCTTTCACCATTAACTGTCTTAATGTTCTCACCTGGCACTAATTTAAGTTGGTAGAGCGAAAGATCAATAAAGCCTGCTAGTATGTCATATTTGTACGTAGCACCGCTTTGAACTATTATTACGTTTGTATTTGCGGGATAACTTTTTCCTGCGCCTTCCACAAACGCAGACGTTGTAGTAAACGCATCCGATACGTTATACATGTCGTTAAGGTTGTTTGCGCTTGGCGTAGGTAACGCGCTAAACGTTACCGAACCCTTGAACTCTAAAACCTTGGAAGATGCGTTAAGTGCCTCATTTGCTTTAGATAAAGCTTCATTTGCTGTTGCTACGGCAGTATTAGCTGTGCTATTTGCCGTGTTAGCAATAGTTTTCGCATTATTTGCATTTGTGTTTGCACTTTCAGCTGTTGACTGCGCTTGCGATACTGAATTGTTAGCTGCGTTAGCTACAGTTTCAGCGTTATCTGCTTTTGTTAAAGCATTACTTGCGGTTGTGTTTGCTTTTTCAACGCTTTCCGATAATTCAGTGTAATCGGTCTCGTCAAGAATACGTTTGTAAGTGCCTATGTAAGCATATAACACATATCTCCCGGAGCGCGACATGAGAAAAAACTTACCTGACGTTGGATCAGATTCAGAATTTGTGCTTATAGGAACTATGACGTTATCTAAACGTTGCCAGGATGAAGTGCTGGCATTGTATACGTACACTTTGGGTAATTGGTTAGATAAATTCTCTGACTTAACTATGTATATAGCCTGCGGATTAATGTTCCTTTCAGGCAAAGAGTTAACTCGTAGAATAATCTCTCCATTTTTAAGCGCGTTTATTTTTGCGTTATTTTCGGCAAGTGCCGATAGAATTTGTTGATAAATATCGGCATTTGGAGTGCCCGGTAATTGTACTGCTACGCCTTGCTGAACCTCAAACTCTGCAGAATACGTAGTTAATACTTCGATTGTAGGCGTATAGCAGAAAAACTGAACTGTTACTGTGCCCGCGAACTCGGTTATTTCCGATTGAAGCGTATAAATCCACGCATTATAATTGTCTTGATCTTCGGTACTAATAATTCCGTCAAGGTCGATTGGAGTCATTCTCGTCCTATCGTTTGGCGAAGCTAAATTAACTGACGTGTGCTTTCCGTTAGGCAAAGTAAATCCCACCACTACGGAAAGAGAAGCAGGCAACGGAGCAAGCAGGATTATTTGTCCTGCTCGAACCGAGCCTTGATATATTGACGTAGTGCCTATTTGCGTGATGCTTCCTTGCGCATCGGCTATAAATATCATATTATGCTCCTTAATTTATTTTGCGTTTATAAGTTAAGTAAATGGGGTCGTTTGCTTTCTTTTTTGAGTTAAAATTTCGCCCAATTAGAAGTTCACCACCCTCTTGAATTTCTTGTGTTGTTTTGTTACCTTTCTCATCTACTACGCTTAAATCAGTGGTACTTATATTCGTAACCAATGCCCAAGCTTTATATGGTGGGTCATCATCGGCAAGACTTTTTGTCATTTTAATTGAATTACTTGTAATTTCGACAAAAGCTATGCCTACTTCATCTGCCTGCGATAAATCAATTTTACCGTCAAGCAAGTTAATTCTATTAGGCAATAAATACATAGCATAACTTTTTGGACTTACGTTAACAGCTGAACAGTTACTGCAGAGCGCAGGTCCTATAACAATATCGCTATTATCCGTTACAACCGCTATTTCGTGAGTTATTTGCGGAATTTCGCGATTATCCTTGCGGTATAGATAGCGCGCACCAAGTAGGCATGCGCCATAAGATAGCTCTTCCACTGTATTATTAACCTGTGGCAATTCGTTTGCATCATTGTAGGGTATTTCGTCATCATATCCGCGAAATAAACCGTAATCAATATAGTACGCTCGTCCGTAATAATCTGTGTACGGCACGTAATCGCCCCACATACCCGTTACGTTATCAAGATCCGTTTTGTCGCCGGTTACTTCAATAATCTTTTGCCCTGCAGAATAGTTGTCTTCAAAGGAAAAAGTGAAAGTCATAGCATTACCAAAAACTGACGATACTACAGGTAAGCTTAATAGGTAATTTTTAATCGATTCGTTATTTATATTGCTTGTTCTAACTATAGCATTGGTTACTCTTCTTTGGTACGCAGTTGAGTTCAATAATAATTTAGCAGGTTCAGCTAAAGACCGCGAAGCATTTGCATCATTAGTATTGTTTGTCAAACTTGCCACTATGTAAGAAGTGAATATTGACTGCCTTTGCTGTGTTTGCCGTTCACTAATTTCCCACATTCTTTTTTGGGAGTTAATGCCTACGTATGTACTAAGCCTATTAAAGTGCTTAGAAAGGGCTATCGTGCATTTAATGCTGAAAGGTAGCATTTCGTAAGTAACGTTTGATATATAATAATTATCATCAAATTTACGCCCAACTTTAGGTATTTGTGATAAAAACGCTAATTGATAAGTGTAAGTTTTTTCAACAGTGCCAAGCCTTTCTACTACGGCTCTAAGGTGCGAGCCATAATAATTAGACTCTATAGCATTTGCGCCTTGGTTGTATGCAAGAACGCTTGGAGTGCCGTCAAGCACTATTTGTTTATGAGTCCTAACTCTTGCACTGTAAATAGGCTTATACGTTACGTTAAATTGTAGTTGCATTAATTCCTTGCCCGTAAATTCACGGTCGCTTTCGCCTGTTACCGCCCTTAAAATGTTAATTATAGAATAGTTGTGGAATATAGGACTAATTGCGTGCTCAGCCTTGAAGAATAGCCCTTGAATGTTTTTTTGACCGTAAGTATAATATAGCGCATATGCCTTGCTAAACGGATACGCGCCTTGAAAGCTTGATAACGTTGAATAATCAGTAGCCTCAAACACATACGCTGTTATATCGTGATAATTCTCGCCGTCATACCATTCAACTTTATTAAGGGAGTGAATTGGCAATTGCGTTGCTATGAACGTACTGTTATCCTCGGCAAGCCTTGCCGTCGTTTGTTCGGTGCGCAAGCTTCTTTCACCATACATAAATGGTTCTACTATTACCCCTTGCGCCCAATCGAGGGTATTAGTAAGGTTATCTGCTGAACTGTCTAATGCGGTGCAGTATTGGTTAATATCTGTGCCAAACGTTGCGTTAACGTAAACTTCTTTTGATATGTTTGAATATTCGTTACTGCCGTATTCATCAAAGCTTATCTCGTAACGGTTACCAACACGCTTGCTAATTCGTGGCTCTGCGTGAACAGCGCCGAAGCCACCGATTTGTCGCAATATTTCTCTTAACGTATCTCGCGTAAACGAAAATTCGGGAGCTATTATTTTATCGTATTTTTCAGCTTGATCTTCGTTTAAATAAAATCTTGGCTGTAATTGCTCAAGGCTATTTGTATCGCCTAAGTAAGATGAAGCTTCAAGCGGTTCTACAAGGTCTAACGTCCTGTTGATTACACTTGTAATTGTCCACTTTTTAAGGGGTAAGCGGTTTGATACTGCGTTTATTACGTATTTGAACTTAAAAAATCTATAAAAGGTTTTCCCTGAAGGAGCGTAAACGCTACCTACCATGAACTCGTATTCAATGCTCGTGGTTTGTTTTGCCTGAATAGTATAACTTGTGTATATTGTTTCAGGGTTATATACTGTTGTAACCCCATTATTAATCGTTATGCTTGCTGGGTAATTGCCGTCTTTGATTATGTCTTTAGAAACGAAAACACCGTCTTCTTCCATATAATCAACTAAATATGCCCTTAGCTTGGCAGTTATTTCGTCTAAAGACAATATCTTTAAATCCCCATTGTCTTGTACTGGAGTTGTGTAATACTCAAACGTATCAGCAGGAAATTCGCTTATCTCATTATACCCTTGACCTACCGTTGTATCTGTGGGCTGTGAAAAGACAGCTCCATTTAAAAAAATATTGCCTAAAGCGTTTGTAAAAGTCAAGCTATCGCAAATAAAGCGCTCTAATATTTTTGTTTGCTCTATAAGATACACTTCGTGGTTATAACGCTTACTACCTACAGGCACTTCAATCGCCCTATCGTTTGCCACAACCATTGTGATTGAATATTTTTCGGTAAGTTTGCCTGTTGCTTCATTTACGGGGGTGTAAAATATAGGCGTAAGCTCTGCATTAGCTTTGATTTGCATCATTTGCTCGGCTGTAAGCAAGCATTCGGGCTTGTTAAAAATTGTAATTTTAAACTCGGTAAACGGCTGAAAATACTCAACATCCATATTCTTAAGCGTTAAGCCCATTTCATCTAACTGCTCATCAAGTAAGTTAGCCACCTTAAGCGGAAAAACCGCAAAAGGCGTGTAATTGACGTAAACGCCTTTTTTTGAGTCATACACTTCAACTTTATAGTTAATCATTGATTATTACTCCTTGAACCTTGTGCACCTGCTCTTATGCGCGTTAATTCGAGTGAGCGGTTTTCCAACACTTTTTGCATATTGAGCGTATTTTGGTTTTGTTCGTAGCCGATAAGCGTATGCGCTGTCGATAGCGAAAGACCGAGCAATGCACCGGGCAACTTACCAAGTTTCAACCCAATAACGGTTGATTCCAATATCCCTACGCCCTTTTGAATTAACTGATTCTGGAATTCGGCACGTTGCTGAAGCTCATTTGAGCCTGTGCGCAGTGCTGTAGTTGATACTTGATAATTTATTTGTTGCACAACAAAAGATTTAATTGTGCGATATGCGAACATACCATTTAAATACTTTTTCGAAAGTACGTTGTCTCCTCCGCCACTTGGCACACTTGCCTCTGCTGAAGCCGATGCGCTTGGCGAATTAATGCCCGCTACTGCTTCGGTTGCGCCTTGCGATTCCGCACCGCCTAATTGAATTGTTATTGTGTAAGAATTTGCCATTTTACCACCTCGTTATTCAATAGTAGGTTCTTCAGCAGGTGTTACTTCTTCATAATTTTCAGAAGAATCAAGAAAGATTCCAGAAGTTGTAATAAGATTCTCACCCTCACTTACGGCATTATAAACACGCTCGGCTATTCCGTCTGAAGCTCGCGAAATAAATACTGGTTTCATCGTTTTTTGAGGTATATAAAAATTTAGCGTTGAATTAGCTAAAAAACTATTAATATTTGAAGTAGCTTTGTATATCTTATAATCAGCAGGCAAAGATACAAAATAATAATTATATCTTGCTTCAAAGAACGATACTTTAAGCCCTGCGTTTTTAACAGTTTCGCCATTAAGCGTAACTTCACCAATGTTAACAAGGTATGAATTATTACCTGTGGCGGTATTGAACGACAGGCAATGCACGGTATTAAGTTTATCGTTTCCTGTCAAGCAATTTAGCACTTCATCCCAGAACACGCCCTTAATTGCGGGAAGCTCAAAAGTTGCGCTCCAATTAGCTTGTATTGGCGTGTTTTCCACGCGCCCTGTTAACGTATCTGCATACACGTTACTGTCGAATGTTTTTGAATTATTGAGTGTAACAGCTTGGTACGGCATAATAACTCGGTCAAAAACAAAAGTAAAAGACCTTGTGTTAATACCGTTTTCAATAAGTATCCAATAAATTACTATCGAAAAACTAAATCCGTCGCCAACGTTAGGGTAAATAGCTCTTTCGCCCGAAGAAGCGTTTTGGAATATCGTTGATACTGAATAGCCTGAATATTCATCTGTCCTATTTTGAGCTACTAATTCAGTAATAACTTTGCGTACTGCATCAATTCGCATTTTGACTGTTTCCAAGATTGTATCGTTGTAAACTTCATCTGCAGTTAAATCGGGTAAACGCACCAATAAATCAAGCCTTGCTGTTTGAGTTACCACAGTCGATTTATCTGGCAAAGAAGCTATATCAGAAGACGTCAATGTAAACACACCGTTAATATAGTCAACAACTTCGTTCCCGTCGCGTTCAGGTGGTTGGTATTTGCCTGTATCTACCACGAAATTAAATGAAAGACCACTTTCTTGACTTTGTGCTATTTCTTCAATTTGCTCTATTACGCCGTTACATAATCTTTCAAAACTAATCATTTATTTCTACTACTCCTTTATATACACTTGCAAGCTCTGCAAGAGTTTCTTCGATCGCTTTCTCTATCCACCCCTCGTTCGGGTTTTTTGCGCCTTTCCAACGTGGAGAAATCCACGGTTCGTTAGTGTAATATACGTAAGGCGCTATAACGTCATCAATGTAAATTTGCACTTTGCTGTTGTTAATTGGTTGAAATATTATTGCGTTATGACGTAAGTTGCCTGTATCATAAGGCGATTTTTTCCTAAATATTCGGTAAAATTCTATGCAAAACTTATAAAACTCAGCTGTTGTCATTTTAAGCCCCATGGGTTGTCAACCTTAATCATTCGTAAAACGTATTCGGTCTCTATTGTGGTTTTAATAATTCGAAGCGCCTGCTTGCTTTTAGGACTTACTATACGGCTTATAATCTCTTCTATCTGCCAAAGTCCGCCTTCTTGCGTTACGCAGTAACCTTTCACTTTAAAACCTACGTCATCGGTTGACTTTATCGTTTGCGTTGACATAGTGGTATTAAGCGTTCCTAGCATGTTATAATAAGCGGTCCTTGGCTCGTCTATAATATCATAATCAAACGTTTTGCCGTAGTCTTGTGGCGTAATCGGCCTGCGGTCATAATACGTGCCCTTTAGCACCTCTTCGGTCTTTACGTGCAATAAATCAAGGAAATCATGTGCCATAAACTTTCACCGCCTTAATAGTTATCACCTAAGTTAACAAAGGGAAATTGTCCACAATAGCAGATACTACAGCCTATCTCAGGTATGGGTTGAAGCAACACGTCTATTGCCGTTTGGTCCATAGCAAGCTTACGTTCTGACTCAACGACAGAACGGGTTAAATCACCAACCGCAAGAAAGTATAATAACTGCTCTTCCATAGCTTCACGAATTATGCGCCTGCCGGATTGCGTTTTTGCGATAATGTAATCTTGGTAATTGTTATCAACGTTGTGCGAATGGATATATGAATACACTCTAAGCGATATGCGATTAAGTAGCGTTGGTATTGCGTTTGCGTATGATATACGGCTTTCAAGGTCTATACCAAGGTTTTGGTTAACGTCTTTTAGCGTTAGCACATATCTGTGCGTATCGTAGTCATACGTCATATAATCGTCATCGTAAGGATATTTAAGCATTTATATATACTCCTTTGAGTTAGTTGTAATGGTCATGGGTTGATGACGCTCAACCCATGAAAACGTGCAAAAAAAGGTGTAAGGGAAAAAAGGGTAAACTATGATCTTGAACCAATACCACGCATAAATAAAGCGTTTGCGGTGCTTGTTACGGGGTTAGTAAAGCTTGCAGAAAATACAGGAACAACCGAAAGAGCGTCCCAGCATTCACAGCCAAATCTATATTTGGGCTGTAATTTAATGCCTTGACCTTCTTGTGCGTCAACCGTTTTAATCTTGCTGTTGAATGCAAGCGCACGCCCTGTACCTGTACCAGATACAACAAGTGCTACAAGGTTATCAAGCGCACCAGCAGTTAAACCAAGGTATTTTTCTGCCAATGCCCAGCCAACAGCCGATAAGCAGTAAACAGGGGTGTTGTTGATTTCGCCAACGTAACCTGTAGTTGCAATAGCAGGTTTAGTTGTACGGTCTAATCCGCCGTTTCTAAGCACGTCGTAAACGCCTACGCCACCATATAAACCAACCATTGATTTTAAAACTTCTGCTTTGAGCGCAGGTCTAATAATGATTGCTCTCTCGTTTTCGGGGTATGCGTCAATGCCTTGGTCGGGGTTACCATTATCAAGATGCGCGCAAGCATCAATTAGAAGGTCAACGTATTTTGCGCTTGCGCTTTTTGTTACCCAGTTTGAAGCAACAGCGGTAATTTCAACAGCGCTTGCGTTAGCGTTTCTCTTTTCAACGCCTGCTACGTTGTTGAAGTTCTTAGCAATCATTGATGCAATAGTCATTGCGTTAATATTGCGGTTTACAAGACCTGCAAGGTTTTTAACTTCGCCTGCTAATAGGTCAATATTAATCATGTCTTGTGCGTTTGTAGGTATTACAATGTTGCGGTCAATAGTTTGTAGAATTTGAATGCCGTAAGCTTCAGTAGCAGAAGTTTGTGCGCTTTGGTTGTTGAACCATGCACCGTTTACGTCTGCACCAAGTTCACGCGCATCATTTTCAAGGGGTTTTTGTCTTAATACTTGAATTTCAGAAGCGTCTGTATCTTCTGAATACTTTTCCGTTACTGCTTCACCGGGCTTTAACATAATGCCTTGGAAAATGTTTTCTTTAACGGCTGGTGATAAAATTCTTTTAAGTGTTAACTGGTTGACAAAAGGGGTTTTGATGTCAGCAAAAATGCCTGCCATAGTGTTTTAATCTCCTATTTTTTTATTTTTTTTTTAGTAATATTTGTGTGCGTTTCCACCTGCATAAGCAGAGTAAACAGCCTTTCTTCTACCTGCATCGTCCGCGTCTTCATCTTCGGGAACTTCAGGCGAATAACCAAAGTCATGATTTCTTTCGCTTTTTTCTAAAATTGAATAAAGTTCATCATACTTTTGGCTTAGTTTTGCGTGTTCTTCTTCAAGTGCTTGTAGCCTTGACAAAAGAGCGTCATTTTTGTTTTCGTCTTCCGCTTTGTGTTCTTCCACAGCGGTTTCTTCTTCTACTACTTCTTCATCAGATGCAGTTTCTTCAGCTTCTTCTTCAATAGGCTCTTCCGTTTCAACTTCTTCAACGGTTTCGCCTTCGTCTTCAGCAACTTCGTCTTTAACTTCGTCAACGTCTTTGCCAATTTCTTCGCTTTCTTCAGAAACTTCTTCTGCTTTCTCATCTGCTACTTCGCTATCGTCCGTTTTTTCTTCTTCAATTTTGTCGATTTCGCGCTCGTCTTCTGCTTTGTAAAGGTCTTGCATCTTTGCATGTACCTTTTCTTTATCTTCAGCGCTTAAACCGTCAATACCTTGTAAGATTTCGTCAAGCGATAGCTTTTTAGGTTTGCCAAAAATTGCCATTTTTTGTTTTTACTCCTTTGAAATTTTTTTTCTTGCTTGCAAGTGCTAAATACTTACTCTTTTACCTTTTAACCGCGTTTAATGCCTGCCCTAAACCGCCTAACGGCTTTACTGCTGGCGCAAAGTAAAGGTTTTGAGTGCGTTCCTTTTAATGCCATAACGCCGGGCATATAAAAAGCGCAAAGCCTTAAAGCCTTGCGCCCCATATTTCATTAAATTGATACACGCATTGGATAATAAGCGCGTTCGTTTTCGTGGCTATACTTTTTGTAACGTTCATATAGCGCCTTTGCCTCGGCTTTAGCTTTTTGGTAGCCAGCCTTGTTAATGTCCTTAAGCATAAGTGCTTCCACTTTCTTTTTACGCACCGCTCTTTCCAACTCGCGTTGCTTTAAAGTTATTGCATATTCTTGCTTACGCTCTTTTGCTGTAACCGTTGGTGAACGCATACCCGATTGATATTCGTAAAGCTTATGTCTGCAATTAAAGCCTAATAAACCATTCTTATAGGTAATCCCTGCCTTAGTTGTGTAATACACGTCAGTAGCTTCTTCCAACGGCACGTACTTGCGTCCGTCATCAGTAGTGCCATAGCTTCCGTCAAGGCTATACACTCGCCCTTGCCACGGAGCGCATCGCCCTGAGCAATCGCCGTGTGTACTTGCTATAACAAGCTTAACGCCACGAACCTTAAGGTCTGCTATCTCATCCTGATGCCCTTTATATCGCACTTCCATTTCAGCAAGGTTCCTAAGGCTATTGCGCCCCGTAAAATCGTTGGGATCAAGTGCTACGCCTTGAGCTAAACGATCTAACTGCGGTTTGACACTTTGCTCCCACACGTCCTTGTAATAACGCGACAACGGTATGCCCTTATCGAACGTTGGAAATTTTAACGCCTTAATTTCGCCTAAAACGGCTAAATCTTTTTTATTCGGCAAACTCTTAAAGGTAAAGCCTTTAGACGCTTCTTGTCCCAAATACGCAAGCACTGCAGGCGATAACCGCACTGCGCGCCAACCGTTAATTTGCGCGTTGGCAAAATTAAGCAGACTGCGTTTGCTTGAAAGCTTAAGCCTAGATATAACTATTTGCTTGACCGCCTTGTTAATTACGTCAAGAATTTTCTTGCTTGTAATGCTTATAAGTTCACCAGACAAAAAAGCATACTTTACTATTGCACGAATTTCCGTTTGCGCGTCTTCAAGCTTAAGCGCATACTCATTCAGTTGGCTTTTCGCTATCTTCATTTATATTGCCACCACCTTTTTCCCTTTCTTCGTTAAAGTAGTCGCTTTCATTAAATGGCATACCCCCAAAAGCCTGTTGTTGTTTTTGCTTTTTATCTTCGTTTGCTTGTATGTTATCAAATTCTTCTTGAAGTTGATATTCATCCAAATCTTGGTTAAACATTTGAACGGCTTTTTGTGGGCTAATAAAACCGCTTGCAAGACCTGTAGCAATCATTTCGCTTCGTGCGTATACGTTTGACAGCCCGGCGCTACTCCAGCGCAATACAACGTCATCGGTAAAGCCGTGATAACTAGTTATAACTTTTAATATGCGGTTTATCGGTCTTTCTAATATCTCGCGTTTATCGTCCACAAATAAAGCAGTCTCGCTTTCTTCAGTGCTTATTTCTCTTGCGGTTCTTGCTGAATTAGTGTCATTCAAAAATGAAGCTATAGACGCAAGATTTAAGCCTGTATTTATAGCTATATTTTGAATTATCATTGTGCGGATTTGCTCCCAAGATTGTGAACGCAAATCAAACTGAATAGGCGTTGGCTTTATAGGTTCGCCGTTTGCGCCACGTCTTACTTGCGTGAACATCATACTGTCAAGCCCGCTATTGTATTCTAGGTTATTTGCTTTTGCTTGTGGGCTTTGCATTTCCTTGTCAACTAACACTCTACCGCGCCCCAAATACATATCGGTATTGAATGCGCTCCAGTAATAATCGTAAGATTGCAAGTAAGGTAAAATGTTTGCAAGTAAACTATCGCCAAAAGGTAATTCAGGCAATGCAGAAACGCTGTCAGACCAATTAACTATTTCAGCGCCTAAATGTTCTGCAAAAGGTAATAATATAGGTTTATCAAACTGAATACCACTAAAGGTTTTGCCTATTTTTGAACGAATTGTCCTCGGCAAATCTTTGAACGGTATCTTTTGCCCATGACTATCAACGCTAAAGTCTGTGCCTGTTGTTACTGTGCCTGTTGTTTCGCGTACTTCATAACATACTTGCGGAACGTTGTGCAGTATCTCGCCTGTAAAACTCGTATAATCGCCAAAAAATCTATGTTCTACTACGAAATAATTAGTAAAGTTTTGATTATTACCGACTGTTACTAAGTTCGTAAAATCACGTATAAAGCAAGTAAGTTCTATGATCTCGCCATTAAAACCTATTATCGGGTAAAAACTATCAGCTCTTAGTGCTTTTACTTTTAAACCGTCCGCTTGCTTGTCTATTTTTAGAAGCGCATACCCAGCAGAAGCACTATAAGTGATTGCTTTCTTAACTTCTTTTGCAAAGTTTGCTTTTTCGCTCCAATCTGTGCTTATAAAAGCAAGTGCAGGATTTATTTTGTATTCGCCTTTTTCATCTTTGACAAGTTTTTCTTTGTTTTTGGTCTTGAAGTAAATTCTTCCGCCTATTACTTTTTTAGCCGTACCGTTAACAAGTGCTGTTGCAAGCTTGGTTGAGAATATACCCTGCTCACTGTTGTGGAAATACGGCACCCAACCGTCGTACCACCACAAAGCGTTTTGCACCCACCTAACCATGTACTGGCGGTAAGTACCGCTAATATTAGCATAAAACGCAGAACGGTTAACGTAGGAATATTGCCAATAAGTATTGAACGCTGACGAAGATTGCCATTCAGCAAAATTGTTATTCCCAAAATTTGTCTTTTCGTAATCCATGTTCATGTTTCTTTCTCTCTCTTATTTTTTTATTCCTTGTATCGTGTTTCTGCATCAGGTGTCTCCCAAAGATTTTCGGGGTTTGCATAAAACGTACATATTGCATATCGTAAAGCGTCCGCGCAATCGTTAGGAACGGCTGGATCATATTTTTCGTTGTTTTTGTCCCAAGTCATTAATTCAAGGTCTGTAACAACTTGCCGTTCCCCTGATACGAATTGATTTCTGTAATAATTATAATAACCACCAAAATTAAGAATGCAAACAAGGTTACGTGAAAAAGCATTGTTAACTACATCAGTGGTTTGAAGTATATTTTTATGAGTAAAAGGTCTAACGTTGTAATAATCCGGTAAATGATATTGCAACGATAAACACAAATCAGCAGATGCGCAATCTACTGACATATAAAAAATAGCGCCGTTTTTATAAAAACCATAGCGCCGTTCTAAATCTTCCAAATATCGCTTAATTAACGGTATCTGTTGTTCATTCGATATTTGGCCGTTAACCTTTGGATTGTGATAATACGGCTCAATAGCTACTGCTTGACCGTTAGACATAATAGCAAGCGGTTCTATTGAAGTGCTATCATTTGTTGTTGCCCCGTCCACGCCAAATATAACGGCATAAATTGAGTTTTTGCCGTATTTAGCAGAATATTCCTGCGGTGTTAAATAATGCTTTTCACGCTTAAATAAAGGAAATACCAAGCCTTCTGCTTTTACCCACTTACCCAAAATCCACTTGTCAAAGTAAATAGTTCCGCGATATTCATCTTCAAGAGCTTTTACAAAGTCTAAAGGCAAGAACGGATTATCGTAAATTGTAAACTGTTCAACGTAAACGTCAAGTCCCACAGTGTCAATGAATTTTTTAACAAAGTGCGAAGGGCTTTCAGGGTTACAAGTCGCATCACAACAAGCGTTAGGAGCGTCAAGACGTGATTTAAGCATTTGGAAAAAGTTTTCGGGAAATGTTGTTAACTCATCAAGGTAAGCATAGCCCAAGCCTGTACCTTGAATTTTTGTAATGGCTCGTTCGTCGTTTGCACCCACCACAAAACACTTCTTGCCAAAAAGCGTAACTTCACGATTATTAACAATTTTGCCTA
>JAEIGA010001735.1_pt1 | contig 34495 bp, 50 predicted proteins | sample 9270691 | NCBI WGS metagenome assembly JAEIGA01 (sample SAMN17057246, study PRJNA624740) | gut metagenome | biome: biome; isolation source: fecal sample | host: Bos grunniens | place: China: Xizang | collected 2019
CAGTTGTATGTAATGCTTTGCCTCTATGCAGCTTATCGCTCAATCTTTGTTTTGACATTTTCGCAAACTTCTCCGAAATTTCTTTGCGGATCTCCCTTTCTTTTTCGTCAAAGTAAGTCAGCCACTTGGCAACCCTACCGCTGTTATACTCGCACTTTTTCAGTTCATCGTATTCTTCCTTCGTCAGCACCACCGCACCTTCGGGGATTTCTTTCAGCGTTCCCTGCTCCATTTTATCTTCAAGCTCTGCAAGCTTATTACAAGCCAACTTAAACTTTTGCCTAAGCTGTGTCCTTGCTTCATTTTCGTTTTGCGGATTGTCAAGAATAAGGCTTGCACCGTTTTCCGTCCATTGAGTAAATCTCTCGTATTTCATCATTCCACCTCCAACTCGCTATCGTAAAAATTCTCTATACCGTAGTCCTTGCACTTATCGTAGTAAAACTTTGCTTTGCGAATGTAGTTAACAAGTTCTTCCGTCAGCCGTTCGATTTCAGCCTTTTGCTCGGATATAGTTTCGCAATGCTTTTCATTAAAATGTTTGAAAAGTTCACAGCTTTCTTCAAGTTCTTTTTTATCGCCCTGCAAGCGGTGGATAAGGTCTAATGCATTATCCGTCAACGGCTCGTCATAACAATTCTCAATACCTTTCATCGGGCAATCTTTACACCCCTTAATATGGTGCTGACTTCCACAGTGTTCCAGCGCTTTAACAATCTCTTCATCGGTCAGTTTCTTTTCTTCCATTTCAATTTCACTCCCTATTTTGAAATTTTTCTATACAAACATTGTCACTACGTTGATAATCAGGCACATAATTGCTACATACCGAGCAGAAATCCGCTAAATTTTCGCTATATTCGTTTCCGCAAATTAAATCCCCAAGCTCGTCTTTAATCGCAAACTTACAAGGGCGTTTTACTGTTTTATCGTTTGTCATTACAACTCCTTTTTTCGCCTACTCGCCGTCCCGTGCGCTGACGGCTTTCGACTAACCTTGCGTTTTATTTCCGTTTACGCCGTAGATAGAATTTGCTCGAACTCCGCTACGTTTGAATACTGGGTTGTATTCTCCTTTTTATTTATTTTTCAACCGCACGCTTTTGAATTTTGTTTTTAGAGCTTATCAAAAAAGGTCAACTGCCGTTTAGGTGGCTCTTGTAAGTATTTCCAATAAAACGGCTCATCAGCTTTAATAATGCCTTTTTCTTCCATCTCGAACCGCTTATCGTAATCGTGTACAGTATGTCCATCCGCCTTGAATGTGGTTGGGCTGTCTGAATCCCACTTCATTAGCAACGACCACAATTCAGGGTAGTTCCTTCGCAACTTCCGTAATTGGTCAACACCTTGATTGTGGCAGAACCAACAACCGCCCCTTGTTGCCGTGGTGTAAATCGGGGAAAGCAAATCTCTTTCTTCGCACCACTTTCGGCAAAACGCTTCATCCCAACCTGCCATAACAAGCGGTAGCATTATGCCTTTCTTATTTTCGTGCCTTTCTATGCGTTCAGGCTCGTCCGCAGCGATTCCAAGATATTGCACGATATTTATACCGCCCGTCCTGCTCGGGCTTTCGGAAAACTCTCGTTTTGAGGTTTGTACACCAATTCCCTCGATTGATTGAGATGGGGAACCCGTATACTCTCGATTGCTTGTCGCTTGAGTTCCCCTGTGCAATATTGCGCCCAACGGCTTGCGAACCCCATAATTGAGAGCGTTGACTTTGAGCAGGTTGTTGCACCATTGCCCTTGTCGCATCGGGAAGCCGTACTGCTTGTAAGCACCCCCGTGGTTTCAACTGTCGATAAAAAATATCTTCGTAGGTTAGCTTCTGTGAGCAGGTCTTGCTTGAGTTTGCTTGTACACCACGCTCCGTGTTGCTTTGGGAACCCATATATGTGCTTTCCGTATTGTGCGGTTGTAACTGCTCGTCCAAACAATTCTCCGTAAGTGAGTACCCCCCCCCCCATTTTTCTTGGTTGCGTAAACGTGTTCAACTTCAATGCCCCATTGCTCTTTAATTATTTTGTCTGCTTTCTTCTTGAACTCAACCATAGGCGGTAAATCGGCAGGTATCGTTTCCGTTGCCCATACTTCTGCGTGTACAATTCGGTCTAACGGCAAACCTAACTTATCAATAGCACCTAAACAAGCAAGGCTGTCTTTCCCGTATGACAACGAAAGTACATAAATCGTATTCGGTTCTCTTTTCACACCTACACCTGCTTCTCTTCATCCTTCCATGCCTGCAAGACAAACTTGCCCCTGCCTTTGCCGTCCGCTACCTTTACCTTGCGAACTGTGTAGCCGTTCATCACAAGAATCGCCGCTACCGTTGCCTTATCGTCGTCTTTTGCAATCTCAATCTGTAACATTTCCTTTCTTCTCCTAAATCCAATCAATAGTTGGTTTTTCACAATATCCTTTTTTCCAAACATACCAAGCATACGCAACTGCGCTACTTTGTACTTTTTCAAATTCTGCATTTTTTGCACACTTTACACGTTCTGAAAATACAAGCACCTTTTCAGGCGGGTATTTTTTGAACAATTCACGCCTTGCCTTACCTTCAAGGAACGTAAGTTTCAAAAACATACAGCACATATCTCCGTCTTTTAACAGTTCCATTGCGTGATACACAAACTCTGTCGCATATTTATACGGTGGGTTTGTTATAATCGCACAACGCTCTACAAACGGGTTTATTTGAGTTTTTAGAAAATCAACCCCCCCCCATCCGTGATCATATCCACGTTCTTTTAAGTCAGTACTAATTACGTGCTTTTTATGTTCAATCAAACGTTTGCTTAAATGTCCACCACCACAAGCGCATTCCCATACGCAACGCGGGATTTCCACAGCTTCCAAAAGCTTGTCAATCGCCACTGGATCGGTTGCATAATAATCGTCTTGCTCTCGTTCTTCATCCGTATGGTTACTTGCTCCTATGGTTTTATAAATCGAACTTTTATTCCCTACCCAATCCATTAATCGTCACCGCCGTTGTTTTTATAGTCTATTAACGCCAGTAAAAACAAGCCTACAATCGTTCCAATAAATCCACCTGCAAATGTGCTAAAAAACTCCATCTTCTTCACTCCCTTGCTTTTCTGCCGTTGGTTCGCCTTGAAGATCTAAACCGCCGTCCGTTGACGTAAACGGAAAACTACTTGAGCTAATAGCTTTCATACAACGATTTGTCGCTCTTTCAATTTCCGCAAATCCTTCTTGCCTTCCTTGCTCATAGCCAAGACGAAACCCGTCTTTCAAGTCGTTCAAAAATTCGGGATGCTCTTTCAGCATCTTCGCAACCACTACTAAATCGTCTAATAAAAACCCACATAACATTGCACCTTTCATCCTATGCCTCCCAGTAATAATTTTCTTCGCATTTCTTTTTGATTTCGTTCAACGTCGGAGCATAAACATAAAACTTCGCGTTCTCGCAGTAAATATGCCTATACCTGCCTTTCCACCGTTTACCGTCCTTCCACAACAAGAAATCGCCTTTTTCGCCTTTGGCTTCCCAATCTCCGTTCGCCAGCTTAACCCATTTCATACTTTTCTTCCCCTTTGCCTTTACGGCTTATAACAATCGCAAGCCCTGCCGTCTTGCATAAATCCGCTATCGTTGCATTTCTCGCAGCTATACCGAGGTAACAACTGCCATTCTTCAATACCGAGCTTCTTCAAGATGCGTACACGCTCTTCTTGGAGCCGTTCTTGGTACTCTCGCAAGCTAAGTAAGCTATTTGATCCAGAAACTTCCGCTTTCGCAATCTCAAGGTTCATCCGTGCGATTTCTCGTTCAATCTCGCAAAACCTACTGTTGCCTTTCGCCTTCTTCTGATACCCATAAGCAGCCGCTTCCGCTTGCGCTTGCCTTTCTGCATACCACTTGTCCCTTGCCGACCTTGCATTCGCCGCATCCACCGCAGGATTTGCCGATGCTTTCGGCTTGTCACGGAAATCCCCACGCTCTATCGCCGCGTACATTGACACAACCTTGCTAAACGAGTACATTCCACGCAACATTGCAGATTGCTCAAATTCCCGAATAAGCACAGAATAGTCAATCCCATCGTCCTTGCACCGCTTTACCTTCAATGCAGGGTATTTCTCAAAAAACTCGTCTTTTGCGCTTTTTTCTTGCCCTTCCCCCTGCGTAAGGGGGGTAAGGGGGGGTCCTATAACATTAACATTATCATTAACATTAACATTAACATTAGGTTTCGACTCGGTTTCGACTTGGTTTTCGTTAGGTTTTGTTTCGGTTTGATTTTGGTTTTCGTTAGGTTTTGTTTCGGTTTTAGGTCTACCGCCTTTGCAACCGTTTTCATACCTTGCAAAGTTCGCAGCAATTTGCGGTCTTATCAACGCAAATATTGCCCTTGCTACACCTGTCAACCCTGGCTCTTTACCGTTCAACGAAAACTCGCAAACCGCATCGAATATTTCAAGCCGTAGCTCGTTTGGCAATTCTTTTAATGCCTCATAAAACGAGGCGTAAAATATAAAGCTTTCTCGCATCCTTATCCCCCTTTATTCTACGTCTTCAAACGGCACTTCTCCGCCCGCATTCTGCAACGCTTGGCGAATCTTTGCTGCTTCCGCTTTTCGCTTTTCGTATCCGATTTTCACAAAATCTCTTGCAAGCTTATGTTCTTCAAGCGTCCATTCGTCACGGTACACACCTATTCTTTTTTCGAGCCACAGCATCGTTTCTTCGGGGTTTTTTACGCCCCATACGCTAACAAGCTCCGACATTGTAAGCTCGCCATCGTTTTGCTTTTTATCGTTCGTTTTAGGGGCGGTTTTTGGCGTTTCCCTTGTAGGTTGCGTAGCTGGCAAAGGTTGCTGTTTTACCGCCTCTTGCTGTTGTTCTTTCTTTGCCGTATTGCCGTATTTTTTAGGGTATTCAAACACCTTTTCGCCTTTATCGGAAACAATTGTCAGCTCGCTGATTTTATCGTTTGCATCGTAAGCAATGTGCGAAACTTCGTACGAAGCAAACGGATTTTTAAGCTTGTACTTTTTGCCATCGGCTACGGTTTCAACGTTCAAAAATATAAAGGGTGATGAATACAATTCTCTTCCAATTCCAACCTTAAACCCTGCACGCTTAAACGCATCAGAGGCTTCGCCTTTCTTCTCGTTTCCTTCTTCGTCTTCACGGCTCTCAATTCCGCAATCCCATTTCCAAACGAACGGATCATTATTATTCTTGCGAATGCCTATACCGCAGTACAGAACACCTTTGATTTCCTTGTAATCTGTAGTCCAGTTTTCCTCGCCTAAGGTTTCATCAAGAATATCCATATCTACACGGCTCGTCTTGTAAATCAAGGCAACCGCGCCTTTTTCCTTTACCTGCTTAACCTTGACGTCTGTTTCATCGGCTTTTAACAATCTAAACAATCTTCCCATACTTTTCTACTCCTTTATACAATTTCTATCCCAACGGCTTCTAATGCCGTGAAAACAGCTTCTTTGCCCTTGCCATTGTCTACCGCCGCAACCACAATAGCGTATATCAGCGAAGACGGAGCAAGCAACGGCTCATTCCCAGTGATTACGCTCCATGTCGCATCGTGCAGCTTATCACGCAATCGGTAATACTTTTTACGATTTACTTCATCGCAGTATTGATACTGAAACTTTGAGGACAATCTCGAATATCTCTTGCAGACACCGTACGCCCGCTCGATTGTATCTCGTTTAACCTTGTTCATTTATTCCACCTACCTATGCTTGAAATCTATACCCATCATCGTACATTTCGTACAACGTCTTATTCTCTGCCGTTTCCGCAAGCCTACCGTATTGCAGGTCTTGTAATATCTCTTTCCTGGTCTTGTCCTTATGAACCACTTCAGAGCCGTATTCTCTGGCAATATGGTTTGCACGCTCCTGCGCTTCCTGCACCGCCTTGCTTCTTGCCACCAACCGAGCGTAGGTATCTTCAAGGATCTTCTTAAGCTTATCTCTCAAAGCGTAAACGGCTTCGTCTATGGTTATAAGTTCCATATCCCCGAATAATACCGCGTTTGCCTTCTCGTAATCGTTGTATTCTTCTATATCCTTAATAACTTGCGAAAGCCTTAAAAAATACGTCTGCGCTGGCAATAAGTCAGTATTAAGCGGACGATTAACCATGAATTCTTCCTCGTTGTAGTTATCATCCCAACACCTATTCCACACAAGCAGGTCTACTCTTTCGCGCCTAAACAAATACGAACGCGCCCTTGATTTCTCCGTACCGATTACCAACCACGCCCATCCGTTCCTAACCTCTAACCGCTTTTCCATTTCTCTTACTCCTTTATCCGTTTTGTTTTTTGCAAGCAACCACTGCCATTGCTATTATGCCGATGCACCCAACTACCGCTACTATAAATCCAAGCTCTAATACACTCATATTTGCCCCCTTATGCCACGTCCGCAACCGCAAGCGTGTATTCCGCAAAATATACGGTTTCACCGTAACGGTTAAGCTGTTTTATCATCTTGCGCTCGATTTCCCAGCCGTTCGACTTCAATTCGCTTATCCTTGCAGACAACCGATAAACACCGAGGTCAACCATTGCCTGCGCACTTGTAATGCTACCAAAATCACGCATATACTGAATCACTCTGTCACACTGTGTAGGTCTACTGTTCTTTTTCATCGTCTTACCCCCTTATACTGCCGTATTGATTTCTACCATGGCATATCTATCCGAAGAAACGCCGAGATAATCCAAGTAATCTTGTACGTGGAGCTTGCCCTGCACGTTCAACCGAAGTTGCTTTTTCAGCCCTACCGTCAACCGCTTTTTTATATCGGTTATCATTTTGCTTGCCTGCGGGTACGTAACCCCAAACAAGGCTTCCATGTCCTTTATCGACAAATACTCTTTTGCAAATATCTCTTGCCGTTCCTGCATCGTCATATCATCACCTCATACAAAACACGCTGCAACTCTTTCAAGTTTGACACCAAGCACTTCCGCAATCTTCGCAGCCTTGTCTACGCTTGGAATCGTTGTACCTTCAATCCAAAACTGCACCGCCTGCCGTGAAACGCCTACCGCTCTCGCAAGTCTTGACGCGGTGCAATCGCAGGATTTTAACAATTCCCTAAAAGTCATATAATCACCTTCCTTTTTTCGTTTTCGCTTCCGTTCGACCTGTCTTGTCAAGCAGGGTAGGTCAGTTCCCTACGACGCCTCTCGGCGTTTCGACTGTTCCATAACGGGAGTCATTTCTATATAAATTGTTTAGCGCCAACTATTTAACAACCGTAAATTTTCCGTTTTTTAACGTGTAGTACGTATCTTCCTTTATCTTTACACCATCAATTTTTCTCGTCTTTACGCATACAGGTATGCGTCTCTTTTCTTCATCGCTCCATGCCCATTCAGAAAGTGTAAGCCAAGACCCAATTTTTCCACGTGCAATAGAACCTTGCCCGGCGCAACAAATAACAGCGTATTTACCTTTGCTGTCAACCTGTGCGGAATAGCCCGAACTCGCCAACTTTGCGGAATCGCCCGAACTCGCAACCTGCGCGGAATCTTCGCTATTTTTCTCAACGTATTTCGTGCATTTTTCTAATACAAACTTAACGCTTGCTTTAACAAACCCAGCAAGGTCTAATTTTGCCCCGATTTTTAACTTCTTGGATGCGAATTTCTTGTTATCGTCCGTTATTGGCTCGTCCAACGCTTCCACTTCCGCAAACTCTGATAATTCACCGTTATTGTCAATAAGCGGATAATGGTCCAAACAGTCCAACGGATTTTCACAAAAGTGCATACCGCTTTTGCAAACTTCTGCGGTATCTTCTTCAAACACCGTGTTTTCCGCGTATTGCTTACCTCTGCATACAAGCCCTTTCTCAAATGCCTTATAACCTTTCATCTCATTCTCCTTTTTTCGTTTTGCCCCGGGGTTATCGGGGTATTTAGTGTCATATTTGCCACCGATTGATTGTAGTATAGCACCAAATATGCCACTTGTCAAGTATTTTTTCAATATTTTTCAAAAAAAAGTTTACAAATTGCCACTTTTTATGTATTATAAAAGAAAAAGGGGGTAATTGTATGCGTACAGTCGAAGAAATTAAATCCTTTATGAAGGACAATGGAATAACTTATCAGCAGTTATCGGATATTTCAAGTATTCCATTAAACACATTAAAAAACATTTTTAGAAAGAAAACACTTCATCCACGAATTGACACTATGCAGGCAATAGAACGCGCGCTCGGCTTGGATGCGCCTGCCCCTGAAGTAAGCAAAGAAACACAGCAGTTGTTCACGCTTCTGAACGAATTGACGGAAGACGAGCTTGTGGAGCTTTCTTCTTTTGTGGACTTTATCATTTCAAAAAGGAAATAAAAAAAAGCCCCACCATGAAGGCAGGGCAAAAGCAATGATATTATTATTTTGTAGGGGTTCTACGGCCAATCAGATGAACGGCTTTTTGCGTTACTACAAGGATTTCGTCTTTGTCAAGACGAGCGTCCATAATCTTCTTTACAAGCGCAGTGATGAGTTCTTCTTTTTTGTTGTTGGTTGCCATTTTCAAACCACTCCTTAACATATATATTCACGTAGTAACGCAGCCGTCTTTTTTGTGGAAGGCAAAATTACCTTGTAGCTAAATAATACGATATTCCACGCAAAAAATCAATAAAATTATAGTACCCAAGTATATCTTCAAACGGCTCAATTTTGGGCATAAAAATCGACACAAATAACCATATAGGGAGTAACAAAAATGTGGCTTGACAATCTTAAAGAACTTAAAAAGGAAAAGAATATATCCACGCGAAAGCTGGCAGAACTGGCAAACTTGCCCGAAAAGACGGTTACGCGTGTACTTTCGGGACATACCGCAAATCCGTATATAGACACGCTCGACCGTATTGCTACCGCTTTAGGCGCAACCATAGGGGACATTCTTGCGGACACAAAGGCAGTTGTTGGCGATGCGAACCTTTCTACTTTGCAACAGAATATTGACGCTATTACAGCCGAAAAGGACACAATAACAGCAGAACGCGACCTTGCATTGACTGAGATAAATATACTCAACAATAAGATCACTGCGCTGACCGCTGAAATTGACCTATTAAAAATGAAGCTATCGCATAAAGAAGAATTGCTTGCGCTGCATAACTATTACAATAAATTCAACGGCAACGGATAAAGTCAAAGGGGGGTACCATGGAACAGGAACGCTATTATATCACTTCCAACAAGTACAGTCTGCAAGAACGGCAATCCAAGACCAAAGGCAAGGTTTACGACGTCGTTTTGCGCGTAATCACTATGGACGGCCAAGACAAACAAAAATGGTTACGCGGGTACAAGACAAAACAGCTCGCAAATAACGCCTATATGCAATTTGTGCAGGAGTGTTGTGAGTTTCTATGGACGAACCCCAAGAAGCGCAAAAATACGGCAAAAGAAACGCTTTACGTTGGCGATCTTGTCCGTCAGTATCTTGTAACGCTCGGAAACCAAAACAAGCAAAGCGTTATTTACGACAAAGAGAATGCGTTCGCTCTGCATATTTTGCCCCGGTACGATAAAACGCCCATCGAAAAACTGACAAAAGAAGAAATGATACTATGGCAAGACGAATTGTGGCAAACAAAGACAATTAGAACAGGGGAATTCTTGGCCTATAAATCTATGGTGAAAATCCGTGGGTTTATGAATACTTTCTTGACGTGGGTAGAAGAGCGATACGGATACACCAACCATCTGAAATCAATCAAAATGCCACCGCGCAGACAACCTAAAACCGAAATGAAGTTTTGGACGAGAGAACAGTTCGAGTCTTTTTTAGCTGTTGTAGACAATGAAACGTACAAGGCATTGTTTACCTTTATGTTTTTCACTGGACGGCGCAAAGGCGAGATTTTCGCCCTTTATAAAGACGATGTACAAGCTGATAAAATTCGATTCAATAAATCCGTCAACCGTAGGACGTTTAGAAAGGGAACGTGGGAAGTAACAACAACCAAAGAAGAAAAGACCTGCACCATTCCCATCTGCAAGCCTGTTCAAGATGCTATAAAATGTTATATACCGCCACAAGAAGGAAAGTTTTATTTTGGCGGAACTGCTCCGCTTGCCCCTACAACGGTAGAAAGATACTTTAAGAAGTACACGGAAACGGCAGGCTTGCCACCTATACGCATACACGACCTGCGCCACAGCTTTGTATCAATGCTTATCCACAATGGCGTAAATTTTATGGTTATAGCAGACCTTATTAGCGATACCGTTGAGCAGGTTATGAAGACATATTCCCACCTTTATATTGACGATAAAATTCAGGCACTTTCCATGATATAAACCATCAAAAAAAGGTGATTTTTATCCGATATATTTCAATCAGTTTGTTAGCAAGCCATTAAAACCGCAATATATGGTGTTGCAAGACACGCAAAAACCACAATATATTGTATTGTGAATTTTCCCGATAGAGTCACCACCAACAAAAACACGCATATTTTGCGTGTTTTTTCGTGTTTTTTATCATGTATTTATCCCTATTTATCCCTATTTATCTGTATTTTGTTAGCAAAAAATGTTAGCAAATAAAGAACTACGGTTTTACCCGTAGCCTTTTTTATTTTACAATCCAAAAACAATCAACGGTTTTGCCCGTACAATCCCAAGTGTCGAAAACTTTTCCGTCTATAGCACAGGTAAGATGTTCGTGGATTCTAATTATTAAATTGTCATTTGGGTATGTCTGCGCGATATCGCCTACTGTTTCACCGTTATGGCAGGTGTGCCGATGGAAGCCAAACTTCCCTTCTAATAGGTTATGATAACAGCAGACGCATAATTTCTCGCATTCATGCTCCAGCGCGGTTTTGTCGAGCAGTTCGTTGACATGGTTATAATCAAGCCCTATCGCCGTAGATATTGCCCTACAAACACAATCTTCAAGCCGCTTGCCATCTGGGCGACGGTTGTAATATACAAACTCACCGCCTAGACATTCCCGTTCCACGAAAGTCATTCGAGCCGTCTTGCTCGTTGGCTCCGTCGATTATGAAGTAATAATATGCCGCAAGTTTTTCCGAGCCTTTCAGCGCGTCCTTGTCCGTCAGCCATTGCTTCGCCGCGGCTACGTAATGGTGCAATTCGTTTTCAGGGGAAAGGACGTCGCGCCAAATTTTGCACATGTCGGAATAAAGCATATTCACTACCATGCAAAACTCTTTCGGGGTAAACTTGTCAAAGGTCACACCCATTTGCTGCGCGATTGGCATAATTTCCTGCATAGAAAAACGTTCGCCTTTCGTGCCGTCCTCGTTCATAAGGGAATGCTTCCACTTCATCAAGTCCTCGTCTTTGATGCGAATTTCCCCTTGGGCATAGTCCATACGGTAATCGTTGCGATCACCGCCAGCATAGTCATAAGGCATATTCATACCTTGCATTTGCGGCATCGTGCCTTGTGCTCTGCCTTCGTTGTCCTCTTCGCCGTACCTACGCCACAAGCGAGCGTCGGGATTGGGTGCCATTTCTTTTTCGCCGTCTGCACGGTCCCGGCGCGGGTAATGCTGGCTTCCGCCAATGCCGTATCTTCCCGTTCCTCTTACGCCTTGCCGGCCGTCATAGTTGCGGTCTTGCATATCGTACATATCACGGTTGCCGTCCATACGATCACCACCCATATTGCCGCCGCCTGCGTAGTCACGCATTTGGTTTTGCATAAACGGCATATCTTCCTGGGGATTGTATTGCCATCTATCCCCACCCTGCCCAGCGCGGTCATACGGAATTTTGTCTTTGTTCATCGTTTCCATAAGCATTTTTCTGGTTGAATGTTTCATAGTTTTACCCCCTTATGCGCCCGTTGGAGCAGGAATTGCCGCAAGCGTAGTCGCTGGATAGCAATTCAGCTTGTGAATGGTTTTGAAAACCGCCGAATCAGCACTTGTATTGATGCGCAACCCATACTTTGTACGCGTACGAATCGCACAAGCCGTGACCTGTGTGCAATCGCAATTTACAATAGGGTACACGACGCTTGTATCACCGTTAATCGAAACGGCCACCGGCATTGTTATCGTTGCCGTGTCGGGTATCGTTTGGGCGACCACAAGGCATACCTTGCTATTATCCGCATAAAATCCCGCAGGAACGTCAATCACAAGCGTGTCCGTGCCTTCAATCGTAATTACCGTAACCGCCGTAGAAATAACCAAATTTCTGCACAATTGGCATTTATTATTGATGCAATTACTCATTTTTATACTCTCCTTTTATCAAGCAAGGCGGCAAGCTTCCCCACCGCCTTGCGAATTTACTTACCGCTTACATGGTACGATTAACCACAGCCACAGCCGTTGTTGTAGCCTGTACCGTAACCAACGCCCGTCACGCCGTAATTGTAGCAACAGTTAGGGTTAGGCACGATATAGGAAGGAACAGGGCAAGGTTCACGCAACTGCGATACAATATACGCGGACTGCTTGTCATTGCTAATCTGCGCTTTCAAGCCGCTGTTTTCAGCCTGCAAGGATGCGATTTTTTCCTGCGTAAGCCAACCGATAATTGCGTTGGTGTTGTCTTGCCCGGCGCGGATAATATCGCAAAAACCTTTGCTCATATCGAAACGCACGCTGTCGATTGCGCGTTGGGTTTGGCAACAACAATCCGAGAACTGATGGCTCAAGCTGTTAATGCCTTGCGCCTGGTGATAGCCGAGGGTACAAATTGCATTGTCAATGCCGTGGAACCCCTGCAACAAAGCGGTGTTCAAACCTGCAAAACCCTGGTTATTGTAATTGATTGCAGAGGATTGATTCAGCTTAATATCGTTCAACGAACTCAATACAGCCGAATTGTTAAACCCTGCAGCAAGGTCAGCCTGCGTCGCGCAACTACCGCGGCCGCCACCGCCAAAACCGAACCCGCCGTTACCAAACAGCGAAGCCACAATGAGCAAGCCGATTAAGCCGCCCCATTCGCCACCAAAACCCATACCACCCTGGTTGTTGTAGCAACCATCATTGCTATCTCTGCCTACTGCATAGCCTTCAGCAAATCTATCATTTTCTGCCATAATAATACTACTCCTTTTTTTTAATTTTTTATTTTTTTTATTTATGCTATCGGCATAGTCGACGTTTGCCGAATTACATCATCTTTGACCGCTTTGGTTCAGCATTTGTATAAATGCCTGCGGGCTTATGCCTTGCTCGGAAAGGCGTTGCATCGCATACTGATAAGGATTGCTTATCGTACGCGAAAGGTTCATTAAATACTCCGCCGCTTGCGGATTTTCGCGCTGTAATGCTTGCATATACGCTTGCGGACTTTGGAACGTCCTCGCATAATTTATGGAATCTGCCAAGCTTTGAAACATCATGTTATTCGGTTGGTTCATTCCGTACATTTCTTACGTCCCCCATTAAAGATTTTTCAAGCAAATCCATTCGTTCTTTTAATCCTTTAATCTCTACCGCAATATCGTCTTTTACTTCCGTGGTTTCTACGTACGGCGTAATCATATAGGCTTGCAATTGCTTTCGCCCCCACTGGTCCGTGTATACCTCGAATAGCATTTTTCCGTTTTGATGGAAGTACGATATTTGCGAATTCGGCTCTGCCGGGCGCGAAAGTGCATCTTCCTGCGACGTCACATATATCTTCGTGGTTTTGGGCGGCAACGGAATACTTTGCAAGGGTTGACTTTGCGGCATATAATTGCCATATCCTTGTGCATATCCACCCCCAAAGGCTTGCGCTACACTGTTGTTTTGGAACGTGGGAAAGTTCATATTTACACCTCATTTTTGAACGCCATTGCGTATCGATTTCTTGATTAAATTGTAACAAAAAAAAGGACAGTTTGTTGTCCTCAAACTGTCCTCTCTAATGCCTAAAATCGTAATTAAATTGTGAATATATATTCTTAAAAAGTGAGTAAAATGTCACTTTTGCGTTTCAAGCAACAAAAATGCCTTCTTCAATTTATACCGTACATTCTTCACTGTATCATAGCTCCAATCCGCTTTTTTGGTTTCCAAGAGCCACAACCACAACGTTTGCGTTTTGATATTCTCGATAAAGCACTTATATGCAATTTCAGTCTTTAACGCATCCAACTTTAACGCCTTGCATTTATCGTAAAACACCTTATTATCACCGCCCTGCATCTTTGATGCAAAATCCTCATAGAAGAAGATTTTTACGGTAGAGTATTCTCCGTAGCGGTTGCGTTCGCGCACGTAGAAGCACGGCTTTTTGTTATCAAAGCACAATATCGTTTCGTTGTAGCCAAGCTCTATTTTTTCAAATTCTTCGATACAGTCAACATATTTGATGTTGGACTTAATGACAGGCTGAATAATATTCATTGAAATTTGAACAGCGTTTTCCATATTTTACTCCGTTATTTTTGTTTAGATTTATAAAAAGCTTTAAGATTGCCACATTCTTTTACAATTAGATTATAGCGGTTAATTTCCGTTCCCGATAAATTCCAACCGCATATTGCCTTAAAAGTGCCTATAATCGTGATTGTTGCCACTTTTACAACCGCCGCTATAATTGCTGCAGGAGAAAGAGAAAAAGTAATACTAAATGCAAATGTAATTGATCCAAAACTGCCAAGAGTTGCAAACAGTACAGATATAATAGAGTTTTCCCTATTTTCGACTTGCGAATTGTATTGTTCCGACGGGGATTTGCGCGTGTACGTTGTTTCCGTAGACAAGAAAAACGCAGGATCATAGCGTAAATACATTAAGTTATTCAACTGCGATACCGCTTTTTTTTGTTTTGTAGACAATTCCGTGGATTTTCTTAAACGCTTTTTTGAAAAAGTAGAAAACTTTTTATAATCTTTTTCCTCTAATCCTGCGCTTTTAAGAATACGATTAACACAATTTTCGTATTCTTTTTTTTCGTAATCTTCGCAATAGTCTTGACGTACTGCAAGTTCTTCATCCGTAAGTTCGGAAAGAGCCGTTTGCGCGGCCGTTTTTGCTTTTTTGTATTCTTCCGTTTCCCTGCCTTTGTTTCGAAAAATTATCTTCATAATTTCGCTTATAGACAAGCTACAGCAAGTCAGCCAAAAATAGTCAGCCGCTACTTTTCCGATTTCCCACTCAACGTCATATACCTTTTCCACGAAAAACGTTGATAACATCGCCAAAAGCAAAACAACCAACAAAAACCACAACGACTTGTTTATTATTCCTTCTGCTGTAATTTTTTTCGGCAAAATATATATTTTTTGTTCGTTTCTTTCTTCTGGAAGCAAATCAATCATTTCACGTAAACCTCACCGCAATTCTCATAAAGGTCATGCCATATAGCGTGCAGCTTAAAGCATCCTATTGCCACAAGCACACCCGCCGCGCCTGCGCCTGCTATCCACGCTAAACCAAACAGCGTTTCTTTTTCCATGTTATAGCCACAGGAAAAGACAAAGCACAAAGCCGCAAGCACAACAGCAACAGACAATAACGCGCTTTGCTTAAACGCTTTTATTACCATTTGCAAAACTACTGACAGCGCAATCATTATCCCTAAAACAAAAAATATAGATACCGTACTATCCGCGTTTGTAGTAACCATAATCGGGAAGTTGGCAATAGTCGCAATAAGCGGCGGAAGGACGCAAAACAATGCGCCCACCGCCCACGCTATCCAACTCGCCCAAAAATACCATTTTTTAGAGTGTCGGAATACCATATTTCACCGCCTTAACTTTTAGCTTCATCATAGCATTTATCGGAATTATTCAAATGCCGCAATGCTTCTTCCTTTATGTCTTGTTTCAATTGTACGCCACGGAACAAACAGCGCAACGCCGCGTTTTGTTCAAGACCTGCATACGCAAGCTTACGTTCGCGCTCACTTGCTACGGCTACGTTGTTTGCCACGGTTTCCGCCTGTCCTATCAATTCATTCACGGCTTTTGTTTGCTTACCCGTTGTTTTTTTCATTTCCTTAACGTCAGCCGCGGTAGTATCTTTATGCTTTTTCCAGCCTGCATATATAAGCTTTCCGATAATATACGATGCAAGCAACACAATTTGCGCAACGGAAGCTCCCGTCATAATATCTACCTTTTTTGCATCCGCCGCATTCTTTAAGTTTTCTACCGCTTTGTCCCATTCATTGCCAATACCTGCTTTATCTGCAAGCTCGCCAGCAAAATCAAGAATGTTGTCAAGCGTTATATCGCCATTTTCAGCCGTATTTTCGTTTTCCTCGGGGGAATTATTGACAGATACGCTTTCGTCCGTTTCTTCGCCAATTTCAGCAGTAGTTTCAAGCGATATGTATTCAATACTTTCGGCATTTGCCATTATAGGATATCCACCCAAGCCTACAAACGCAAGCACCGCCGCCATTGCCGCTACAAACTTAAACTTAAATCTTTTCATAACATTACTCCTTTTCAATATTTTCGTTTACAACAGGAAGAGGAACACCTACTTCCTTAAAGCCTTGAATTTCCGTTTCCGCAATTCCCAACCGCTTGCGTATTGCTTCAAGCTCCGCATCAATGCGTTGCATCCAACCAATAGCCGTCAATGTTCCGTCTATGTGTTCAAGCTTTAGCGGCTCTACAAAAAAGCCATTATTTGCAGGATCGCCAGAAATCAATAGCTTATCGGTTTTTGCGTTTCTTGCTTCAAGCTTGATTTCAACGCTATTTCCACCGCTTAAAAGTTCATAGTCAAGCGTTACGAGCCTACTTTCGTCAAGCGTTACAACATGCCGTTTTTCGCCGCATATAAACGCTGCTATAAACCTATACGAAGTCGAATCAGGCAATCCGTCAAAATGCAATGTCAATCGTTCGTTTTCCGTTACAGTAAAGGACGGTATGTCAAACCGTCCTATCCTGCCTTCAAAATATATCGTTCTTTCCATAATCGCTCCTTTATTCAATTAAACACTCCATCCCTTCTTGGTTGACATGTACTCCTTAAGCGTCATTGCTCCTGCATCACCGCTTTTGCATTTCACAAACGGAACTTTCGATTTAAGAAGGTCAATATTTTCATCTTCTTTAACCATATCGGTTGTGATTTCTGAATCATCCAATACTCTTACATAAGTATTGTCGAAATATGTTTTCTCACTAGCTCTTAGCCCTAATGTTAGGGATTTGCCCATATTCCTACATTCTCTCGCCAAATGAAGAAGGCAATCGTCTTCAAGCATTACGGTGGCAGCTCCATAGAAACTGATGCTCGCACCAATGTTTCTAATCCAAATCCTTTTAAGACCCGTCATGTTGAACGCACTCCCGAAGTTTGTACACGAGCGCATGTCCCACGCAGGAATTTCTTCCAAACTATTGCACACCCAAAAACACGACGCAAGGTTTGTCACTTTTGTCGTATCATACAATGGTACTCGTATTAAATTTCCGCAGCCATTTACGAAATTTGACATAGTGGTGCAGTTTCCCAAGTCCATTTCAGGTAACGTTGTTAGTGCCTTGCAGTCTTTAAACATATATTGCACATCTGTCACTTTTTTCGTGTTTTCTTTTGAAATACCTGCCGTTGCTAACTCCGCATCCGTCATAGTACCGTATCCTTGAAACATATAAGATAAGGAACTCTTTTGCGGAAGCCATACACTCGTAAAAAAGTTTGTTCCACCGCCACCGCCACTTTCAATCTCTGAAATCTTATCCGCATATTGCGTGAAAGGCACATTAGCAAGTGCATTTTCTCCAAGCTTCCCCTCGATTGCCGTTTTAATAGCCGTTTTTGCCTGTTTAAGAGCTTCACGATTTTCAGTTATCGTTGCCATATCACACCCCCAAGATTTCTTCCAAGTCGCTGTTCAGTCCGCCTATTATTGCGTTCAGTTCAGCAACCTTTTCATCGGTATACGATTTTGCCGTAGATAACGCCGCGTTTGCTCGGTTTGTTGCGTAAGAGTCAGCAATAGCTTGAACTTCGCTTTGTGAAAGTCCACCGCCTGACGAGCTTCCACCACCGCCTTGACCGATTTCGTTGACAACTGTATAGCTTTGCGTGAGTGTAGCAGGTGCGTTAGGCTCGCTGTCGAGTACAGTTTCCGTGCCACCTTGCCATACCGTATAATTGTCGTTACCATCAAATGGAGTTTCCGTAACCGTTGATGCATAACAAACAACAACCAAAGGATTCCCACTGTTTGCTCTTTGTGCAAGATACTGCTTCCAAACGGATATGTCCGTAATACTTTCAAAACCGCTATCGAGTATCATAAGATTGCCGTTCGTGTCCAACGCGATACCGTATGCAGTGCCCTGAAGCAAACTGTTGCTCGGTACTGCTACGTAATCCGAACAAATTATTTCAGCCACGGTTTCAGTGCTTGGAACAGCTTTCCCGAAGCCATTTATACGAAGGCGTGAGTTCCCTTTTGTATTTGCCGAAATAACCCAATTTTCCGTACCGTTAAAACTAACAACTTTGCTTTCGGCTATGATTTTCTTTTGGTCAAAATCAATCGTTTTACCAAAAGGTAATTCGGTTTTAGGAAACGAAAGAACGCTTTCCTTATAAGGCTCATACGCAGTCTGCTCAGAGCCGCTTTCAACTTGCAACTGCATTTCGTTTGCATCGTTCGTCCAACCGTTCGAAACCTTTGTTTGTATATAAAATCCAATTTTAACAATATTTCTATCAAACGTTTTGGCTGGTGACCCTTGCGTTTTACCATAATACGCAGTGTTGTTCATTATGGAAAAATACATCGGATTGGTGCTGTACCCAATCGCAAATTGCTCTGTCGAACCGTCTGCAAGTTCGGCAATTATATCAAATTGAATAGGATTGTATTTACTCGACCTCGTAAAAGTATAAAATTTGTTTGGTTCTATACTTATATCATTTGCGCTTTTGAACATAACATAGTTTTTATCTGGATAAGAAGTGTCGTGAACAGCGTTAAACAAGTTTTTGCCTGTGCTTTTGATACCGCCAAAGGTAGCGTTGACAAGCTGTCCGTCTACCGCAACTGTATTCCCGACAACCTTGTGCAAAACCGCTTTGCTTGCGATTAAGACGTTTTTACCGCCTGCCGTGACGCGCGAATTATACGCTTCAATTGACCAGTACGGCTCTTGTACTTTTGCTTGCTGTAATACTTGCTCAATCGCATCCACGTCTTCAACCAACGGCTTGACCTTTTCTTCTATCACTTCGCCAATATTGTCAAGACGTCCGTCAAGCTCGTTAATCGCTCCTACAATCTCTTTGCTGTCGGTTGTCAAGCGTTCATCCGTAGGGCGTTGATAATTAAGGTCAGGGAGCTGTTCAGACGGCACTTGACCGCTTGCATTCAACGATGCGTAACCGCCTGCTTTTCCCTTTGCGTTTTCTATCGCCGTAGCTTTATTGCCTGCGGTTACTGCTTTGCTATTGACTTCGTTGATTGCCGTTACGACGTCTTTGGAGCTTGTTTGCAATCGGTCGTCCGTTTTCTCTTGAAGATGGTCTGTTTCAGTCTTTGAGCCTTCTTTTTCAGAAATGCCGTATTTCCCCAGCCATACAATTCCATCGCCGTTCTTCATATCTTCCAAAAACTTTTTATCGGAAATATACGAATAATCGTGATAGGTTTCTGAATATCCCGAAACCCAAAGGTCGGGAACGCCAACCGTTACGATATTAAAAATTTGACCGTTTGCGTAAGGTATTTCCTCATCGTAATTAAGAAGATGCCTTATCATATCGGCATAACTGTTAAAGCTCCTTGCTTTAACGATATCATAAAGGTTTGTCTTGACGTAGTTTTCAGCATCCTGCGCTGTTTTTGCGGACATGGCGGCTTGAACCTCTGAATTGCTCGCCATATTCATTGCGGACACAGCCGCAGTCCTTGCACTTTCCGCTTTTTCTTGTGCAGTTTCTGCCATAGACTGTGCGTGTTGTGCTTGCCCCTTGGAAGCTTCTGCCTCCCACCTTGCATAGATTGCTGCGTTCTTTGCTTCTTCTGCCAATGTTTTTGCGTTCACCGCTTCGTCTCTTGCAACGGTTGCTGCATTCTTTGCGTCTTTTGCATCTTCTGCGCTATTAACCGCCGTTGTTGCTGCCTCAAATGCGGTATTCCTGCTTCCTAACGCCGCTTCTTCGCTTGCTTTAGCGTTGCGCTCGGAAATACCTGCGTTGATTTCAGAAGTCGACGCAAGCCCAGCAAATTCTTCCGCTCTGTTTTGCGACGTAGCAGCATTCGTAGCGTTCTGACTTGACTTTCTTTCATTATCCATAGCAGAGAGGTAAAGTGTTTGCAGCTCTGCCACCGTTACGTTTTCGCCGTTAGCATTTTTTAAGCCTTCGCCTACGGTTAAAGTGTAAAGATACGAACCTATTTCCGTATACGATTGTCTATCGGAAGAATACCTGCGCCGTAAAATTTGCCATTTCCAAGTATTTGCGCCAAAGTCAATCAAATCTTGCGGAATGTTACACTTGTATCCGTAAGAGTAATTACCAAGCAATCTTTCTTGACGTGTTTCGCCAAGTACGTCGTTGCTAAATTTAACGTAGAGTTCTTCCAGTGCTGTAAGCGGTGTTTCAGCTTTTACGGTAATACTTTGCACAAAATCATCGTTTGCGCCGATTGTTGAAGAACCGCTTATAAACGTAATATTTTTGTTATTTGCCTTTAATACTACTTCTAACATTATTTGCTCCTTCTTTTATTTTTCCACGAAAAATATATTTGCGTTTTTGTAACGTCATTACTTCCTACGAATAACCTATTTTCCAAATCTGTGATTGCCCAAGCTTTGCAATTGTTATCGATTAATCGTTTTTTGAAAGTATTGTTGATGATCGCAACGTATTTATCATCCGAACTATACGTATACGTCAAAGATGCTATAAAGGGTACAATGTTTCCTTCGAGCGTTTCCGCATCCAAGACGTCAACGCCCTCACGGATTTTCTTTTTTAAGCCGTACAGCCTAAACGATCTTGATTTATTCACGATTAAGGGGAAGTTCTCCGCAAACGCTTGACCTATTACAATCCAATCTTCAACAGGTATAAAGTGTACTTGTATCGTGATTTTCAACGCTTCCGCTGGATCTTTGTCGATATTGAACGATTGACTAAAAAATACCGCCGTTAAATCACCGACAGCGTATCCGTTAGGTGTATTCACGTTCCAATTCGCAAGGTCTGCATACGGAAGTGCGTTTGCGTTGTACGTACCGTCTTCTATCCCGGTTGAAAGCTGAATTTCAACCGTATCAAGCGTGCCGTCAGGATTGCAATACAACACGTCTCTGCAATATTCAGAATTATCGCTGTCTATTTGCAACCCTGCTGAAACGTTGTCTTTCATGGTTGCCGAGAATACTATCGAATTACCGACAGCATAAGCAGAAACAGGCAATACACACGCTCTACCGCTGTCTACGTCGTTTAGCCATAAATGCGTTAGTGCTATGTTCGTTTCTCCAGATGCAACACTACGCTTCAACGCCTCATCGCATATACCGTTTGTAAACTGGCTATCATCGTATCCTTCTGATGCTGTACCGTTTAGCTCGACAAATTCTTCATAGTGGATTGTTCTCCAAATATAATCGTCAAACGGAATATCCCAATTCCTGTACTTTTGGTCTACCGCCACGTGCTTGCTTTTGCTTGTCCACGCTTTTGAAAACGTATGCACTACCGTAAAGGTAAACGGATTAGTTACCTGCCAAGAATTAGCTACAAGCTTGTAGTTCTCACCGTCTTTCGTCAGCTCTGAACCGATTGCAGGAACGTCAGCCAAGCGATTATACCGCCGAGCAATCTTGATTTTAGGCGTTCCAGTCTTTTGCGCCGTTGTATGCAGGTATTTCCCGAACGCCCCCGAACGTATCGTTTCAGCGCGTTGGTTTACAACCTGCGTGTATTCCCTTGTCGTTGCATCCGATTTATGCGCTCGAAGCTTTGTATCCGATTGAATAGGGATATATTCGATTTGAAATTGAACATTTAATACATCTACTTCAATTGACTCTGCAAGTCCTAAATACAATAAACTCCCTTCTCCTTGTGCCACATAATCCGCAGGAGCTAACCGTGGCATCATGCTAAAAAAGCTTTTATATACAGGTTTAGTTAATCCTGTATTATCTGTGTATTCTGTTGCTAAAACTGGAATTTCGTTTGTATATTGCTGATAATAAAATGTATTTTGTTTGTATTTGAATTCAGGATGGTCGAAAATATGTTGAAAAGAAGAAAAATTTGGCAAAGCGTTATATTCACTATCAGTAATTATGTAATCCTTTACTTCAGGGATAAAAATTTGTCCATCCTTATTTACAAATTCTTCCCATTTTTTATATTCAAAGTCTTCTTCCGATGAATTCCATACTCTTACAACACTTCCTTTTAAATTCAATTTTACACTCTTAATCTTATAAATCGGGTAAGGCAAAATCATATACAAAGAATCCGTTGTAATACGGTAATCTTTACTACGAAAAGAAGCAAATTTGTCTTTGCTTGGATATATAATACTTGCTTCTTCTTCCTTGTCTTCGATAAGGTTAGAAGCGTAAGTTTCCGCAACGGAACAATATTCTTGTCCGTCTATTTCACGAGAAAATGAATTAAATTCTAATTTATCCATTGACTTTTCCTTTTTAGTGTGTTATACTCAAAATAATTTTTGGAGGTATCGTATGTATTTTTTCTTAATAACTGGCATAATTTATTCATTTTTGTCTATTTTTAGCTTATCTTCCGTATTTAATGAAGTTACTGGCAGTTCATCAGAGTTGTTAGAAATATATCTTATTTGTGCCGTTGCTTCTTTTGCCATTTTTTCACTTTTATCAAGAATTAAAACGCTTGAAAAAAATGTTGATGCTTTATGGAAAATCGCAGAAGAAAAAGGCTACCAAAAACCAGTTGTCAAGCCAGATATTTATATTGAAAACCATAATAATAAAGACGGTGAATAAGCCGTCTTTTTTATATGCTGTATTTGCCTGCGGATTCGTTGACTTTATCAAAGGCTACAATAAATTTTAAGTCTTTTTCGACTTGCGCAATCGTAAGCCTTGGAATACAATCTACAACGTCCGCTATATCCTGCAATACCTCAAACAACAGCGTTTGCGCCTTCCATCTAAATTCTGGGCTTACAACCGCAGAAAGAATTGCTCTTGTTTGCGCATCGATTTCAAATACAGGCTTCTTACCGCTTGCTGTATAACACCGCAAAACACGCTCCAACACGACAAAAAGCGTTTTTTTCGTTGCGGTTTCATCAATCGGTTGCGTAACAGCAAGACCGTCTATCGTCAAGCCCATAAGCCAGCGCGTAGGCTCTACAAGCTCAATATTGTGGTTGTAGTAGTCTTTTCCACGCTTGCTTACATCGTCAAACGCAAAGAATGGGATTGTTCTTGAACCGCTATCGTCCGTAAGCGTTACAAACGCAGCATCGTACTCGCACAACGCTTCTTTGCTTTCCGTATACGTTTCCGTTGCACCGCCGTCCAGTTCTTCGTCTATGCGTTCATCAAACACAAACGAGTTATACAACGGTATTGCTTTTTCTTCGCCGTTTTTCACGACTTTCAATGAAACTCTCATAGTCTTATTTCCTTGCGTTTGTATAGCCGATTTTGCGTGCGTATTGCTCTGCGTTATAGTTTGCTATCTCTCGCTGTTTATTCAGTTGATAGCTTTCACTCGCAAAGCTAATCGCTTGCCCTGCTACCATTACCGCCGCAGCGATATAGTTACCTCTTACAAGCGCACCGCCAAACGCCAACGCTTGCGCTCCTATTGAAATAGTGCGTTGAATTTGAGCCTGCTTATAGCTATCGCCTGTCGCAAGACCGATGTTTGATATAGCCGTATTAACCGCTTGCCGTCCTACGGATATTGCAGCGCTTGTAACAGCCATTGCGGAAAAGTTGTTGTTTCCTCTCCCACCTGTTGGATTTTGCGTAGGCGCGTTTTCTTGCTGTGGAGATGCTGGCGACGGCGCAGGCGCGTTTCCTTCGCCTGTTTCAGACGGCATATTTATTACAATGTTGTATTCGCCAGTAGTTGGTATACTCATATCATCACCTATTCAGTATCAACGTACGGTTCTCCTACAATCTGGAACGTTGCTTCGTACTGCAGGAATACACCGCTTGCGTTTTTGCTTGTTACGCCTGTAAGCTTACCGTTCTGCACTACTTTGATTGCCCCTGCAAGCGTATTTCGTACCGTTTCAATCGTGTATATTTTGTTTGGGTTCAAAATAACGCCTTCTCCTGCTCTATACAATAATTCGTCTATTTCAGAGCCTATATATAAGCAGGAAATGGTCAGCGTTGTTGCAACGCCTATGCTTTCAACGTCAGCCGTGTATTTTTCCTCTGACAGCGGTATTTTGTTATCCCCTGCAATTTGGGTAGATACCGTTTTAGAAAGCTTTAAGACTTGAGAACCGTCAATATATACCGCCTCTTCATTGCCTACAATCGCACCGCAGGTTGTGTTTTGAGCAAGCGCAGTTCCTGAATACACAAACTGTTGCTTGATTTCTCCGCAATCCACGTAAGGTGCGCCCATCGGTTGAAGCTCTAAAAAGCTATTTATTCGATACGATTCCCCATTCGGTGCTGTCACTGTAAGCCTTTGCCAGCCTAACAGCTTTTTAGCCAAAATAGCCGCCGCATTATCGCGTGTTCGGTCAGCTTCTGCACTTCCACAAGGAATGTCAAAGGTAAACGTAAGCGTTAGATTTTCTGCGTTTATTTCATCGCTTGTAAATCCGTACGGAATACGTCCAACATTCAGCGTTCCAAGTATTCGATTATCGTCAGGCGGAACGCCGTTTGTGTTTAAGTAAATATTAAACTTATCCCTGCCTATATGCTCGTTAAATGCAAACGCAAGTTCTTCAAGTTGTATCATCTTCTTTCAATTCTCCCACCAAGTGCAACGCAAAACGCGCAAAAATCGTCAATCGTCTTTTCGATGAAATGCGGTTTTTTGCTTCGTATATTTGCATACCCAATATAACCAACTTTGGTGTAATCGTATTTTACGCCATCGTTTGTCAATACAATACCGTTATTCTTCAAGTTCCCAGGATATGGCGAATACATATTCGTGCCGGGCTTACCTACTGCTCTTGATGCAGGTCTACCGCTTTTAGTGTAAATTTTGCCCGTCTTCAAATTTTTTGTTTTAACCTGCCCTTTGGCATCGTATACAATACGGACGGGCGCATTTTTTTTCGCAAACTCTTGCAACTTACTAACAAGCATTGCTTTTGTCACTTTCATACTCTACCTATTCAAGGGACAACACGTACACAGGCACAATCTTAGTCATACAATTTGCGCCGAATTTCTTTCTCATCCCTTTTGAAATCGAAGTTATAATATATTTAGTCCCGTCAATCACAACGGAATGTTCGTGCGCCTTATATTCAAACGCCCTTTCCGTCCATATCGTCAATGCTTGCCCTGCGGATGCAATTCCACCGCCAATAAAGGTTACATTGTTTATAAGGTTGTCAACGGTGGAGGCGTTAAACTTTAACAGTTCAACGCCATTCTTTCCTATCAGCCTACAACGATAATCGTTTCGTGATTTTATCATTGTTATTCTCCTGCATATAAAAGATTAACCGAGCTTGCTTTCAACGCGTTCAATGCATCGATACAGATAGTCTTGCTGCGCAATTCCTGCGTTGATATCACAGCCTTTTGCCCATCTGCGCCCACTGTAATGCCGCTTTCCGTGCCAAAACGCCCAAATGCGTGTTCATATTCAGCCTGCATGATTAACGCGCGTTTTATTGCCGTTTCTACAGCCGTTTTATTCGCTTCAATAATTCGGTCTTTTATCGTTCTATCGCCTGTTGCATAAATGCCGCCTTCGTAGACGGACATATAGACACGGTTTAAGAACGGCTTAATTTCTCGCTGTTCGTATTCTTCTGCAAGGTCAAGCCCCGTTGCCGTCTTTATATCGTCAGGGGTAATCGTTACGGGATAGTCAAATATTTCCATCATACACGCCTCCAGCTCGACAACCAACGATTCAACAGCTCAAGGACTTTCTTGGGCTGTTCTTCCGTTGCTTCGTTTGCTTCTTTAATTATCCCAAGAGCAAGACACGCTTCCGTGTTTCTACGCGCAATAAACAGCTCGTCACGCATGATATATGCCGCCCACAACACTTGCGCTCTTTTGACTTCCATTGGCGCATTTGTAAAATCAGGTGGAATATTCCTTGCAATGCGCGGAAACTTTAACGCTTGATAATGCCATACGCGGTCGCCTTTATAGTTTAAGTTTTCCAAACGCCTTACCGCCGCCGCAAGATAACCTTCACGCTCTTTGTCGGTGAGTACTTCCCACGCCACACTCAACGGATTAGACGCAGGAAGTACTTCCGCAAGAAACGGAGCGCTATCTTCAGGCAATACGTAAGTATCTACGTTTACCGTCATATCCTACTCCTTTATGTTTGCTTATGCGCTTACGCTACCGTACAACGCAAGTTCTTTTGCCAGTGTCTTTGTGCCGTAGCGATAGAAAACGGAAATTGCGTAATCGTTGGAAAGGGGAATTTTCTCAACGTCAACACCCGTAATCAATGCAGGCTGCGCAACGCTATCCATCGTTACAAGCGCATAGTCAACACCTTCGGGCAAACGCAATGCTTCAAATACCGCAACGCCGTTGATACCCTTGAACGTACCTTCTTCAACCGTACCGCTGAAGTTGTAAACATCATTGAGTTCGGTTTTCAACTTGCTGTACAATCTAGGCGAAACAACGAGAGCCATGTTTTCACGGTCTACACCGTCAACGTACTCATTCTGCGTGGTTACCAGCTTAACGATTACTTCTTCCAACTGTTCTACGATGTTGCCGCTAGTATTGATTGCGATACCTGCCGCCGTGCCGTTGGTCTTGATATCAGCGAAGAAAGCTCTATCAAGTTCACGTTCTACCGCAAGCTGAATAGCGGCCTTTCTACGATTTACCAAAGATTCAAAGGTTTCCTTCGTGAAGGACTGACCGTCAAAAAGGTTCAATTCTTCAACGATTTCACGGTTTACGTCAAGGTTTACAGTGATAGGCTCTGCAACAACTTTCTGCCCTTTTGCAGCTGTTCTTGCGGTGCCGTATGCTTGCGATGTTGCGTTTGCAAATCTCTTGAACTCATACGAACCAGCAGGTTCCGTAAGGTTTGCGTTTCTGGACTTCAAGCGACCAGAAATCGTCTTTGTTCCAATGTTTTCAAAAATGCCTACGATAACGTTTCTCAAATACGCTTTTGCTTCTGCACTTTGATAAATGCTCAATGCTTGTGTCAATGCCATAATGTTTAATCTCCTGTTTCAAATAATTAGTAGACAACTTGTTTTGACTTACCGCCAGAGCCGTTGCCCCCTTGCTCTTCGTGCGCATGCGGCGCACCCGCGTTCCCGTTTCCTGCGAATACATCCGCAAAATCGGCTTTTGCTGTTTTCAAAAGCTCTGCCCCATCTTTTACTTCTTCCTTATCGTCAAGGTCGATTTCGTCAAGGTTGTGCCTTTTAACAAGCAGTTTTGCCACACCATCACTTACGTTTGCGCTCTTGTAAAGCTTCATCAATGCCGCCGTTTTCTTTTCCCTTTTAGCCTTTGTCAGCGTTTCCGTTTCAAAAGCTTTCAAGCGTTCGTGTTCTTTTTTGTCCACGTAATACTCTCCGCCTTTTTGGTACTTCTTCAGCTCTTCCTGCGCCGCTCTACCGTCTGCGTTTTCAGCCGTTGCCTTATTGATTGCTTCCGTCATTTTCTTTCCGTGCAATACCATAACAGCGTTTACGGTTTCATCCGCAAGCCCTAATGCTTTCAGTTCTTCTCTCATAACAACTCCTTTCGCCTTGATATCGCAGCCCTCGCCCTGCGTTGTGAATTTTTATGTTTGTCACAATATCGTTTGTGACCAACGATGGCGCCGCTTGCAGGATTCGAACCTACGACCTACTGATTACAAGGCAGTTACTCTACCAACTGAGCTAAAACGGCATAATAAAAGCGCATTGCCGCCGCAATACGCTTTATTTTTTGTTATTTAATTTTGGATTTGCCCATTCTTTACGGCTTGCGCGGTAGTTCTCACTTTGCGCCCGTCTTCCCCTTCGGAAAGCCCCAAGAGTCGAATACGGTGCATCCACACCCTTTGCCGCGTAGTATTCACGCATCCGATCATATTCGTGCAATTCGTCATTCCGTTGTCGGTTGCCTGCTTGCCATTGCGCGTAGGCTTCTATGTCCTTTTGCCATCGCACGTCTACAAGACCGCCTTTGGTATCGTACTTGATGCGGCTTTGCTTTATCATTCGCTCAACGTCCGCAGGATCTTGCGCTTCAGCGAAATACGGTATAAACTCATGACGGCAATTTGGATGCGGCAACGCATAGCCACGCGCCAACACCGTCTTGAACAACGCAGGAAAGCGTTTGTCCTTGCCGCTAATCGAGTACACTTTGTCCTGGTACGCACCGCACAGCTTACAGCATTGCGGCATCGTTGTCATAATCACCAAGTCCGTGCCTGCTTGCAACGCTCTACCAATTGCACCAATGTTCGTGGTTTCTATCCTTGCAGACCTTGCCGCCATTGCCGCATAGCTACTTATGGGCTGTTTCGCACCGTTCGCGTACTCTACCGTTAGCACCCCACGCTGTTGCAAGTCCGCCATAATCGCTTGCTGTACGTTGTAAATGCTATCCTCGCCTTTTTTTGCAAGCTTGGTAATTATCCCGTTCACACGTTTGACCAGTTCTTTGCCCGCGTTTTCCGTAGCCGTTTGCAGCTCTATGTACGTATTTTTCGCAAACGCGTTTTTTGCGTATCTATACCCTTGCGCCGCTAAAATCTTGTTGACTTCCGCAACCGTACGCTTTGGCGGTTCTTCGCTCGTCCCCTTGCCTTCGTTAAATGCCCGTGGAAGTTCTTCTTTTACAAATCTCGCATTCACACTAGACAAATACGAAACCGCGGCATTTAGCACCGAATTAAGCCGCTTGTTTAGCTCGTCAGCCGTTCGTGCGCTTCCATCGGTTATCAAAAGCTCCGTAATCTCGCTTTCTACGCGCTTGTATTTTTCTTGAAACTCCCTAACGGCTTTGAAATCCGTAGGTCTTATGTATTTCAAGCTTCGTCACCGCCTTCGCTTTCACTTTCGTCTATTGTGCCAAAAATAGGCAACTGCGGCGATTCATCGCGCTTGCGTTCGATTGCCGCTTCTGCTTCTTCTGCACCCCAACCGTAGTCTTTGGTGAGTACGTCATACATAGACCAACCTGTTGCAAGATGCTTTTGGGCAATGTCGGCGCGTACGGTTTCCGTTGCAGGGATGCAGTCCTTCCAACCAATACGGATGTCTTTTTCGGGTACTTGTGTGCCGTAACCCTTTGTCAACAAGGACAACAGCTTTTTCAAATGCCGTTCAAGCACTCTACGTTTCTTTGCCGTTTTCATCAACGCAGGCGCAAGTTTTATCATGAGCGCGTCATAGCCTTGCGATTCCCCAAAGGTCTTACTCGACAAAAGGCTGCCAAGCCCCGAAAGGTTGGCTATATCTTCTTGTGCCTTGTTTATCGTGTTTTCTACGCTTTGCATTGACGCATCCCACACAAGATAGTTGGGTGATACTCCACCAGGGGGGACTTCTAAGTAATTGCCCAAATCCCCACCTTCGCCTGATAATGGCGGGCCTGACATAATAGGCGCGGAATGCTTGTCTAATACGGCGTTCTTCAAGGTCATACGCACGTTATACTCCATTGCGCTTTCGGTTATCTTGTCAAAGTCCGATGCACCGTAAATACTACGCGTTTTTGCGTTGTTTGCGCTTGCTATAATCGCAAAATCGTCAAGCCCCGTTTGATGCTCTCCAAGCTTAAAGCCTGTTGCCGATGTTTCCAAAGGCTTGCCAAGCGTAGCCACTGGACAATTTATCCATTGGTTGGTTTCCGCATCTTTGTAATAAGCATCCTTTTCGTACTTGTCTACGTTAAAGGCATAGTTGGTATACTTACCTTTTTCGTGTACCTGCATATGCAATTCGTATCGGTCTTTTTTCGCGTCAATCGTAACCAACCAAGCAAGAACATGCGCTTTGATTTCCTTGACGTTTTCACGGCTAACAACAGGGTACCACATAGCAGGGTTGACGTTCGTGAAAGTATATCCGTTTTCCGTCTGCTCTACCTTTGTTACCCAATCCCCAAGCGCAACGAAATCCGCAAGCCCTTCGTTCACCTTATACGCAAACTCGGTTGCTTCTACGGTCAAGTCAAGCACAGCCTGCTGCTGTTCGTTCTCGGCCGTGTATTCAGGCGGATCACCGTAAACAAGCTCTTGCATCTTCTCTACAAGGTCTTGCCAATAATTCGCATCGTAGTAATATGCGCTTTTTTGACCGTCAATGTTGAAATGCGACAACACGAAGTTTACGCGCCGTGTATAATCAGGCAACGCACTCCACGGATCATCGTCCAACAGCATCTCGTTTATGCGGTAGCCATCACGCCGCTTTATTTCGCATTCGGGCGGATATTGCCGTAACATATCATTAATTTCGTAAATCATTCATCAATACCTTACCTTTTTCACAGCCGAACGGCTCTGCATTATTTCATCATTCAAGGCATACCGAACAGCGTCTATAAAGTGGTTGTCCTTGTCAGGATAGCCGCTTATAAACGTACCGTTCTTATCCTTTAAGTATTCGTAGGCTTCAAATTCCCTTGCTGTTTCCGGGCATCGCTGTCTATCAATAACAATCTTTGCACGGCTAGCAAGCCATTTAATGCCAAAATCAACAGAGCCTGCGCCCTTGACGCAAGCCCTGATGTTATATCCATTTTGCAAGAAGTACGCAATCGACTTTTCTTCTGCGCTATCCGCTATGGTTTGTGTATGCTTGTATTTATCAAGCAAGTACACCAATTCTTCGTTACCCGTCTTGACGCGTTTCATTTCGTCAAACACGTATATCGTCATTGTTCTCGGTTCGTACTGCAACCGCACAAACGCCGTAGGATCGGGGAAATAGCCCCAGTCAAGCCCTTGCTTGGCTTTGTCAAAGCCTTCTATTTCTTTGTCGGTTATAGGGCGGATTTCAACGTTCTCGAATACGTTTCCGCCTGTGCCTGTAATCTCGCCCAAATACTCGTTTGAATACGCTCTAGGGTTTATCTTTAGCAAGTCCTCGGCTTCTGCTATGAACTCGTTACCAAGCCATTCCCTCGGTGCATCCGTGTAGTTCGTGTGCAGGATTTCCGTGCCTTGCTTTTTATCTTCGCCGCTTTGCCGCGCTTCTATATCGGCTACGTACTTATTAGCCCAAGCGGATGCCGTCGGCGGTGGGTTGAAGCTCTCAAAGATTATAACCTTGCTTTGCCCACTCTCGTCCGTACCACGAATAGACGATTGCTTGATGCTACGTATTGCGTGTTCACCTGCAAACTGGTCAAATTCTTCAAACCATACAACACCAATGTACCCAAACGCTGGCTTGATGGATTTAATCTTTAACGGGTCATCTGCGCCCCTAAAATAAATCGTTTGCCCTGTTGGCTTATAAACGATCTTCAAGGGGCTTGTTGTGCATTTGAATCGGTCAGCAACGCCCAACTTTTCAATACCCCACTTGATTTGTTCGTACACGCTATCCTTTAGGGTGTCCTTGACGTTACGAACACACAACGCATGCATAGAAGGGTTTGCCATCATAAGCTCTGGAATCTTTAGCCCAGGGAACGATGATTTCAACGAACCGCGCCCGCCCTTGAGTATTGCTTCTTTTACCGAGCCGTTCGATATATGGCGGTTAAGGTCAACATACGCTCGCCCAAGCATTTCCGCAGGGATTTTGACGGGCTTGTTCTCTTCCGTCGCATCCGTGCCGTTTACTTCGTCTATCGCTTCCTTTATGGCGTAGTATGCGCCAACACTGCCTTTATGTGCCGCCGCAACGATACCAGCAAGCGCCGCCGTTTCCAATGTCGCGTTTTTTGTGTCTATCCCAAGCGCCGTCAAATTCTTCGCAATCGCAGGGGATGTAACCTTTGTGTCAAGCAGTTGGTTGAACGTTTTTGCAAGGTCGCGCTTGGCTCTTCTCGCCTCACCACTTGCTTTCCCACCAGCCACAGCAACTTTTTTTTGTTCTTCTTTTGTTCTTTGGCTTTGCGGTATTAAGTTTTTCGTGCCATCGCGGGGCATCGCTGTTCAGCTCCTTTTTTACTTTAATCCTTTTACAATAGCAAGCTCACGTTCTGATAAATTCCATACTTCAGCAGCAGCTCGTTCAGCAGCAGCTCGTTCAGCAGCAGCTCGTTCGGATAATATGTAGCCGCTACCAAAGATGCCCTTGCCATCCGCTTTTTGTTCATCTAGCATACTAATGCGTTGACAGCTTTCCGCTTTTACTGCAAATTCAACGCCGTACTTTGACATCTTGCCCAGGTCTGTTTGCCTTACAACTTCCATAGGGTACGCATACTTTGGCAACTGCTTTTTCATTTTTGCAAGGTTTTCCTTGTCTGCCTTTTCTATGCTTTCATACAAATCTGGCGCGCTTCGTATCTCATATTCGTCCATATTCGTCACGAACGAAGTATTGACGTTCGCACCATTCTCATACGTAATAGCAACACCAGTGACAACCTTTTGCGCTTTTCTAATTCCTAAAACCGTCAAATGCGGCGCAAACATAAAAAACTTAATCCCACGTTCTTGATACCAAGCACATATTTCCGATATTATCGAAAACGGCGGATTGTCAACAACAACCGCTCCACTCTTGTATTTCTCACTTTGGTAATTACCTCCAGGATAGAACGGACGCATAAAACTCGCCTTTTCTACCCCGTAATGATTTGCTACATAATCTGCAACCGCTTCGTATACATTTTGCGGTGTATAGCAATCGTCCGTGGTTTTCTTTGCTTCAAACTTTGCAAGGAACTCTTGATATTCGTCACTATCTTCTGAAAGCTCACCATTCGCCATGCGTTCTTGAAAATCCGCATTCATTTGCTCGAATGTTTTTTCACTATGTTCTTCCGCAGTAGTTGTTATATACCAATCAAGCTCATACGCGCTAAAATCAAGCCCCTTTACGTCAAGCTTCAATAAATCGAAATCCCATTCGCTTTCGTTCAGCTTGTTATCCAAGAGCCGTAATTCACGCGCTTTTTTAGGCGGTAAATCCGCCGCATAATGCACAGGAACTTCCGTCTTGCCTAATTGCTTTGCCGCAAGGAAACGCCCGTGACCAATGATAATTACGCCGTCCTTGTCAACCACGATAGGCTGACGGAAACCGTAGTCATTGATGCTCTTGGCAATGTTGTCTACCTGCGTTTGCGGATGCTTCTTTGCGTTGTTCTTGTATGGCTTTATTTCGTCAATGCTGACGTACTCAATAGAAAGGTTATCCATTATCGTCCTTTTCCCTTGTGAAATGTTGTAGCCCCAGCGCACAAACGCCAGGGCTACCATTTTTGGGAAGAAATTGTATGCGTAAGAATTAGGATTGCTATGCCGAATCTCACGCTAACATAATACCACGCTATTATAGTGATTTACCGCAACTTTTTTGCGGTTTTTAATTTTTTTAGAAATATTTTTCAATTTCTGCAATCGCTTCGGCTACGATGTATATTTCTTCTATCCAATAATCAGCCGTTCTTTCCGATATTCCGCATTCGATTGCCGCCCTTGTGTAGCTCATACCACGCAGGAATCGGCATTCTATGTACTTTCTATGCCGTTTCCCCTTCGCGGCTTCTTCTACCGTAAAATGCTGCAAGGTCTTTTCTACAAGCGCAATCTTATTCTCGCAGTCCTTGATTGCTCGTTCCATACGTTCTCGGTCTGCCAGGTAATGCAGCACGCTCTTTTCCACTCCGTTCTCGCTGGAAGCACCACCGCCACCACTACCGCCACCGCCAAACGGAATGGGGATTTTTGCGTAGTCCGATTTTAATTGCGGTAACCGAACCTTGTTCTTGTAATAGCCATGAAACGCGGATTTAATCCACTTTCTCTTATCGTTTATCATTTCCCTTTCTCCCTTAATTTGCGCTTTTCTTCTTCGTATCGGTCGCATCGTATCTTGTTGCATGTAGGCAAAGGACATTCAAGACAAATACTTGCTTCTTCGCTTGTGGGCGTTGTGCAAAGGTTCTGATGTAGCCATGTGCCACGAGGTCGCCCTACCTTACTTACTAACTTCACTTGTATCATCGTCCTTACCCTCCGTGATTTCCTTTGCGATTTCGTCAACGACTTCCTTAAAAATTCTCCGCACATACTCTTTACCAAAAACAGTTGTATGTAATGCTTTGCCTCTATGCAGCTTATCGCTCAATCTTTGTTTTGACATTTTCGCAAACTTCTCCGAAATTTCTTTGCGGATCTCCCTTTCTTTTTCGTCAAAGTAAGTCAGCCACTTGGCAACCCTACCGC
>JAEIGA010001736.1_pt1 | contig 34489 bp, 25 predicted proteins | sample 9270691 | NCBI WGS metagenome assembly JAEIGA01 (sample SAMN17057246, study PRJNA624740) | gut metagenome | biome: biome; isolation source: fecal sample | host: Bos grunniens | place: China: Xizang | collected 2019
AGGGAACTCCTATGGAGGATATCTGTTTTTCACTTCAGGAAACAGCCTTTTCAATGCTTGTTGAAGTGACCGAACGTGCACTTTCACACACTCAAAAGGATGAAGTGATGCTTTGCGGTGGAGTTTCAGCAAATTCAAGACTCAGAGAAATGCTTAAAACAATGTCTGAAGAGCACGGCGCCAAGTTTTACATGCCTGAGATGAAGCTCTGCGGAGACAATGGGGTCATGATTGCATGGTTGGGTCTTTTGATGTGTAACGAATTCGGACCGATGGATTTGTCCGACACCGGAATAATACAGAAATTCAGAACAGATGAAGTTGACATTCCATGGATTGATAACTCCAAAAGCTATTTGACACTTCCTGACGAGTTAATTGCCAAAGGTGCAGAATCAAACATAGTCAAAAGTGAATATCTTGGTGAAAAAGCGGTTCTAAAAGACAGAATATCCAAAAAGTATAGGATTTCCGAAATTGACAATAAAATCAGAAAATCAAGATGCAAACTTGAAGCAAGGCTCTTGTCTGACGCTAAAAGAGCAGGTGTTGTTACTCCAGTTTTATATGACATTAATCTGGAAGATAAATCAATTCTGATGGAAGAGATTGAAGGAGTCATGGTCAAAGATATTATTGATGATAATCTGGCATTCAGAATAGGTGAAAATATTTCACGCCTTCATTCTGCCGACATTATCCACGGAGACATTACTACTTCAAATATAATGCTTAGAGATGACCAATTGGTTTTCATTGATTTCGGACTTGGAAGACACTCTCAGCTTGAAGAGGACAAGGCAGTTGATTTGCTTGTATTGAAAAAATCCCTTCAAAGCATTGACTATAACCTGGCTGTAAAGTACTTTGATCTGGTTTTGAAAGGCTATGATAATGAAAAGGTTGCCGGTCATATTTCAGATATTGAGTCCCGCGGAAGATACACTCACTAATTTTTTTTGGTTAACTATAATAAAAATATAATTTATATTTAAACATATGATAACATTTATAACTGGTAACGAACATAAAGTAAAAGAAGCAGAGAATATTTTCAAAGATTATGACATTAACTTAAAGCATATTGATTTAGGTTACGAAGAACCTCAAGGAACTCTTGAGGAAGTGGCTATATCAGGCGCAAAATATGCTTGTCATGAACTTGACTGTCCTGTGATTGTTGAAGATGCTGGTTTATTCATTAAAGCTTTGAATGGATTTCCAGGAACATATTCACATTATGTTCAAGATACAATTGGGAATCAAGGAATTTTAAAGCTATTGGAGAATACTGATGACCGTTATGCCGAATTCAGGTCAGTTATTGGGTACTGTGCCCCCAATTCTGAGCCCAAGACTTTTTTAGGCAAGGTCGTAGGTGAAATCGCAGTTGAAGAAAGAGGAGATTTAGGATTCGCTTTTGATCCTTTGTTTTATGTTCCTAGTCTTGGTAAGACATTTGGAGAACTTACAACTGAAGAGAAAAACCAATTTTCACATAGAAAAAATTCATTAAAAAAATTTATAGAATGGTATTCTAGTCAAGAATAACATTATTTTCTGTTTATTGGGCTTATTTATAAAATTAAAAGAGGTAAAAAATATGGCAAGACCAGAATGGGTAACTTATAGTGATGAAGAAATTGAAGAAATGATTTTAAAATTTAACAGAGAAGGTAAAAGTACTTCCGAAATTGGTATTGTATTAAGAGACCAATACGGAATTCCATCTGTTAAAGATGTAACTGGTGAAAGAATTACTGAAATTTTAAGAAGAAACGGTCAAGCTGGAGACTACCCAGAAGACTTAATGAACTTAATTAGAAGAGCAGTAAACATCAGAGACCACTTAGAAGAAAACCCTAAAGACTTACACTCCAGAAGAGGTTTAACTATCATTGAATCCAGAATCAGAAGATTAGCTTCTTACTATGTAAGTGAAGGTAAATTACCAGAAGGATGGAGATATAATCCAAGAGAAGCAGCACTCCTTGTTAAATAGAGCTAGTGAAGCTTGTAATATGCTCAAAGAGCATATGGAAAATGATTCTGTTATAAGATTAATTTCTCATAACGATGCTGATGGAATTTCAGCAGCAGCAGTTATAGCGAATGCTCTAGCCGAAGAGAATGTTCAATTCCATGCTACCCTTGTTCCTCGTCTTAAGGAGGACATGGTTAATCAACTGAGAAGTGAAAAACATGATTTATTCATATTTTCAGACATGGGTAGTCAGTTTATCAAGGAATTTAACACTTATAAGCATGATGTTATAGTTGCTGATCACCATCAAGTAAATGACACTGAAGCCGAAAGCAATGTTGCTCATGTAAATCCTCATCTTTTTGGAGTTGATGGAAGTAAGGATTTATGTGGTGCCGGATCTGCTTATTTAACTATTCGCGATTTAGATAAAAAACATTTAGCTTATTATGCTTTAGTTGGTGCATTTGGTGATATGCAAGGTCAAGATGGTTTTACTGGTGTAAACAAATTGATTCTTGATGATGCACTTGAAAGTGGTAATTTAGAGATTCATGAAGGTTTAAAGATTGTTTCCAAATCTACTGAACCGATTTTTAAATCTCTAGCTTATACTTTTTCACCACCTCTTCCGGGAATTAGTGGAGATTTGGATGGAGCTCGTGAGTTTTTAGAACGCATGAACTTATCATACGGAATTAAATTCACAGACCTTGAAGATGAAGAAAAAGACTTATTAAAAGATGCCTTAATCAATGTTAATCCGGATATTTTTGGAGATTGTTATACTGTTGTTAAGCAGTCCCCAATGTTGCGTGATTTAGAGGAATATTCATACATTCTTGATGCATGCGGTAAAAATAAAAAACAGGGATTAGGTTTAAGCATTGCTTTAGGTGAAAAAGACCAGGCTCTCGATGCCGCTTTAAGGTTACAACGCCAATACCGTGACCAAATTGTTAAAGGTCTTGAATGGGTTAAAAAAGAAGGGGCTCAACAGTTAAATTCAATTCAATACTTATACAGTGAAGATAAAGTGTTAAAGTCTGTAATGGGCACTATTGCAAGTATTGGACTTTCAGTTGAGCTATTGGATAATTCCAAACCGGTTCTTGGACTTTCAAGACTTCACAAAGATATTAAAATTTCAGGTAGAACTACTAGAGATATGGTTGAAAAAGGCGTTGATTTAGGTAAAGCCTTACAGGATTCCTCTAATAATTTCGGTGGTACTGGAGGAGGCCATGATATTGCCGCTGGTGCAATGATACCTTATGAAAGTAAGGACAATTTCTTACACCTGGTTGATGAAATGGTTGAATATCAATTAAATAGTGATTAGTATGTTTTTAACAAACGAAGAACAACAAATGTGTGATGGAGAATTTGGTGAAACCATTAGAAAAAGTATGGATATCCTTGTTGCTTTAGGAGATATATACGGCGCTTCTAAATTAGTTGATATTACTTCTGCACAGGTATCCGGTGTTTCTTATAAAACTATTGGGGATGCTGGTTTGGAATATCTTGAAGATTTAGCTCGTGATGGTTCAGGAAAAGCAACAATAAATGCATCTTTAAATCCTCCGGGAACTGATTTGGATAATTGGGAAGCATTAGGTTTTCCAAAAGACTTTGCAATAAAACAAAATCAGATTGTAGATGCATATGCAAATCTTGGTATTTCTAAAACATGTACATGCACTCCTTATTTGGTTGGTAATGTTCCAAGATTCAGAGATCATGTTTCTTGGTCAGAATCATCTGCTGTTGCATATGTCAATTCTGTAATCGGAGCTAGAACTAACCGTGAAGGTGGTCCTGCAGCACTTGCAGCAGCTATCGTTGGAAAAACTCCATTATATGGTTTTCATTTAGATCAAAATAGAAAAGCTAACTTAGTTGTTAATGTTAACTGTGAATTGAAAGGTGCTGATTTTGGTGCATTAGGTTACATTATTGGTAAAGTTGTTGGTGGAGGAGTACCTTACTTCAAACTTCAGAACACTCCTAACAATAATGATTTAAAAACACTTGGTGCAGCGTTAGCATCATCAGGTTCTGTCGCACTTTATCATATTGATAATGTAACTCCGGAGTTTGACAAGGCTGATGAGGCGGAAGTTGAAGATATCATGTTTGTATCTGATAAGCAAATTCAGGAAACACGCCAAAACTTGTCCACTACTGATAAGCAACCTGATTTAATCTGTTTAGGCTGTCCTCATGCATCACTTGAAGAAATTAAACAGGTAGCTAGTATCTTGAAAGGAAAAACTATCAAAAATAAATTATGGATTTGCACATCTGTTAGTGTAAAAGCTACTGCAGATAGGATGGGATATACTGAAACTATTGAAAAAGCAGGTGGAAACGTTGTATGTGACACTTGTATGGTTGTAGCTCCTATTGAAGAGATGGGCTTTGAAGTAATTGGTGTAAATTCAGCAAAAGCAGCAAATTATGTTCCATCAATGTGTGGACTTGATGTTGTTTATAATGATGTAGAAAATCTTATTCAATTCGAATAGATTTTCATTTATTCTTTTTTAAATAATTATTAAATTATTTATTTCTTTACTTTTTAACTATTTCTTATCATTTTTCTTATTTATAAAAAAATATATTAATATTTAGTTAATTATATAATTATAGAAATATTTGAGGTGTTTTAGTGTCTAATGGGTGCGTTAATGATATTCAAAATTCTTTTTTTCTAATAAATTCTGAAAATTTACAAGATGTTGAAACTGAGTTATTCGGATATGTTATTAGTGATTGTGAGGTAATCATTGATAAGAATGATGTAATTTTGGATAAATTGGATGGAACAGGCGCTTATTGTTATTTACTACGGGAAAATTCTAAAATATCAATTTATCAGGATTTTGCCGGATGTTATGGATTATACTTATATCATGATGAGAAAACAAATTTCTTTGCTATTTCTAACTCATTTTTTAAACTGGTTGAATATCTAAAGGAAAAAGTTCCGTTAACTTTCGATTATGATTATGCAAATTCATTCATTCCCGCATCACTAGTCTCATTCGCATATAAAAGAACATTAGTAAATGAAATTAAAACAATAGATAAGAATTTGATTGTTAACATAGACATTGAAGAAAAATCATTTTCGTATACTAAAATAGATTATAAGGAAAAAACAGTTGATTTGGAGTCTAAAGAAGCATTAGTTATTATGGATACCTGGTTTGAAAAGTGGGTAAATATTTTCAATAATGTTTATTCTAAGACAAATAATATAAATTTACACTTATCTGGCGGATTTGATTCAAGAGTTAATTTAGCATTAGTTTTATCATCTCAAATAGATTTTAACAATATCAATATCCTTTCAAGAATAGGTGAGGATTCAGTAAAAACTGAAGATTTGCAGATTGCAAAAAAAATTGCTGATTATTATGGTTTTAAATTGAATAAGGGTTTGGATGTAGGAAAAAACTATTTTGATAATTTGGATGATTCATTTAATCTTTCATTTTATTATAAATTAGGTTTTTGTAAATTAATGTATTGGAAAGATTTTTCATATGATTCAAATGTGTTTACAATAACAGGATTTGGAGGGGGATTAATTAAGCAGGTTTATAAAAAACCAGCTATTGATGTTTTGGTAAGATCTCATGCTATAGAAGCTAATAATTATTCTCCTGATTTGGTAAAATCTTCAGAAATTATTGTAAGAGAAGCATTTGATAACTATGAAGAAATCCTAAAAGATGAAATGGACGATAATCCTAATTCAATAGAGAAGTTATTTAATTTGCATTACACTTCCGTAAGGAACAGATTGTGGTTCGGTAAAAATACTGCTGAAGCTGTTTTATTCAATGAACTTCAATTGAATCCTTTGATGGATCCGATGCTTAATCAAATTGAAGTCAATGTCGGTAAAGATTTTATCATGCATTGCCTTATTTATTCAAGATATTGTCCGAAATTACATGATTTTGAGTTCCAGGGAGATAGGGAAATCAGTCAGGATGTTAAGGAGTATGTTGATGAACTCAATAAAATTCTTCCTTATGAACTAGACGATTCGACTAATGAAAATATCTCTGAAAATAGAAATCAATCAGTCAATAACCACATTTCTGAAAATGAAAAGGCATGTGCCTCAAACTTTAGGCAAATTTTATCTGAGGTCTTCAATTCAAATTACTTTAAAAAATCATTTTTGATGTATTTCCCGAAAGAAGCCTATGAAAAAATGCAGGGAAGCTATAAAGATGTTGTCACAGGTATAGCAATAATGAAATTCATGGATGATGTGCATTACAGTCAACATAAATTCAGTGATTCAATTGTTAATTGGTATGATTCAATTTTAGATGAGTCAAAGCATGTATTGGTCGATAAAAATATAACAGAATCAAAAACACCTGCTAACAGCAATATGGGTCTTTCAAAAAGTTTAAGGAATTATATAACTGCGAGATTGGACATTAAAAATGTTGGTGTTGAGGACAATGATGTTATTATAGATTCAATTTCTGATGTTGTAGCCAAGGTGACCAAACCCGATTGGAATGCCACAAAAGAGGGGCACGGTACACAAATAGAAAGTTATAGTGGTAAGTTGGATATTGAATTGACATGTGTAAATGATGGTAACCTTAGGATTCTTTTAAAATCTAAAAATATTGTTGATAAAAATAAGAAACGTTTACCGATTTACATTGATTATAGAAATTTCAAAGTGGATTCTGAAGTCATTTTTAAAGAAAATCCGGTCGTATCTCATGATAAATTTTACTCTTTCAAAAAAGATGTGAAAAATAATCAAAAAGTTAAAATTCATATTGAATGGAAGCCTTTCAATGATAAGAGTTATTTTAAGGAATGATTCAATTTCAGAATTTCATTTTTTTTAATTTTTCTTAAATATTTTTTTTAATTTTAGTAAATATTGATTTTAAAGTAACGTAAATTACAAATAATTAATAAAACCTTTAAATTAAATAAAATCTATAAATTTATGTAATGAAATAAAGAGGAAGACAATTATGAATTATTTAGTTGTTGGTGCTGGAAATGCTAGTAGGCCTGTTGCAAGACTACTAAATTATTTAGGTCATGATGTAGTTATAACTGATTTAAAAGATATTTCTGAATTTAAGATTGAATTTCAAAGAAGTTTAATTGAAATGGAAAAGGAAGGAGTAAAACTAGATTTAGCAAATAAGAATCCTTCTTTAGATGGTTTTGATGCAGTTTATAAGCCACCTACACTGCCTGATTCTGCTCCAATAGCTCAATTGATTAATGATTCAGATTTAAAAGTTTTAACTAATGAAGAATTTTCTAAAATCGTCAATGATTTGATTCCTGTTGATATTATTGGTATTACTGGAACTATGGGTAAAACAACAACTACTTTTATTACTACAAGTCTCTTTAAACAGGCAGGTTATAATGTATGGTCCTGTTCATCACTTGTAAATAATCTTGTTTCAGAAGCTATTATCGATGGTATTGTTAAAGGCAAGGCCAAAGAATGTGATATTGCTATTTTTGAACTTCCTCATGGTACAATTGGTCTCTTAAATAGATTAGATATTAAAATTGGTCTTTTAACAAATATTGCTGAAGATCACTTATCTGAATTCGGAGGTTCTCTTGAAAAATATCAGCAACGTAAATTGGTCCTTCAATCCATGAGTGAAACTTTTATTGCTAATAATTCTTGCAGAGATATTATTGAATCTGTTAGGGATGATGCAATATTCTATGCTTTAGATGAGGATGTGGACTTTAAGGGAACCGTTGGCGATAAATCATTAACAATCAAATCAAAAGATGTGGAATTTACAACTCCATTTTATATGATGAGTTATTTCTTTGAAAATTCAGTTGCAGCATCAGCAGTAGCTTTAACTTATGGCGTTGATAAAGAAGATATTATTGATGCGTTAACTGTCTTTAAAGGATTGCCTGCTCATATGGAGGATGTTGGAGAGTACAATGGAAGAAAAGTAATTCTTGATTCTGCATTTTTATATGATGGAATGAAAATAACTCTAGATTATTTTAAAGATGAAAGTGTTGTCCTATTCCTGGACCATTTTGATACATTATCCGTAAGGGATAAGGCTGAAGTTGGCCAGCTAGTGAGTGAATATGATATTAAAGTAGTTATTGCAAGTGGATTTAACGAAGTAACTCAGGATGTGGAAATGGAAGCAGCATTTGAAATCCTAGATGCAATTACCAATCCGAATATTGAAAAGGTGGCTGTCGAAAATATTGAAATAGCTGCCGAAGAGACATTTAAATATTCAAAACCTGGAGATATTATTTTGCATATGGGGCCTCTTATAGCATACGATAGGCTAACTACAGTTGATAAAATCATGAAAGGACTTGAAGAAGGGAGTAAAAAATATGAATAAAAATAAAACCTTTGGTGTTATAGGTGTTTGCGGAGCAAATGGTAATTTAATCGCTAGAATTCTTAAGCAAAGAGGATATGATGTGATAGGGACTGATTTATCATTTAAAAAAGATTGTAAGTTCGCAAATGCTCTTGAAGGTTATGATATTGAGGTTTTTTATGGTAATACTCCTGAAAAGTTTTTCGAAAAAGCGGATTATATAATCCCTCCTGCAAGCTTATCTAAAGATTCTGAAATTCTAAAAAATTGTGAAAAGCCTATTTTAGAATTGTGTGACATTATTGACATGATTAAACCGGAAAAACCTGTATTTGGTATAACAGGCACTAATGGAAAAACAACCACAACAACATTACTTAAAAAAATTGCTTATGATAATGGAATTAAACCTTGTGAACATGATTTGGAAGGCATGCAGGGTAATGCAGAATTTATCCCAATTCTACAAGCTAGATTAAATGGTGATGTGGGTATTCTTGAAGTTGGAACCTTTGGCGTTCCAGGTACTGTTGGAAGGATTGTCAAAAATACTGACATGGCTTCTGGTTTAATTACAAACATCACTCCAGACCATTTAAATGACCTTGGAAGCTTTATGGATTATGCTAATGTTAAAGGAGAATTTATTAAAGAGTTAGGTTTAGGTCAATTAATTGTCAATGGTAATGATCCGACAATTATGGGGCTTTTAAGAGAGCTTGATTTTAAAGGTGAAGTTATAACTTTTGGTGTTGATGAGCTACCGGATTCAATTGGTATGAAAGAATGTGTTTGCGGTGAAGAAATTGCTGTTAAAGAAATCATTTCAGGTTGTGGCTATTACTTCTGTAAATGTGGAATAACAACTCCTCAAGTCGACTATGTTGCAACAAATATTGATTTACAAAACAGAACTTTTGATTTACACACACCAACGGAAAAATTAACAGTAAAGATGGGTATTGATGGACTTCATAATGTTTATAATTTAACTGGAGTAATTATTGCGGCCCATACCTTTTTAGATTTACCATATGAAAAAATATTGCCTTCTATTGCTAGTTTTACTGGAGTAAGTGGAAGAATGGAAGAAGTCGCCAAAGTAAAAGGTAAAGATATTTTCGTTGATTATGCTCACAATCCTGCTGGTGTAGAGACAGTTTTAAAAGAATTTAAAAAATTATTCGGTGATTTTACAACTGTTATTACTGTTTCATCCGAATCTGGCTATGTTGGAGATCTTGACATTTTCAACAGTGTTTTAAAATTCTCTAAATTCATTGTACCAGCATCAGTTGCTTCTCAAAAAATAGCTTTGGAAAAACTAAGGGCTAATCCTAAATTAAATGACAGGATATTTTTAAATCATGTTGATGACTTTGAAAAAATAGGAACACTTGGAGCATCCAAAGAAGAGGTTCAGGATGGTTTAAGAAAAGCTTTAAACTTGGATTGTGAAATGGTAATAGCTATTGGTGAAGCTGCTACCAAGTTCAAATCTATAGTTTTTGATTTATAATCCGTGAGTTTGGTATTTACAGTAAAAAAACGGGTTTTCAATATTTTTTATAGTATAAATTATATTGAATTTTTATTTTCCTAATTATTTGTTATTTATAAGCTATTTTAAGATATATTAACTCAGTTACGACTTTAAAGTAACAGAATAACAATTTTAAGCTGTGATTACTCATCAAATGCTCTCACTAAATGCTTTATAAATATGAAAAATTAATATCATAATAAGGGTTATTGGTATAAAACTCATTTTTAAATTAAGAAGGTTGAATTATGACTAGTTATATTTCACATCCTTTAATTAAGAAAAATTCAATTGAATCCAGATTGTATCAGCAAGTCTTAGCTGGGGATGTTTTAAAAAAAGGAAATACGATGGTTGTTGCACCTACTGCATTAGGTAAAACTATTGTTGCGATTTTAGTAGCTGCAGATAGATTGCAAAAGGTGAAAAATTCAAAAGTTCTAATTTTATCTCCATCAAAACCGCTAGCTATTCAACATGAAGACAGTTTTAAAGAATTTTTAACACTTCCATGTTCATCAATAACAGGTGCCATAAAGACTGATGAGAGAGTTAAAAGATGGGAGGAATCTAGAATTATCTCAGCAACTCCTCAAACTGTAGAGTCAGATTTGTTAAATGGACGTTATGATTTAAGCAATGTTTCATTAATTGTTTTTGATGAATGCCATCATGGAGTTGGAGCATATTCATATGTATATTTAGCTTCACGTTATGTTCAGGAATCTAATTATAATTTAATATTGGGCCTTACTGCTTCTCCAGGTTCAGATAAAGCCAAAATAAAAGAAGTATGTGAAAATTTATACATTCAAAATATTGTTGTAAAGACAGAGCAGGATTCAGACGTAAGGCCATACTTTAATCCGGTTGAAATTGATTGGGTTAGGGTAAAAATGAGCAGTGAACTTGAAAAAATTAAAAAATATGTTGATAAAGCATTAAAAGTCCGATTAAAAGCCCTAAAAAATATGGGTGTAATTAAAACAGTATCTGTAGGTAAAGTCGATATTTTAAAAGCAAGAGGACGGATTCAGGGTGAAATAGCAAGGTCTGTTAATCCGGATAAAGAGTTATTCCAGGCCATTTCTATTCTAAGTGCAGTAATTAATATTCAACATTCACAGGAGTTAATTGAAACTCAAGGTATCCAAACCTTCAATAAATATATTGCTCGTTTACGTAAGAAAAAAACTAAAGCCGCCAAATCCTTAATGTGGGATGATAATTTTGGAAGAGCGGTAAAAATGGCTCGCGAAGCTGAAAAACATGGTTGGGAACATCCAAAACTTCGTGAAGTAACTAATATTCTTAAAAAAGAATTGGGTACTGATGATGGACAGACCAAACTCCAATCCACCAGATTCAAAGATAAGGATGAAAAATCTTCAAAAATTATTGTTTTTACACAATATCGTGATACTTTAGAGATGATTCATCAAAAACTTGAAAAAGAAGGTATTAAATCTGCTAAATTCTTTGGTCAGGCTGCAAAAGATGGTGAAAAAGGCCTTACTCAAAAAGAACAAAAAGCTATAATCAAATCTTTTAGAATGGGCGAATATGATGTTTTACTATCAACAAGTGTTGCTGAAGAGGGTATTGATATTCCTGCAGTAGATCTTGTTATTTTATATGAACCGGTTCCATCTGAAGTTCGTATGATTCAGAGAAGAGGCAGAACAGGTCGTAAACGTACTGGCCGTGTAAAAGTTTTAATAACTAATGGAACCAGGGATGAAGCATATTATTGGGCAAGTGTTAGAAAAGAAGAGCACATGAAATACCAGTTAATCGATCCTGAAGTTTTGGATGAATTAAATGCATCAGCTATTGAAAGGATGGAAAATCAAAAGAAAGTTAAAGTTATTGATAAGCCAAAAATTGAAAGTACTAGACCTGTTGTTTATGCTGATTCAAGAGAAGGCAATTCTAAAGTAATTAGACATTTGTCTGAGATGGAAATTGATGTTCAAATTAGGTCAATGTCAGTTGGAGATTATCAGGTAAGTGATGATGTTGTTATTGAGAGAAAAACATCCAAGGATTTTGTTGAGTCCATAATTGATAAAAGATTATTCAAACAGGCACGTGAATTGTCTGAAGAATTTAAACGCCCATTGCTTATCTTGGAAGGGGATGATATTTACAATGGTATGATCCATCCAAATGCTGTAAGGGGAACTATAGCAGCCATTGCAATTGACTTTGGCATCAGTATTATTCCAACTAGAAACTCTCAAGATACTGCTGCAATGATAAAAAGAATAGCTGTTCGTGAGCAAAATGGTGAGAAAGTCAATATACAAATTAGAACTGATAAAAAACCTACCAGTTTGTGGGAACAGCAGTTGTTTATAATAGAATCTTTACCTAATATTGGGCCTGTCAATGCTAAAAATTTACTTAAACACTTTGGCAGTGTTGAAAAGGTAATCACTGCGTCTGAAACTGAACTTCAGGAAGTTGATGGTATTGGTAAGAAAACTGCTAAAAATATTAGAAAAGTAATTGAATCTAAATATTTATACTTTGAAAGTGAAATTAAAGAAAAAAAACTTCTTTAATTTAAATTTTAAAGTTTTTCTTCATATATTCGTAACTTTTTTTAATGGAATCGAAGTCATTTACCTCAATGATATAGATGCCATCAAAATTTTTTTCTTCTAAAGTATTGATTATACTGTTTAATTCAATAGAGCCTTCACCTAATGCAAGGTGTGAGTCATCATCACCTAAATTATCATGGGCATGTACGTGTTTAATTGAATCAAAATACATTTCATCAACGGAGTATCCGGCATGGACTGCATGACCGATGTCTAGGGTCATTGTCATATCAAGTGAAACCAATAGTTCATCTAAATCATACATATTTTGATAAATCATGGCATCAAAATTAGGCATATTTTCGACAGTGGTTAAAACACCCAAATCATTGCCGTATTCTCCAATTTCTTTTATTGATTCATCTGCAAATTTGTAGACCTTGTCAAGGAAATATTTTTTAGCTAAAAATGTGGCTAATCCTGGATGAACAACAACGGCCTCGGCATTAATTTCATTAGCAAAATCTATGGAGTCTTTAATCTGTTCAATTGAATTTAATCTACTTTTTTCCTGAAGAGATGCTATATTGACATCCATAAATGGAGCATGAATGGTATATTTAAGATTATAACTGTCTAAAATGTCAGTATCAATGTTTTCTGAAGGGAATTGATGGACTAACTCTACATATTCAAGCCCTAAATTTTCAATAAATTCCAATGTTTCTTCAAATGATTTGTCTATTCCTGCTAAAGATGATGCACCAATTTTCATAATAATCACTATTTTCTGACGGCTGTAATTTCCAATCCCATTTCAATGGCTTCTAAAATGAAATCAGACAATTCAATTCCATTTTTAATTTTTATTTCTCCTTTTTTAGAAGTTGTGGCTGTAAGCAAGTATTCTCCTTCAATGAGAATATCAAAGTTTTGCCTTCCATTTTCTCTTCCAAGCTCTAAAATCATCTGTTTTCTTGTATGGGTAATATTAACTTCAATTGGATTTTTGTTCACTGGTTTTTCATCGATTACTTCAACACCTAAACTTATTCCAATGTCACGTTCAATTTCAGCAATTCTTTTTCCATTTTTACCGATGATTTTTGGAACATATTCGTCAGGAATGTAAATGTTGGCCCTGTCTGGTGAGATAACCTCAACATCCACTTTCGCCTTTTTAGGAAGCACTTTTTTTATTTTTCTTAAAATTTCCGCTTCGGCAATCAAGTCTACAGATGACTTTTGAGTTTCTTTGCTTTCTCCACCATTAACCAGATCCATATCCATAACAATGGTTTGCTCACCATAGGTATAAATTTCGTTTTTAAGCTCACCGGTTTCAAAGTCTCTAACTTCAATAACAGGTCTTGCAAGGTCCGCTTCTTTCATTCCTGTTGGAACTTTAACGGTCATTTTTGTTTCATAAACACTTGTGACTTTACCGTTTTCAATGTAGATACTTGTATCGACAATTGATGGAATTACTCCTAATTCTACCCTTGAAGCAATTCTTTGAATTGCATCTATCGGGCGTGTTGCATGAACAACTCCAATCATTCCAACGCCTGCAAGTCTCATATCTGCAAAAATGTTGAAGTCAGTGTTTTTCCTAAGTTCATCATAAATTGTATAATCCGGTCTTACAAGAAGCAAAACATCAGCTGTATTTTCCATGCTTCCTTCAAGAGGAGCGTATTGGGTTATTTCATCTGGAAGCTGTAAATCTCTTGGAGATTCCATTGTCTTTACAACTTTATTCAATTTGGATGAGTAATAATTGGCAATTGCCTGAACAAATGTGGATTTACCTGCTCCCGGAGATCCGGAAATTAATATTCCTTCAGCACTAGTTCTTATTCTGTCCAATAGCTTGTCTGTTAAGTTATATTCGTCTAAGCTAATTTTAGCAACAGGTTTAACTGCAGTAATTTCTAATCCTTCAGCAAATGGAGGATAAGCTATTGAAATTCTGTATTCTCTTGATTGAACAACAAATGATCCTTCCATATCTGATTCCAAATATGTTTTTGAATCGGTATGGGCCTTTTCAAGTATTTCATCCACAATATTTTTAAGTTCAGAGTAAGAATAAGGTTTATCTGAAAGTTTAACGAAGTCAATGTGTCCGGGTGTTCCTTTTTTAGCCATTGGAACTACATTTTCTTTTAAATGTATTGACATTGTTGTATCATCAAAGAATTTTTCAATTGAAAGTGCTTTGTGGACATATTTTTGTTCAAAATAGTAAACCGGAATTCCTTGAGCTTTTGCAACATCAGCTTGCACTTTATCATTTGTAAGAAGTGTTCCAAATTCAGATCTTGCAAGGTCCCGGATAATACTATCAATCTCTCCACTTTTAGCATATTTTATGTCATAATTAGTTGGACGTTTGCCTTTAAATGTGATGGCTAGCTCTCCATCATCTTGCATTTCTTGTAATTTCTGTAGTTCCGCTAATCCTTTGGCACCTTCGGACCTTTTTGCATTTGCTTGATGTTCAAGTTCACATACTACGGCTTCAGGTACAATAACTTCAGGATAGTCGAAATCTCCATTTTCTATTAATTCACTCACAGCGCCTATTATCACTGCGCTGGTGTCTGGGATAATGCATTTCATATTAATACACTTCGTCGGGGTTTACAAGTCTTTCTAAAATGATTTCTAAATCATCGTCTTTCAAATCTTCAATATCTACTTTGTTATTGGTGTTAATTTTTCTAAAAAAGCATGAAAGATAACCTTCGTGGCATGCAGCTCCTTGTTGTTTAATTTTTAAAACAATTGCATCCATATCACAGTCAACAAGGATTTCTTGAACTTCTTGGAAATGTCCTGAGGATTCTCCCTTTAACCATAATTGGTTTCTTGAAGTACTCCAGTAATGTGCTTTGCCGGTTTCAATTGTTTTAATAAGTGCTTCTTTATTCATATTAGCTAACATTAACACTTGGTTAGTATCTGCATCTTGCGCTATTGCGGTTATAACTTTCACACCATTTATTTCGTGTCTAAAGTTAATTTCCATAGTTATTCCTCTTTAAGATAATCTATAATATCGTCAATATCTACTAATTCCTGATTTCCGCTTACCATATCTTTAATGGTAATTTTATTTTCTTTTAAGTCGTTTTCACCAATGATAGCTATTTTTGATACTTTGATTTTGTCAGCATAATTCATTAATTTCTTGAATTTTTTACCGTTCAAATCAACATCTGCCTTAATGTTGTTGTGTCTTAAAATTTGAGTAATTTCGAAAGCTTTTGGCCTTACACTTTCTGAAATAGGTGCAACATAAATATCTAAGTGAGAGGATAACTCTTCTGAATCAGTTAACTCTTCAATTGCATTCATCAATCTATCAAAACCAAGTGCAAAACCAGTTGATTCAACTTCTTGGCCTCCAAAGAGTTTTACTAAGTTGTATGATCCTCCACCACAGATTTGTTTTTGTGCTCCAAGTTCCGGAACATAAATCTCAAACACGATTCCGGTATAGTAATCAAGTCCTCTTGCAACACCAAGGTTTAATGTGTAATTATTAACATTGAAAGCTTCTAAAAGTTCAATTAATTGTTTAAACTCTTCTAAAGCTTCTTTTGGTTCTTCATATGGTGCAAGTAACTCATCAACTTCATCTAAAATGGATTTGTCTCCAACCATATCAATTAATTTAAGTAAAATTTGATTTAATTCATCATTATCAATAACTGGTTCGTCTCCACTTAATGATTCAATTAATAATTCTTTATCTCCTTTATCAATAACGACCATTATTTCTCTTTGGGTTTCTTGTGAGATTTCAAAGTGTTTAAATAGGCCTCTGATAATTCCTAAGTGGTTAAGATTAACGTCTGCAGTAGTTATTCCCAAAGCATTTATCGCATCTGTACATAGTGCAATGACTTCAGCTTCACCTTGTGGGGAATTAGCCCCAATCAATTCACAACCAAATTGCCAGAACTGTCTAAATCTTCCTTTCTGAGGTCTTTCATATCTAAAACAACTGCCATAATAATAAAGTTTAATTGGCTTTGTAGAAGTTTTTTCAAGCTCATTTAAGTATAATCTAGCAACTGGAGCTGTAATTTCAGGTCTTAAAGTCAATTCTCTGTCGGATTTGTCTTTAAAATTGTATAATTGATTAACAATTTCTTCTCCAGATTTAGTTGTAAATAATTTTAATTCTTCAAATAAAGGTGTTTTAATTTCTTGATAACCGTAATTTTCGAATACATTTCTTAAGGTACTTTCTGCTTTTTTTCTTTGTCTCATTTCATCAAATAAGAAATCTCTTGTACCTCTAGGTCTTGTAAATTCCATTTTACCTCTCCTATCAATAAATTTATTATAATTAAACTATGTTTTTTAGATGTTATATAATCTTTTGTTCAACATTACTCTTCAAATGCTCTTGGAGAATTTGTTAATAATTTAGTGTATAATTTGTATATAAGTTTTGAAAATGTGCTTTTGTGATTATGTGTTTCTACACATTTTCGCACTTAAAATAGATTTAACATATTCTAAGCACATTATCTAACTAAACAAACTCTAGGAGGAATTTCAATGGTAAAATATAAGTTAGTCGATACATTATTGTATCAAAGTGAAGAAGGTGCAGTTGAAGGTAAATTCATCATTGGTGATGAAACTTTGTGGGCAAGTAGATCAGTTGTGGCCGAAATTTTTGGCACTGATAAATCTAATATATCCAGGCATTTTTCGAATATTGTCCAAGAGGGCGAGCTTGAAGAAAAAGAAGTAAGCATAAGTTCAAATGAACTGTTTAAGGATGATTTAGAGTTTAGTGAGAAATCCGCACAAAACCCTAAAAAAGGAGGTAGGCCTCAAATATGGTATAATCTTGATGCAATCATCTCAATAGGATATAGAATCAATTCAAAGAAAGCAACACACTTTCGTAAATGGTCTAGAGAAATTCTAAAGCAATACATGCGAAAAGGATTTGTCATCAACAAAGAGCTTTTGATAAACGGTGGAAGATTCAGCGAAGAGTATTTTGAGGAACTTGTTGATGTAATCCGTGAGATAAGATCCTCCGAGCGCAAAGTCTATGAAAAAGTAACTGATTTATTTGCAACCGCATACGATTACAATAAGAATGCCCAAATCACAAAAGATTTCTATGCAAAAGTTCAAAACAAACTGCATTATGCGGTTGTCGGTCTTACAGCTCCTGAAATTATTCATGAAAGGGCCGATAGCAAAAAGGAACATATGGGTTTAACTACCTGGTCAAGAGCGCCTGATGGAAAAATATTATTGAGGGATGCTAAAGTGGCTAAAAATTATTTAACAGAAAAAGAGCTAAAAACTCTCAATCGTGTTGTAAGCATGTATTTAGATTATGCAGAAGACAGGGCCGAAAGGCAGATTCCTATGAGCATGAACGATTGGGCAGAAAGACTTGATAAGTTTTTAGAATTCTATGAATATGCGGTTTTGAAGGGTAAAGGTAAAATTTCAAGAAAAGATGTTGATGAATTTGTCAAATTGGAATATGATAAATTCAGACCTATACAAGACAAACTTTTCAAATCCGATTATAACGAATTTGATGAGGAAACTAAAAAGTTTTTAGTATAACATTAATCAATTATTATATGATGAATATTAAAGGTAGTACAAATATTGTAGGTTTGATAGGTCATCCTGTTGAACATAGTTTTTCACCGCCAATGCACAATGCGGCATTTGAAAAGTTAGGAATGGATTATGCTTATGTTGCTTTCGACGTTGATCCTGAAAATCTGGGTGAAGCTATAAAAGGGGCACAGGCACTAAACATTAAAGGTTTCAACGTTACAATTCCACATAAAATTGAAGTAATTCAGTACTTGGATGAATTGGATGAAGTCGCTGAGTTAATTGGTGCTGTAAATACAATAGATTTTAAAAATTTAAAAGGATATAATACTGATGGAATTGGTGCTGTAAGAGCTATTGAAGAAGTTACTTCAATTAAAAATAAAAATGTTATTGTTGCAGGAGCGGGAGGGGCTTCAAGAGCAATATCATTTTACCTTGCAAAATTTGGAGCAAGTTCAATATCAATTCTAAACAGAAAGGTCGATAAGGCTCAAAATTTAGCAAGTGATGTTTTGGCATCCGATTTGATAGCTAATGTTGAATCAGATTCAATTTCTCAAATTGATAATTACTTAAATGATGCAGATATTTTAGTCGACACTACACCTTTAGGAATGGATCCTCACATTAACGATGAACCAATCGCAAAAGCAGATAATATGCATGAAGATTTGGTTGTTTTTGATGCAGTTTACAATCCTAATGAAACAGTTTTAATAAAAGAAGCTATTAAGGCAGGTGCAAAACCAGTCTATGGAATTAAAATGCTGCTGTACCAAGGTGCAGAAAGCTTTAAGATATGGACAGGTAAAGATGCTCCAATAGATGTTATGGAAGATGCACTCAATAAACACTTAGGAAGATAATATGGATTTAATCTTTGATATTTCTGGTTTAACTAATCAAGAAGAGGAATTCACAACTTCTAAAAAGGATGTATTGAAATTTCTAAAAATAATTGGTGTAGACACTCGCTTTATCTCATATACTCCTAAAAAAATATACATTAACAACTTAAGATTTTCAAAGTTTTCAAGAAAAAGACAATCAACATTTAATAAACAATATCCCGAAATTGAAGTTGTAAGAAGCAGTTTATTCCAAAAGATATGCACAAAATCATCAAAACATTTAGCCCTAGAAATCAAACCCAACTCTAAAATATTAATGCCTAAAGATAATTTTATCATAGAATTATTGTTGGAGCCTTATACCCGCAAATATGGTGCTGAACTAGTTTATGATGGAGAATATGATTTAGTTGTAAATCCTGTTATTTTAGATGATAAAGTAAACGATATTTTTTCAAGTATTTTTGCAGGTGATGGAATAAATTTTAGAGATAAGACTAATGAAATCTATCCTTTAGTTAATGTGCCTTTAGATTGGATTAATTCGTTTTTGGAAATGGATGGGCAAGATACAATTGAAAGTGTTAATGAAGATAAATTAGCTATTTCGTTTTCTGAATTTTTAGAGGATGTAGCTCCTCAGTATAAGGAAAATGTTGTAAGTGCCACTGAGTTCATTGAAAAAAAGTTAAAAACTGAAAAGTGAAACTTGCTTATCAGTTTTCTTTTTAGGTTTTTCCTCTTTATCTTCTTTATTTTCAACTTTTTCTTCTTTGTTTTCCTCAGGTTCTGGTTCATCTACTATTTTTTCAATTTCAATGCCTGGGATTTCAAACGGAAGCTCTTCTTCGACTTTTTCTTCTTCAACTTCTTCAACAACAGTATTCATCATTTGATTTTGAAGTTCTTCAAATCTTCTGTCACGTTCTTCGACTCTCATTTGAGCCTTTTGTTTTTCCATTTTGGTTATAACTTTTTTAGGGATTTTCTTTTTCCTAAATCGTTTGATTTCATTTTCTTCAAGTTCTAAAAAGTCTGAAATTTCCCATGCAAGTTCATCATTATTAAACATTATCTCCAAGTATGGAAACATTGAAATAGCTTCGGCACGTGATATGTGCATTCTATCTGACATTTTCTGAGCAATTTCGTCTCTTAAATTTCTTTTTCCTCTGTTACGTCCCATTAATGTAAATATTGATGGTGTTTGTATTTTTGTAAATTTTTTATAGGTTTCTTTTTTGGAGGAACTTACTCCAATTCCCATAAAATCACTTGCATATTTCCAATAACCGTAATTTCTGCTGCTTTGTGCTCTTCCAAAGTATAAATCAGCCTTAGCTATATTTTCATAAGCTTTTTTGATTTCATTTTTATTTTTATATTCCCTAGGGATATTTTCAGCGATGTATTCCATTACAAGTGTAGGATCTTCATCAACTCTCAGGGCTTCCCTTACATGCTGTGGATTTTTACTTTTTAAAACACCGGTAATTGCATTGAAAATATCAGATCTATCGTCTTTTATTCTTAAATTTTCAACATCACTTGGTTCTAGAACTTTATCTTTGTCAGCCAATGCTTGCAATGTATTAATTGCTGAACGCATATCTCCATTGGATTTTTTAGCTATTAAATCTAAAGCTTTTGGATTGGCCTTAATTCCTTCTTTTTCTGCTATTTCTTTTAAGGCTTTTCTAATACTTGGACTTCTTACCTTGGCCATTTTAATAATGTTACATTTTGGTTTTATTGATTGCAAGCGTTTTGAGTAAAAATCATTCGCCATCAAAATCATTGGATGTTTGGAATTTTTAATTATGTCTCCAATGGCTTTTACTCCTCCACGGTCGTTAGTTCCGTGGATTCCGTCTACTTCATCCATGATGATTAATTTGTATTCATCTCCAAATAGGGATCTAGTAGAGGATGACTCTCCAACAGTTCGTTTAATAACGTCTTGGGAACGCTTGTCACTTGCATTAAGTTCAATGTATTCAGAAAATTCTTTTGCAATGATGAGTGCAAGTGTGGTTTTTCCAATTCCTGGAGGTCCAACTAAGAGTAAAGGCTTTTGAGGATTGCCTTTTTTCCAATTTTCAACCCAATCTTGGATTATTTTTTTCTCTTTATTATTACCTACCACTTCATCTAAAGTCTGTGGTCGATATTTGTCAGTCCATAACATTTCTATACCTTAAATGAATTTGGTTAGGAGAGCTTCAAGTTGGATTCTTGGATTTGCCCCTTCTCTTATTCTAAAATCACATTCGGCTATTGAATTAATCAAATCAATATAAAAATCAGGTTCCATTTTTCCTTCAACAACTCTTTTTGAAACTTCTTGATAAATTTGAGTTACCATATCTTCGCCGCTGGTTCCTTGTAAAACCATTGTTTCTCTTAATATGGTTCTTGCACCTAAAAAGTCTCCAATGAGTGCTTTATTTATCATATTTCCAATTTCTTGAGGTTTTGCTTTTGATACGACTTCATAAACGGAGTCTTCAGTTACTGTTTCACCTTCTGATGTTGCAGCTTGTAGGATATTAACAGCTTTTCTCATATCTCCTTCGGCAAAATAAACTATTGTCTCAAGGCCTTTATCATCAGCTTCAAAGCCTTCAGATTCACAAATAAATCGTAATCTTTCTTTAATTTCTTCTCCTTTTATTGGAGCAAATCTAAATATTGCACATCTTGATTGAATTGGGTCTATAATTTTTGATGAGTAATTACATGAAAGTATAAATGAAGCGGTTTTTGTATACATTTCCATTTCACGTCTAAGTGCATGTTGAGCATCTTTTGTCATATTGTCTACTTCATCTAAAAACACTATTCTAAATGGAGCACCAACAGGTTTTAATCTACAGAAACTTTTAATGCGTTCCCTTACTGTATCGATTCCTCTTGCATCAGATGCATTTAATTCTAAAAAGTTTTGTCTCCAGTATTCTCCAAGAATTGATTTAACAAGTGCTAGTGCAGTAGTGGTTTTTCCTACACCTGCAGGTCCGGTAAACATTAAATTAGGCATACTTCCTTCGCCTACATATTTTTCAAGTCTGGAAATGATTTGTTTTTGTCCGACAATGTCTTCTAATTTTTGTGGCCTATATTTTTCTACCCATGGTCCGCTCATTTAATCACCATTTTTTTATAGTAAAATTTATGTACTTTTTAGTTAAAATTATTTTTTGCTTAACTTTTTTAATATATGAAATCTAATAGATATATAGTTAAAGAGAGCATTTGAATAGTAATGTTTACTAAAATTAAGGTGTTAAAAATGAGAGGCACATGGAAACTTAGGTTAAGAATGATACTCACTTCCGTGATAATGTTTTCAATTGTATATTTCCTTGTAATGCTTGCAGGAATATACTTAGGCATTACCGGTTGGACTTTTTATATGGGTGTGAGTTTATTAATTGTATTTTTACAATATTGGTTTGGACCATCATTAGTTAAACGATCTATGAATGTAAGGCCATTATCTGAAGCAGAAGCCCCACATATTCATAAAATGGTAGCAGAACTTGCACAGGAAGCTGGAGTTCCTAAACCAGAAGTGGGGTTATCTGAAGTTAATATTCCAAATGCATTTGCTTATGGAAGAACAAGTAGGGGCGGTCATATTGCAATTACTCGTCCAATTTTAGGCTTACTTGATTATGATGAATTAAGGGCAGTATTAGGTCATGAAATGGGCCATATCAAACACAATGACATGGCTATAACTGCCGCTGTTAGTGTGATTCCAATGATCTGCTATTATATTGCGTTATCCTTTATGTTTTCAGGAGACAGTAGAAATGGTGGAGGAATTATAATTGGAATTTTAGGATATGTATTTTACTTAATTGGACAATTATTAGTATTATTCATTTCAAGAACCCGTGAATACTATGCGGATGAAGCTAGTGTTGAGTATGGAAACAGGCCTGCAGCATTAGTATCAGCACTTTATAAATTATCATATGGTGCTGCAAGATGTAATAAAGAGACAATTGAAAATCTAAATACAAACCGTGCATTTTTCGTAAATGATATAAATAATGCAAAACATGATGTTACAGATTTCCAACAAATTGACTTTGATGGGGATGGAAAAATATCTGATGATGAGTTAAGAAGACTTGCAAGCTCAAATGTAAAAATTTCAAGGAAAAATGGAGCTATGGAATTATTGTCAACTCACCCGGATTCCTTAAAAAGAGTTAAAAGATTGGCAGAACTTGAAAATTAGGTGTATAAAATGAAAATGATTTTAGATGAACGTGGTAAAAAATATGTTTTAAAACAAGGAGAACAATTTGAAAGTGATTTGGGGATAGTTTCATCCCAGGATTTAGATAATGCAGGTATTGGGGATGAAATTAAAAGTCATCTTGGCCACTCATTTAAAATTATAAAACCCAACATCAACGATTTTATTGATGTGATGGATAGAAGATGTTCTATTCTTCTTACAAAGGATATAGGTTTGGTATTAGCTCACACTGGTTTAGGTGCAGGTGCACGTGTAGTTGATGCGGGAACTGGTGCAGGAGCTATTGCCCTAAACTTTGGAAATGTTGTAGGTAGTGAAGGGCATGTTTATACCTATGAAATACGTGAAGATTTTGCTGAAATCGCTAAGAAAAACATTGATAACTTTGGAATTGAAAACATAACTGTTAAAAATCAGAATGTGAAAGATGGAATTGAAGAGAATAACATTGATTTGGTCTTTTTAGACTTGCCGAAGCCATTCGAGATATTTGAAGATGTTTGGGATTGTTTGAATGTTGGAGGATGGTTGGCGGTTTACGCACCGTATATTGATCAAGCTAAACTGTCTTATAGGATTGCTAAAAAAGTAGGATTTTATGATATAGATATAAGTGAGATTTTACAACGTGGTCTGGAGGTTCGCCAAAATGGTGTAAGGCCAAAAACACGTATGGTGGGCCATAGCGGATACTTGCTATTTGCAAGAAAATTATAACAATTTTTAATTTAAGTGGATATTTGTCCTTTTTAACATTTAATTTTTCTTTTTGAACAATTGATATCAAAATAAAAAAAAATAAATAATTATTTCATTAAAAATATTTATTGAGGTATGAAAAATGCCGGTGGATGTTGTTAAAGGTACTTACAAATATTGTATGGAAAATAAATGGTTCTTTCTTTTTGTGATTATTATATTTTCAATATTGGAATTTGGAATTGATTTTATAAACTCGCCTGTTTATATTATTGCTTACCTAATAACTTCAGTATTTATATTGGGATATGGTATTCAAATAATAGAGGATATTATTAATGGAGGAATTCGATTACCTAAGATAATGCCTAAAAAAGTAGTTGTTTATGGATTAAAAGGAATGGTCATTCGTATTTTTTATGTGGCCATTCAATTGACATTATTGTCAGTTGTAGCGAGGAACATAAATTTCCCAGTATTTGAACTTCAGGAATTAATTTTAAATTATCATAAAACATTATTGTTAATATATAATCATGATGTGGTTAGTTTCTTCATTTTTGTGTTTTCTGGATTTATAATCTCTTATGTTACATCATTTTTCATGGAATTATCTTTAGCAAGGCTTGCTGATGGCGGGCAATTGAGAAAATCATTCAATTTTCCACGTATTAAACACGCAATAGATGTAATCGGTTGGAGAAATTATACAATTGGTTATACTAAGATTATTTTAGTAATGCTATTTTTTTATGAGGTTAATATATTTTTTGATCCTTATTTAGTTTTAAATATTATCATGGGAACTTTATCAATATTTATGGCATTCATTGTTGAATATAGAGGTATGGGAGTCGTGTACAAACTTTACACTGATACAAAAAAGAAAAGTAGTTAGAATATTCAGTTTTAAAAAAAATGTGTAGATGATAAATCATCTACTTATTTATTTTTTACGTGAAAATGGAACAAATGCTGCTGCAAAAGCGGCTACAACTAAAACAGCAATAGGAATTCCAGTATTTCTAAGTTGTGTTTTTGTTACTTTTTTTGGTTTTTTATCTAATTTAGTTGCTTTTTTAATATTTTTTGTATTATCTGGATGTTTATTAACGACAGGGTTTGTGTCCTGTTCATTAATGACGGTTGTATTATTGTCATTTTCACTAGTACTGTTGTCGTCAGTTGTGTTATCAGTGGTATTTTCACTAGTACTGTTGTCTTCAGTTGTTGTTTCATTATATGTGGCGTTGTCCTCTGTGATAACAATTTCTTCATTTTCTGTACTTGAATTAATTATTTCATTATTACCATCTTCAGATGCGCTTAACACGTCAGATTTAAGAGTATTTATAATCATAAATCCACTGTGAGCATCACCAACTGTTGAAACAGCATAATCTGAAAGGCTAGTTTCTTGTTTGACTGAATAACTTCCATCATCTTGAACTTTAAAAGTAGCTGACCATGAGTTAGATGAACTTAAAGTTTTTGTATCAACAACAGCACCGTTTTTTAGAAGGCTTACAGTTACTGAACCTGGCCTTTCATTTGTTTGACCGTTATCATCCCATCTAATTTGAACGGAAACGTCATGAGATGTTGTGTCTTTTGATGTGTCTGCTGCTGAAATGAAACTAACAGTAGCTATTAAAAAAACTGCAACTAAAAGTATTGTAAACAATTTTTTATTCATAATTATCAACACCTATTATGATAGATAAAATTATGATTAAAATCATATTTAATTATTTTTAAAATCGTGATGTTCATCAATTCGTTCAAAAAATTAATATGCTATTTATCTTAAATGCATAAAAAAGTAAAAAAAGTGGAATAAATTAATTATTCCATAAATATTGCAGGTTTGTAAGGCATTGCATTTCTAGCTTTATTTTGTGGATCATAGGAATCATCGGTGTGAATAATGACTTCTTCACCTACTTCTTCGGTAATGTGTCCTAAAGCATCATTAAGAATTTCTTCTTCATTAATTTTACCGATGTATTTGGTTTTAGTCATTTCACGGCTAATCCTTTTTGCTACTGCAGCTATTTCTTTTTTGTCATCATAAATGTTAGCTCCAATAGCTCTTCCCATAATTTGACCAATATCCGGTTTTCCAACTTCATCAGCTATTTTATATAAGTCCCATTTCCAATCAGGAGCAAGATAAATGTGAACTTTAGAAATATCTTCTTTTACCATATTTTTAATCTGGGTAATATCTTTAATGATATTTTGTACAAATTCTTCTGATCTTTCTATTTCTACACTAACTGATGATTCATCATACTCAGGCCATTTTGCTTCACTTACAAATCCTTTTCCACCATATTGCGCCCATAATTCTTCGGAAGCATGTGGTGTAAACGGTGCAAGAAGTCTAATCCAAGCTTCAAGAACGGTTGATAAGACATAAACAATTGCAGGGTCTTGTGTGTCAATTAAATGTTTTACCCTGTATAAGTAATGATCAACATCTTTTTTAAGTAAGAACAATGATTCTTGAAGTGCTTGTCTTGTTTGGAAGACTTCCAAAGCTTCAGTTGATTTTTTAATATGTTGGTTAAGTTGACTTATCATCCATAAGTCAATGGTACGAGTCAATTCAACTTTTTCAATATTGCTTAAGTCTAGTTTTGAGCCTTTAATTTCTTCAATCTTAGCTGCAAATTCTTTAAACCATTCAAGTCTTCTTTTAGTTCCAAGAACTTCTTTTTCTCTCCAATCAAAGTCTTGCCATGGTTCAGCAGATGCCATTAAGAAAAGTCTTACAACATCGGCGGTATAATCTCTGATTGCATCTTTTAAAAGAATTACATTACCTTTTGAAGATGACATTTTATTTCCTTCTAAAAGACCCATTCCAAATACTACTGTTCCTTTAGGCCATTTATCTTCTGGATAAATAGCGCTGTGGGTAAACATTAAAAAGCTTAAGTGGTTACCGACTAAATCTTTTGCAGATAATCTCCAATCAAGAGGATACCAATAATTAAATTCATTTTGGATTTCTGCAACTTTTTTTGCTGGAACACTAATGTCTCCTGAGTCTTTATCAAGTAAAACCTTATCAAAGAATGCAGGAGTTAAATCATCAGGATTCATGTCTCTTAAGTATTTGGCAATTGTATAATAAGACATGTAAATTGTAGAGTCAGTCAATGGTTCAATTAACCATTGGTTGTCCCAAGGAAGTCTTGTTCCAAGCCCTACTTTTCTGGAACATGCCCAATCATCTAACCAGTTAATATAATATTCAAAATTACTTTTTAGTTCTTTTGGAATGATTGTTTCGCCTTCAAGAACTTTTAAAGTTTTTTCAGTCCATTCTTCGTTTCCGTATTTCATGAACCATTGATTGTCCATAATTTTAACGACACAATTATTTCCGCATCTGCATATGACAGGCCTTTCAGCAAAGTCATACATTATTGTGGCCATATTGTCATTGATTAATTGTTCTTTTAATTGTTCACGAGCAAAACGGACTTTCATTCCACCAAAACCAGGAATGGATTCGATAATAGTTCCTTTACTGTGTTGAGCTTTATATAATTCGTTTGTAGCTTCATGCAAGTTTTCATCGTTTTGGTCGGTAATTCCAAGTCTTTCAATAATGTCGGCAGCAGGAATTTCACCATATCCCTTAAGAGTACATACAGGGATTGGAACTACATTTTCGACAATGCCTTCTAAATTATATTTTGATATTAATTCTTCATTATTTTTTAAATCTTGAAGCGCAATGTAGTCTGCCGGTGCATCTGCAGGTTCTGAAAATACTACACCACTACCATAAGATGCACTTACAAAACTGGCTGGGAAAATTGGTAAATCATCACCAGTAAATGGATTAGTGGCCATTTTTCCAATTAATTCATTAGGGTCGATTTCGGAAATTACTTTTAAATCTTTAATTTGGTGTTGTAAATTGTAGTGAGCTTCTTTTGTAATAACCCAATTTTCACCTTCAGCATCAACTAAAACATATTCAACATCAGGATTTAACCAAATGTTGGTTGCACCAACAATAGTTTCAGGCCTTAAAGTAGCTGTAACAAGTATCTTATCTTCAATTGGGAATTTAAGTAAAGTTAATTCATTTACCCCCACTCCTTCACCTTCAAGTAAATCATGGTCTCCAACCGGATTGTCACAGTTAGGACAGTATTTTACCGGGTGTTCACCTTTTGCAACTAAACCTTTATCATGTAAAGTTGTAATTTGCCATTCGATGAATTTTTTATAGGTAGGGTCGATTGTTCTAAATTCTCTTCTCCAATCAATTGAATAACCCATTTCTTCCATTACTTCATGATATTCTGTAGAGAAGTATTTTACAATAAATTCAGGGTCTTCTAATTTTGGCAAGGTTTCTTTTGGAACTCCGTGGACTCTTTCATATAAATCCAATGTCCATGGATCTTTTCTTTTTATCCTATCAGCAATACCAATTACAGGTGCACCGGTAACGTGCCATGCCATTGGGAATAAAACATTATAGCCTTCCATTCTTTTAAATCTTGCATAAACATCAGGCACTGTATAAGTACGTCCGTGACCTATGTGCATTGCTCCACTTGGATATGGAAAAGCTACTGTAAGGAATAGTTTTTCTCGTTCATCAGGGTTAGATTCAAATAGTTTTGCATCTGCCCATTTTTTCTGCCATTTTTTTTCAATATTTTCGCTCACTAAATCACCACTATAAGATTGTTTTTTGAGGACTTTCGGGAACTTTACTTTTGTGTTCGCTCCTTTTTATTTTTGTAATAATCATATCAACATCATTAACTGAAATATCTAATTTTTGAGCTATTTCAGTATTTTTCATATCTTTTTGAGTGTAAAGATAGAGAATTTCATCAAGTAAATTATAACTCATTCCGATTTCATCTTCATCGGTTTGATTATTCCATAAACCTGCACGAGGCGGTTTATTAAGAATTTCTTCGGAAATATTTAAAAATTCACTTAATTTGAAAACTTCAGTTTTGTATAAATCTCCAATTGGTTCCATATCACATGCACCATCTCCATGTTTTGTAAAATAACCAATTAGGATTTCGCTTTTATTGCCTGTTCCAATAACCAGGTAATTTTTATAATTTGCATAATAATAAAGTAGGGACATTCTAATTCTGGCCTTTAAATTTCCAATAGCCAAATTATCATTGCCAAGTTGAGTTGTAGATAAATATTCATTTAAAATACCGTCAATAGCTATTTCTTTATAATCAATTCCCAAATGTTGAGCTATTTCGATTCCATGAATTTTATCTTCAGTTGGTGTTGTAGTGGATGGCATAATAATTCCAAAAACATTGTCTTTGCCTAAAGCTTCACAAGCCAGGTATGCAACAAGTGTTGAATCAATTCCACCGCTTAAACCAATAGTAATTCCATCACAATTGGCTTCATTTACTTTAGATTTAATGAATTCAACAATATCTGTTTTTGTTTTTTCTAAATCTATTTTTGGAATTTCACTCAAATTTTCACCAACTTTATCATTCATACATAAAATAATATGTACTTATTAATTAATAAATTATATTATGTCAAACGTAAATCTTTTGTGTGATAAGTCATTTTCTGAAGTTGACCAGGAAATAATTGATAGATTCATGGAGTTTCAACAGGCATTAATTGATAAGGATTCAGATAAATTAACTGAAATCATGTTAGATGATTCTGATTTGAAACATATTTCCGGTAAATTCCAATCTAAAAATGAATTCATATCTGCAGTTGTAGATGGAAATTTAAATTATTCTAATTTTGAAATACTTGATCCTACAATATTATTTGATGATGAGAATACTGCTTCTTTAATAGCTAATGTTAGATTACACGCTGAAATAAATGGCAGTGGACGTAGATGGATATCAAATTCTGTTGTTAGCTTTCAAAAGATTAATGAAAAATGGCGTATTAGTAAGTGGGAAGGTTAATTTTTTTATTCATTAAACACTTTAAAAAAAGAAAAAAAGTAATAGAGAATAATTCTCTATTATTTAACTGTAATTTTAACAGATTTTGAAACAGAATTATAATTGGTGTTTCCAGCAAAACTAACTTTAGAAGTGAAAACTCCTTTTTTAGTTAATTTGGTAATTTTAAATGTTGCTATACCTTTAGAATTGGTTTTTGCACTGTAAGTCTTACCATTAACATTAATTGTTACTTTTGTGTTTTTCATAACTTTGTTTTTGTTGTCTTTTAAAGTCACGGAATATGTTTTTGTTTTAGTTTTCACTTTAAATGTTGCTTGTTTAGCGGTTAATTTTGGTGTCGGTTTCACTGTAATGGTAACTTTTTTAGTTACTTTATTATAATTTTCGTTTCCATTGTATGTAATTACTGCATCCTTATATGTTCCTTTTTTAGTTAATTTGTTTAGGTTAAATGTTGCAACACCATTTGAATTAGTTGTAGCGGTGTAAGTTTTACCATTAACCTTCATTGAAACTTTGGTATTTTTCATAACACCTCTGTTATCTTTTAAAGTTATGGAATATTTTTTAGTTTTTGCAGTTGGTTCAAAATTCTTCTTAGTAGCAGTAATTAATGGACTTGCTTTTTCGACAGTGAACTTAACGCTACCGGTTGATTTAGCATAATTTCCATCACCTGAAAATGTAAATGAAGCACTATATTCTCCAGGAGATAATGTAATAGGCAATTTAGCCTGACCATTTGCATCAGTAGTTTTATCAAATGTTTCATCATTTATTTTAATTGAAACATGTTTATCAGATAAAACATTTCCTTTTGCATCTTTCAAGGTTAAAACTAAATTGTTTCCATAAGCTATATTTAATTCGCCAACGGAAATGATTGTGTTTACTTTATTAGAAGAGGTGACTAATATTTGCTGTAAGGCTAAGATTTCACTTCCGGTTGAAACGTAAGAAATTGTATTATTAGCTTTTAAGTTATCTTTAATATTTAAAGAATACATTTCACTAGTAAAGGTTTTTCCGTTCCAGACGTTTGTAAATTCTTTTCCGTTAAATACAATATTGCTTTCATCTTTTTGAGCACCGGCAGCAAAAACATATAATTTTGCATCATCTGCGTTATTCAAATCAACATTTATAAATGAACTGGATTTAACTTGAGTTAAGCTATTGATTTTATCTGAAGAAAGTAGATCAGCTCCATTAGAGATATAAACATTTTTACTGAAAGTACTGGTAGTTGTATTATATAAATAAATTAAAGTACTAGGACATACAGTAGTAGTCGCTTTATTTTTATTCAAATCAAATGTGTTATCTCCGTTTTTTATTAAATCGGTGACATCATAGACTAAAAGCCCATATCCATTTTTTGCATAAACTCCGTAATTAGCTTGATCCCTATAAAATCCTACAGGAGCAATGTTTTTACCATTGAATGAAGTTGTAAACATGCTATTTCCTTCAGTTATTCCTAAAGTGTTATCAAAGAAATAGTATGGAACATAAATAAATGCTTTTACAAAATTGGAATTCTTAGGTAGATTAACATTCCAAACATCACTTCTTTTAAGAGTTGGAATTGATAAATAATTATCTTTAGCATAAATTACAATATCGCCTGTAATTGTTCCTTTAAAGAATAACTCATATCCTTGAGAAGGATATTGTAAATCTTTACCTAAATATCCGTTATATAAAATAGGAATGTCTTTTGAAAAACTGCTAATTTTATTATTATTGTCTAATATATTGACTGTATACTTAACTTTATCATTCGCTGATCCATAAACTGAATTTTTAGTTGCAGAACGAATAGTAGAATCAGTTAGCATTAAAGAAAGGCTATTTCCTTTTAATTCAATTTCTTTTGAACTAACAGATTTTCCATCAGCCAGTAACTCTACAGTGAATTTTCCACTCCTTGTATTATCAATGTTTATTTTAATGTCATTTTTAATGCCTGCAAAAATATTATCCTCATATTCGGTAGAAATTTCGGAAATAGTTGTTTGCAGATTTTTATTAAGGACAATAATTTGTTGCAATGCTTGAATTGTGGAACCGGTTGAAATAAAAGATATATTATTTATTTCATCAATGTATTTTGTGATATCTAATTTATAATAATCAGTTTCATACAATGTTCCGTCCCAAACATTTGAATGTGGCACGCCATTAAAAACAATATCTCCTTCACCTTTTTGAGCACCGGCAGCAAAGACATATAATGTAGCATCTTTAACTAAATTTGAATTTAAATTAACAGTTAAATCAGATTTCACTGTTCTGTTTGCTAAATTATAACTGTTTTCAAGCAAATCAACCCCATTTGAGATATATACTTCTTTAACTTCAGAACTGCCTGTAGTATTATACAGGTATATTAAAGTACTCGGATGAACAGCAGGATATTCGTCTTTTTTATTTAAAATAAAAGTATTTTCACCATTTTTTATTAAATCGGTGACATCGTAGACTAAAAGTCCATATCCATATTTCGCATAGTTTCCTAAATTACTTTGATCTCTATAAAATCCAACTGGAAGAGTGCTTGCATCATTAAATTTGACACTGAACATGTTTATATCTTCAGGAATTTTTTTGGAATAATCTGGAATGAAATAATTGTAAGGCACATAAATATACGCATTTACAAAATTAGAATCATTAGGTAACTGAACATTCCAAACATCTGTTCTTTGCAAGTCTTTTCTTTCTAAATAAGAACTTTCCTCTTTAGTATTAATTACAATGTCTCCTGTAATTGTTTTACTAAACTGTTCATAATTCTCCATTGGATAAGCTAGGTCTTTACCTAAATAACCATTATATAAAACAGGGATCACGTGAGAAGTGGAATTAATAATTTCATCATTTAACAAAATTCTAACTGTATAAGTTACTTTTGCATTGTTTTCTCCACTTACTGTTTTTTGATTAACTTCACGAATTGCAGGATCTGTCAAATAAATTGTTTTTGCAACATTTTTTAAAAGAGTCACATCTTTTTTATCAACAATAGTGCCGTCCACCAACAATTCAACACGATAAGTTCCTTTATTATTTGTTATTGCATTAACAGCAATTGTATTGTTGGTTCCTGCAAAAATACAAACTGTAGGGTTGGTACCGGTGGAATATTCGGTTTTAAAATCTACAGAGGTCTTATTGTTGGCATCCGCATCTTCAGAATAATTATGATTAATAATTAAAACTGAAAGAACTTCCTTAAAAGAAGCCCATCCGTCTTTACTTGAGGTAAATGCCATTTCAGTATCGCCTACAAAGTAATCAGTAATGTCCCATTTGTGATATTGATAATAATCTCCGCTGATATATTCGTCGCCTTCTTCGCCAAACAAACTTTCTCCATTAATCTCATAAAATGCGTCATTACTTGAAAGACCAATATTGGTAAGGGTTATTTTTGTATTGGAATCAATATCCGCATCCCCTGAATTGAAAGAAGTATAGGTTTTTTCATCTGTCCAGGCTTGACCTGCATTAATCCAATAATCAATTCTATCGGAATCTCCATCATCATAAGCTAAAATCAATGAAATTAGTTTAATTCTTCCATCAAAACTTTTTCCATTCATTGGTAATGAAGCTACATTTATTTCAATAGGGCGGCCACTTAAACCTTGTACCATTTCAGTGATATTATAAAAAATCATATAATCGGAATAACATTTTGTAATATGGTCATTTACAATATAATTTTCACCGTCTGTTGTTCCGCTACTTATCCATAAATCTTCTGTTTTATTAAGATATCCATTATCTGTTTTAATTGAGATGTCTGCAACTGATCCATAATTAGTTTGTGCACTGCCAGAATAAATAGTGACATATACATAAGCACATTTAATATCTGTGGCTTTTGAAGGGATAGTATATACTAAATCACCGTGATTGCCATTTTTTTCATCAGAATTAGACCATGGATGAACCGCTACAACATCAACTCCTCCAGAAACTGTATCAGAATCAATAGTAGGTATGTCATCACTTGTTTTAGCATCTAGTATATCTTCTTGAAGAGTACTGGCTAAATAATCATCACTATCCAGATTATCATAATCTGAACCGATATTTAAAGATGTAGAATTAGTATCGCTAGCAAATACGACTCCCATACTAATGAATATCATAAGTAAACATGAAATCAACAATATCTTTTTATTTTTCATTTGCAAACTCCATTTAAATTATTTTATTAAAATTATTAAAAAAGTTATTAACTTAGTAATAATTTTTTAAATAAATATACTATTAGTTTAATATTTGTATTAAATAAATATAAAATTTTCTAAAATAAATTTTGAATTTTTTTATGAAATAGAGCGAAATAAAAAAAAGAAATAGAAAGTAAATGCCGAAGCATCTACTTAAATTTATTTTTAAATTTTTGTTACTTGATTTAGTTTAACTAAACCTTAAATTTCTATATCTAATGTTGTGTTTCCTGAACCAAATCTACTATTACCGTTGTAGGAAATAGATGCAGTGTAACTGCCTGGAGCTAAATCAGCAAGAGATAATTTTGCTACTCCTCTGGAATTGGTTTTCACAGCATAATCCACACCATCAAT
>JAEIGA010001737.1_pt1 | contig 34485 bp, 34 predicted proteins | sample 9270691 | NCBI WGS metagenome assembly JAEIGA01 (sample SAMN17057246, study PRJNA624740) | gut metagenome | biome: biome; isolation source: fecal sample | host: Bos grunniens | place: China: Xizang | collected 2019
GCAACTATCCCACACGAGCAGGAGGCTAAGTTCGGTGGCGCAAGAGTATTCATGAAGCCAGCTGCTCCTGGTACAGGAGTTAAGGCGGGTGGTGCGATGCGTGCTGTATTTGAGTCAGTAGGTGTACACAACGTCCTTGCTAAGTCAAAGGGCTCATCAAACCCTCACAACCTTGTGAAGGCTACTGTTGGCGCTTTGGTTGAGATGAGAGATGCTTACACTGTTGCCGGCCTTCGTGGTATTCCTATGAGCAGAGTATTTAAAGGTTAAGGAGGTACAGACATGGCAAAACTTAGAATTACTCAGGTTAAAAGCAAGAATGGTGCAACTAAGAGACAGATCGCAAATCTTGAGTCTCTAGGTATTCACAAACTTCACCAGACAGTAGAGATCGAGAAGACTCCAGTATCACTTGGTATGGTACAGAAAGTTCTTCACCTAGTAACTGTTGAAGAAATCTAATAAGGAGGATACGAGATGAAATTGAATAATTTGACACCCGCAGCGGGTTCTAAAGGAAGAGAGAAGAGAATCGGACGTGGTGAGGGTTCTGGACACGGTGGTACATCTACACGTGGTCACAAGGGAGCACAGGCTCGTTCAGGCTACTCACGTAAAGTAGGATTCGAGGGAGGCCAGATGCCTATCCAGAGAAGACTTCCTAAGTTCGGTTTCACTAATCCTACCAGAGTTGAGTATAAGGCTATCAACGTTGCAACTCTTCAGGAGCTTTCAGAGAAGATCGGTGCTTCTGTAATCAATGTTGAGGTTCTTAGACAGGCTGGATTCATTTCTAAGAATGATCTAGTTAAGGTTCTTGGTAACGGTGAACTTACAGCTAAATTAGAGGTATCTGCAAACGCTTTCTCAAAATCAGCAATCGCTAAGATTGAGGCTGCTGGCGGTACTGCAACAACTATCTAATAAAAGATGAAACTTATCCAGACAATCAAGAACATCTTTAAGATTGAAGAGCTCCGAAAGAGAATCGTTTATACGGTTCTCCTTCTGCTCGTTTATCGTCTTGGAAGCTTTATCGTGCTTCCAGGAATTAACGGAGCAGAGCTTGGCAGTCTTGCAGCTTCATCTTCAGAGGGTCTGCTAGGCCTTTTGAACATGTTCTCAGGAGGTGCTTTCGGTAACGCTTCTATCTTTGCGTTGGGTGTGATGCCTTATATCTCGGCATCTATCGTCATCCAGCTTCTTGGCGTTTTCGTCCCTTACTTCAGAAAACTTCAGATGGAGGGCGAGAGCGGTCGCAAAAAGATGAATCAGTACACAAGGTATTTGACCATTCTGATTCTCTGTATTCAGGGTCCAGCTTACATGGCAAACTTGCACCAGCAGGTTCCGGCTTCGTCTTTCGTAGCTATTGCTAACGGTTGGAGTCCATTTGTTTACAACCTTGTTTCTACACTTATTCTACTTGCAGGAACAATGTTCGTTATGTGGCTAGGTGAGCGTATCACTGATCGCGGTATCGGTAACGGTATTTCACTGATCATCATGGTGGGTATCATCGCTCGTTTGCCTTATGCTCTATTTGTTGAGATTACTCAGAAGGCTACTGGTACAATGGGAGGTCCACTCCTTCTTATCATCGAGCTTGTAATTCTTTTCTTCATCTTTGTAGCAGCTATCGCTCTAGTACAGGGTACAAGAAGAGTTCCAGTTCAGTATGCTAAGAGAATCATTGGTAACAAGCAGTACGGTGGCGTTCGTCAGTACATCCCTCTAAAGATCAACGCAGCAGGTGTTATGCCTATCATCTTCGCTCAGGCATTGATGATGTTCCCTATCATCTTCTCGCAGTTCGATGCAACTAGAGGTTTCGCAGCAGCGTTCAGCAACTACACTGGCATCTGGTATAACCTAGTATTTGGTCTACTAGTGGTTGCATTCACTTACTTCTACACTGCAGTTACTGTAAATCCTACAATGATGGCAGAGGAACTTAAGAAGAACGGTGGATTCATCCCAGGTGTTAAGCCAGGTAAGAAGACCATGGAGTATCTTGACGCTATCATGACAAGAGTCACTCTTCCAGGTTCTATCTTCCTTGCACTCATCGCGATCCTACCAGCATTTGCAACTCTTGCAGGTGTGAACAACCAGTTCGCAAGCTTCTACGGAGGTACATCACTTCTAATTCTTGTGGGTGTGGTTCTCGATACTCTCCAGCAGATTGAGAGTCATCTATTAATGCGTCACTATGACGGACTGATGAAAACTGGTCGTTTGAAAGGACGTTCCGGAATGTAAATTCAATAAATGTTCTTTGGAAAAATGGTTAAGCCCAAGACAGAGGAAGAAATAATACTGATGCGCGAGAATGCGATTCTCGTTTCTAAGACACTAGCTGAGGTCGGTAAGATAGTTACGCCAGGTGTGACAACTCTTGAGTTGAATAGGGTAGCTGAGACCTTCATACGTGATCACGGAGCAGTTCCTTCGTTCCTCGGTTATAACGGCTTCCCTGCAGCTCTTTGCATTTCTGTCAATGATGTAGTCGTACACGGATTCCCTTCGGACTACGTGCTTAAGGAAGGCGACATCGTTTCAGTAGACTGCGGAACATACTATAAAGGATATAATGGTGATTCAGCCTACACCTTTCCAGTCGGAGAGGTGAGCGCTGAAACCAGAAAACTCCTTGAAGTAACAAAACAGTCTCTGTATGAGGGAATAGCAGCAGCTGTGGATGGTAACAGAACCGGCGATATTGGACACGCGGTGCAAACGTACGCAGAGTCATTCGGGTTCTCCGTTGTCCGCGAATTAGAGGGACACGGAATCGGCAAGAAACTCCATGAGCAGCCAGGAGTTCCAAACTATGGAATGAGAGGACGCGGATCGAGACTTGTAGATGGAATGACAATCTGTATCGAACCGATGATCAATGCAGGCACGCGAGGTGTGTATTTAGCTAAAAATGGTTGGGCAGTACATACAGCGGACCGCAAGATGTCAGCGCACTTCGAACTTACGGTTGTTGTCCGAAAAGGCAAGGCTGAACAACTTTCGACCTTTGAATATATTGAACAGAATGTTAAATTTTAAAGAGATTTTATGCCAAAACAGTCAGCAATTGAACAAGAAGGAGTAATCGTTGAGACTCTTCCAAACGCAATGTTCAAGGTAGAGTTGAATAACGGACACGTCATCATTGCACATATCTCCGGCAAGATGAGATTGAATTACATCAAAATTCTTCCAGGAGATAGAGTTAGGGTTGAAATGTCACCTTATGATTTAACAAAAGGAAGAATTTCTTTCAGATACAAATAAAATATTAAGACATGAAAGTAAAAGCATCCATCAAGAAGCGCAGCGAGGATTGCAAGATCGTAAAGCGTAAAGGTCGTCTTTATGTGATCTGCAAAAAGAATCCTAAATTCAAAATGCGCCAGGGATAATTTTTAGTTTGTATAACAAAATTAAGTAATATAGATTATGGCAAGAATAGCCGGTGTTGATTTACCTAATAACAAGATTGGAGAAGTAGGTCTAACTTACATCTTCGGAATCGGCCGCAGCACAGCGAAGACAATTCTCGACACTTGCGGTATCGATTATAGCATCAAGGTAGGCGACTGGAATGATGAGCAGGTAGCTGCTATCCGTAATTACATCGCAACTAACCTTAAGATTGAGGGTGAACTTCGTTCAAGCATTCAGATGAACATCAAGCGTCTTATGGACATCGGATGCTACAGAGGAATCCGTCACCGTAACGGTCTTCCACTTCGTGGACAGAGCACTAAGAACAACGCTCGTACAAGAAAGGGTAAGAAGAAGACTGTTGCTAACAAGAAGAAAGCAACTAAATAATAATTGATGAATTATGGCAAAGAAAACAACAGCAACAAAGAAGAGAGTTGTAAAGGTTGAAGCATGTGGCGAGGCTCATATTTCATCAACCTTCAACAATGTAATTGTTACTCTTACTAACAATGTAGGTCAGGTTATCAGCTGGTCATCAGCAGGTAAGAGCGGTTTTAGAGGTTCTAAGAAGAACACTCCTTATGCAGCTCAGGTAGCAGCTCAGGATGCAGCTAAGACAGCTTACGACCTTGGACTTCGTTCAGTAAAAGCTTATGTTAAGGGTCCTGGTGCAGGACGTGAGTCTGCAATCAGAACTATCGATGGCGCAGGTATCAAAGTAACTGAGATCGTTGACGTTACTCCAATGCCTCACAACGGATGTAGACCAAAAGGCCGTCGTAAAGTTTAATTTTTGTGAATTTTTAAAAGATAGATTACTATGGCAAGATATACTGGACCAAGTACTAAAATCGCACGTAAATTCGGTGAGCCGATTTTCGGAACAGATAAGGACTTTGAGAAAAGAAATTATCCTCCAGGACAGCACGGCTTGGCTAGAAAGCGTAAGAAAATTTCTGAGTATGGTACTCAGCTTAAGGAGAAGCAGAAAGTTAAATATACTTACGGTCTTCTAGAGAGACAGTTCCGTAACCTATACGAGAAGGCTTCACGTATGAAAGGACAGAAAGGTGAGAACCTTATCATGCTTCTTGAGTCACGTCTAGACAACATCGTATACCGTATGGGTATTGCTCCTACAAGAGCAGCTGCAAGACAGCTTGTATCTCACGCTCACATCACATTGAATGGTGCTGTATGCAACATCCCTTCAGTTATCGTTAAACCAGGTGAGGTTGTAGCAGTAAGAGAGAGATCAAAGAGCCTTGAGGTTATCGCTAACAGCGTTGCTTCAGCTCCTAAGTACTCTTGGATTGAGTTTGATGCTAAGGCTCTTACAGGTAAGTACCTTAACGTACCAGTACGTGAGGAGATTCCTGAGAAGATCAACGAGCAGCTTATCGTCGAGTTGTACTCTAAATAATAATTAACACCTAAAAAGAAGTAATATGGCAATCTTAGCATTTCAGAAACCAGATAAGGTGATAATGCTCGAAGGAACAGATACAGTAGGTCGTTTTGAATTCAGACCATTGGAGCCTGGATACGCACAGACTATCGGTAACGCACTTCGTCGTATTCTATTATCATCTCTTGAAGGTTTTGCTATCAGCTCAGTCAAGATTTCTGGTGTAGACCAGGAGTTCGCTACAATTCCGGGCGTGATTGAGGGAATGCAGGACATCATTCTTAACCTTAAGAGGGTTAGATTCAAAAGAATGGTAGAGACTGCAGATTCAGAGGTAGCAAACATCGTAATTAGCGGTAAGCAGGAGTTTACTGCAGAGGATATCTCAAAAGGATTGTCTTCTTTCATGGTGCTGAACCCTGACCTTCATATTTGCTCACTTGAGCCATCAGTTAAATTGGAGATCACTCTTACTATCACTAAAGGCCGCGGTTTCGTAGCTGCAGATGAGAACAGAGATGCTGATACACCTATCGGAACAATTCCAGTAGATGCTATCTATACTCCTATCGTTAACGTTAACTGGCTTCAGGATGACTGGCGTGTAGAGCAGAAGACTGACTACGAGAAATTGACTCTTGAGATTACTACTGACGGATCAATCTCTCCTATGCTTGCTCTTCAGGAGGCTGCAAATATCCTTATCTACCACTTCAGGTTGTTCACTGACGATAAGAAACTCTCATTTGAGAGTTCTATTGAGTCAGATTCGAAAGAGCTTGACGAAGAGTCACTTCGCATGAGACATCTTCTTCTAACTAAGCTTTCAGACGAGGGCCTTTCAGTAAGAGCTTACAACTGTCTAAAAGCTGCTGATATCGATACATTCGCTGACTTGGTTTCTTACTCAAGAGCTGAGCTTATGAAGTTCAGAAACTTCGGTAGAAAATCACTTAACGAGATCGATCTTCTTGTTGAGAAGAAGAAACTTTCATTCGGAATGGATGTTACAAAGTATAATATTGAACCAAAGAAAAAGAACGTTTAAATATGAGGCATAATAAAGCAATCAACCACCTTGGTCGCAAGAGTGGTCACCGTAAAGCTCTTATGGCCAACATGGCGTCTTCACTTATCCTTCACAAGAGAATCACTACTACAGTAGCTAAAGCTAAGGCTCTTAAGTCTTACATCGAGCCTCTAGTGACTAAGTCAAAGGATGACTCAACACACTCTCGCCGTGTTGTTTTCAGCTATCTAAAGAGCAAGGAGGCTGTTTCAGAGCTTTTCCGCACAATTGCTCCTAAGATCGCTGATCGTCCAGGAGGATACACAAGAGTACTTAAGGTAGGTTTCCGTCAGGGCGACGCTGCTGATATGGCACTTATCGAGTTCGTTGATTTCAACGAGGCTGCTCTTGCTGCTGCGCCTAAGGCTGCTAAGAAGGCTACTCGTCGTAGCTCTAAGAAGGCTGAGGCTGCTCCTGCTGAGGAGGCAAAGGCTGAGTAATTACTTCCAGAGCTTGCTCTGGATACTCAAAATAAAGAGAGATGGACATAATGTCTGTCTCTTTTTTTTTATCTTAGCGCAAGTTAAAAGTAAAACGATTCATATGAAGAAGATATTATACTCTATTCTTGCCCTTGTTTTATTTGTTTCTTGCGCTCAAAAGCAACAGGAAAAGCCCAAATACCTATGGATGTGTCTCGAGGCAAATTTCGAAAGATTTGCCACTAAGGACTCTGTGATGTTCTACTTGGATAAGGCTAAGGAAACAGGTTTCAATCATATTGTTGTGGATGTGAAGGGAGTAGAGGGTAAGGTGATGTATGAGAGTGAATATTTTCCTAAGTTGACCGAGATTTATGGCTTCAAGTGCGAAAGGGATTGGGACTATCTGCAGTTCTTCATTGAGCAGGCTCATGAGAGAGGGATGGGAGTCTCGGTATCTGCTTCTATCTTTCCGGTTGGAAGTCCCGTGAAGAAGATAGGTCCAGTTTATGAAAATGATACACTGAAAAATTATACATGCGTAGAGTATACCCCTGAAGGTTTCTCTAAGATAGAGGATAACCCTCGTCAGGTTGCTGCCTTTCTTAACCCGATTCTTCCGGAGAGCAGAGCATACGCCCTTGCTACTATTGAGGAAATACTGAGAAAGTATAGTTTCGATGGCTTATGCTTGGATTATTGCAGGTTCTCAGGTCCTACAACTGATTTTTCTGAGGCCTCAAGACTTGCTTTTGAGGAATATATAGGGGAGAGACTTGAGAATTTCCCTGAGGATATTTTTTCATATAACCCGGATGGAACAAGAAACAAGGGTAAGTTTTATAAGGAGTGGTGGGAGTTCAGGGCCCTTGTTATCCATGACTTCATAAAAGATGTAAAGGAAATGGTCTTGAATGTCCAGCCAAACGTAAAACTTGAGTATTGGGCAGCATCATGGCTTCATGCTATCTATACAAATGGTCAGAACTGGGCTAGTTCAGAATCACAGTTCTATAAGGACTATCTTGATGATTGGGCTACGCCTACATATAATAAGACAGCCTTGGCTGATGTTCTTGATGTATTTATCACAGGAACTTACCTTGAGAGAGTGTGGGGCCTGAATGATCTTGAATCTATCGAATATGGTCTGTTCAGATCCAACAGAGATGTCGCAGGAGCATGTGAACTTTATGGCTCCTTATATGCAAACAATCATCACGAAGAGTTCGATGACGCTGTCTATCTTTGCCTAAGAGATACTCAGGGCTTGATGGTGTTTGATATTGTTCAGGTAATCAAATATAACCTTTGGGATAAGATCAAGTCAGGTATTGATAGGGCTGAGCAAGAGCAGAAAAAATAAAAAAAGACTTCTCAGAGTATTCTGGGAAGTCTTTTTTATTTATTATAGGTTGTCTTTCTCGATATCCTTGAAGTAGTTGTAAGTGTTTACTTTCAACTCTCCTACTGCAAGTTCATCGCAGACGATGATTCCGTGTGGGTGAACCTGAAGTGCAGAAAGAGTGCACTTGTGTGAGTATGCTCCCTCAACGGCCTCTCTGAGGGCGTTTGCCTTCTTGTGTCCGAAAGCAAGGATAAGAACCTCTTTTGCAGAAAGAACTGTTCCAACTCCAACAGTAAGGGCAAGTGAAGGAACCTGGTTGATGTCTCCGTCAAAATAGCGTGAGTTCACAACCTTAGTGTCGTATGTAAGAGTCTTTACTCTTGTACGAGATGTCAATGAAGAGAATGGCTCATTGAATGCAAGGTGTCCGTCTTCGCCGACACCACCCATGAATAGGTCGATTCCACCAGCTGCTACGATCTTCTCCTCGTATGCTGCGCACTCTGCTGCAAGATCAGGAGCGTTACCGTTAAGGATGTTGATGTTCTCGGCAGGAACGTCTACGTGGTTGAAGAAGTTTGTTGCCATGAAAGAGTGGTAGCTCTCAGGGTGCTCCTCAGGAAGACCTACGTACTCATCCATGTTGAAAGTGATGACATTCTTGAATGATACCTCACCAGCCTGGTACATCTTGATGAGCTCCTGATATGTTCCCACTGGAGTACCTCCTGTAGGAAGTCCAAGTACGAAAGGCGTGTCTGTAACTGCAGCCTTAGCTTTGATAGCGTTTACAATGTACTGTGCAGCCCATTTAGAACCGGCCTGTGCATTAGGTTCGATGATTAGTCTCATAATTTTTTATTAAAATAATTTTACAAATACTTCAATTGCCTGATACTCTGCCATACCGATGTTGTTGTATAGGCGAGCTGTGTTCTGTGTTCTGTCCTCAGCTCTCTGCCAGAACTCGCGTGGATCCTCACCAGGGAAAGGAACGATGTCCTTCTGAGAAAGGTGGCGGTAGATGGCGTGGCGTTTCTTGATGACCTCCTCTGGACTTAGAGGAACTGCCATATCAACCTTTCCAAGTTCCCATTCCATCCATGCGCCTCTATACAACCATGCGTGGCAATCTTTGATCCACTCCTCATCCTGCAGCTGCTTAATGGCCTCAAGAACTGATTCTGTGCAGACTCTGTGAGTTCCATGAGGATCAGCAAGGTCGCCTGCCATGTAGATCTGGTGTGGTTTCACCTCCTGAAGAAGGGCCTTGATGATGTCGATGTCAGCCTGTGTGCGGACTCCCTTCTGGATTCCGCCAGTCTCGTAGAATGGTAGGTTGAGGAAGTGAGTGTTAGTTTCATCGTTAAGTCCGAATGAACGTACTGCACTCTTTGCTTCTGCGCGTCGGATCGATCCCTTCAGTTCAAGAAGGGCTCTTGGTTCTGGTTCTCCCGGTTTTTTAGAAGCGATGATTTCTTTTACCTCATCGAAGCGGTCGCCGAAACCCAACTCGCGGGCTGTGTCCATATGTTGAAGAACTACATCGTCGTGAACCGCTACGTTTCCTGATACCTGGTATGCGACGTGCACGTCGTGACCCTGCTCAACAAGGCGGATGAATGTTCCACCCATAGAGATGACGTCATCGTCAGGATGTGGCGAGAATAGGACTACGCGTTTAGGGAATGGTGATGATGGTACTGGACGAGTGCTGTCGTCTGCGTTTGGCTTTCCGCCTGGCCATCCTGTGATGGTGTGCTGGAAGTCGTTGAAGATCTTTATGTTGATCTCTGAGTATGCTCCGTGGAGTTCAAGAAGCTCACCAAGGGAGTTCTCGAGATAGTCCTGCTGAGTCAGTTTGAGGATTGGCTTGTTGACTCTTTCACATAGCCATGCTACTGCTTTTCTGATGAGTTTCGGAGTCCAGTCGCATGGACCTACCTGCCAAGGAGAGTCAATTCTTGTAAGTAGACTTGCAGAGTTCGACTCTGCATAGATTGTGATGTCATCGTGTCTTTGAAGAAGTGACGCTGGATAGGCAAGTGTTGCCTTTGCCTCTGCAACCTCTCTTACTGCAACAGCCTTGTTCTCTCCCCATGCAAGAAGGATGATCTTCTTTGCTGTCATCATTGTTGCAAGACCGACGGTAATGGCTGTCTTAGGAGTTGCGCTTATATCTCCACCAAATCTCTTGGACTGACGTTTGTGCGACTTATAAGAAAGCAGAACCGTTCTTGTGCGGCTCTTAGGGGATGAACCGGCCTCATTGAAACCGATCTGTCCCTGTTCTCCCATTCCTGCCACTAAAAGATCAAGACCGGAGATGGCCTTGTCGTAAGCTGCGCAATAGGCAGATACATCCTCCTGACTTACATTGCCGTTGGGAAGATGGATGTTTTCAGGAATGATGTCGATATTGTCCAGAAGTTCCTGCTGAAGGATGCAGTTACGGTATCTTGCTCCAGCCATATCTGCAGGGAAGTATTCGTCGATACCAAAAATTTCGACATTCTTGAATGAGAATTCTCCTGCCTTATTTCTGCGGGCAAGTTCCTGGTATAGTTCTCTTGGACTTGATCCTGTAGAAAGTCCTAACTTGAAGACTCCTTCTGAAGTCTTGATAGAGTTAATAATCTGATCTGCAATGTTTAGGCATGCTTCTTCAGAATCATTAAAAATATTGACAGGGATTCTTTCAAAAGAGTGAAGTATGCCTTTGGGAAGTCCTTTCTCTATCAGACCTCCATCTTTAGGGAGTGAAAACTGTTTCATCTGTGGTCTTGAATTAGCACTGAGTACAAAAATACAAATTAATTTGTCTATTGTGGATATCTTTCGAAAAAAAAGATATATTTGTATCCGATAACGTGTTTTCTTTTGAAACGAAACTTAAGATTTATTCAAAATAAAAACTTATGACAACACTAACACCTATCTATTGCGTATTGGCTGCCTCAATTGTAGCCCTCGCATTTGCCTGGTACTTCTTCCAGCAGATGATGAAAGAAGACGAAGGTACACCAACAATGAAGCAGATTGCTAAGTTCGTCCGTGACGGAGCAATGGCTTATCTTAAACAGCAGTACAAGGTCGTGACAATCGTATTCGTTGTACTTGCAATTTTCTTTGCAGTTCTAGCTTATGGTTTCGGCGTTCAGAACCCTTGGGTTCCTTTCGCATTCCTTACAGGAGGATTCTTCTCAGGTCTTGCAGGTTTTGTAGGAATGAAGACTGCTACATATGCTTCAGGAAGAACAGCTAACGCTGCAATGCGTTCTCTAAACTCAGGACTTAAGGTTGCTTTCCGTTCAGGAGCAGTTATGGGTCTTACTGTAGTTGGTCTTGGTCTTCTTGACATCGCTTTGTGGTTTATCATTCTTTCTCAGTTCTATCCTCTTACTGAGCCTCAGAGCCTTGTAGTCATTACTACTACAATGCTTACATTCGGAATGGGTGCTTCTACTCAGGCTCTTTTCGCTCGCGTGGGTGGTGGTATTTACACTAAGGCTGCCGACGTAGGAGCTGACCTTGTTGGTAAGGTTGAGGCTGGTATTCCTGAGGATGACCCTCGTAACCCTGCTACTATCGCTGATAACGTGGGTGATAACGTAGGTGATGTTGCTGGTATGGGTGCAGACCTTTACGAGTCTTACTGCGGTTCTATCCTTGCTACAGCGGCTCTTGGTGCTTCTGCTTACTACATGGGTGGTGCAGAGCTTCAGCTTAAGGCTATCTTCGCTCCTATGATGATTGCGGCTGTCGGAGTTGTTCTTTCAATTATCGGTATCTATACTATTCGCACTAAAGAGGGTGCAGGTATGCAGCAGCTTCTTAAGTCTTTGAGCGTTGGTACAAACCTAAGTTCTGTTCTTATTGCAGCAGCAACATTTGCTATCATGTATCTTATAGGAATAGAGAACTGGGTTGGCGTATCATTCTCAGTTGTTGTCGGTCTTGTGGCTGGTGTACTTATCGGTCAGGCTACAGAGTACTATACTTCACACTCTTACCGTCCTACTCAGAAACTTGCTGAGAGTGCAGAGACAGGTCCTGCTACAGTTATTATCTCAGGTGTGGGTCTTGGTATGCTTTCAACAGCTATTCCTGTCATCACAGTTGCAGTAGCTATCATGCTTGCTTACCTTTGCGCAAATGGTTGGGATCTATCATTCACTGCTCAGAGTCTAAGCCTTGGTCTTTATGGTATCGGTATCGCAGCAGTTGGTATGCTTTCAACTCTTGGAATCACTCTTGCTACTGACGCATACGGTCCAATCGCCGATAACGCAGGTGGTAATGCTCAGATGAGTGAACTTGATCCTGAGGTTCGCAGAAGAACAGACGTTCTTGACGCTCTTGGAAATACAACTGCAGCTACAGGTAAGGGCTTCGCTATCGGTTCAGCTGCTCTTACTGGTCTTGCTCTTCTTGCTTCTTATATTGAGGAGATCAAGATTGGTCTTACTCATATCGGAAAACAGATCACAGACGTATCGGGTCAGGTTATCGATGCAGCTCAGGCTACTATTCCAGATATCATGGCATACTACCATGTAGACCTTATGAACCCTATGGTTCTTGTAGGTGCATTCATCGGTGCGATGATGTCATTCCTATTCTGCGGTCTTACTATGAACGCTGTAGGTCGTGCTGCTCAGAGCATGGTATCTGAGGTTCGCCGCCAGTTCCGTGAGATCAAGGGTATTCTTGAGGGTAAGGCTACTCCAGATTATGCACGTTGCGTTGAGATTTCAACAAAGGGTGCACAGCGTGAGATGCTAGTTCCTTCACTTATCGCTATCATCGTTCCTGTTCTCGTTGGTGTTGTACTAGGAGTTGCAGGAGTTATGGGTCTTCTAATCGGAGGTCTTGCCAGCGGTTTCGTGCTAGCAGTATTCATGGCTAACTCAGGTGGTGCTTGGGATAACGCTAAGAAGTATGTAGAGGAAGGCCACCTTGGTGGAAAGAACTCAGATGCTCACAAGGCTACAGTTACTGGTGATACAGTAGGTGACCCATTCAAGGATACATCTGGACCATCACTTAACATCCTTATCAAGCTTATGAGCATGGTATCAATCGTTATGGCTGGTCTTACTGTAATGATTCACTAAGAATTAAGAGTGAGTTTCTAAAATAACTCTCTTACCATATAAGAAAAACTGCTATCTTTGTGAGATGGCAGTTTTTTTGCTTTATACAAACGACAGAATATGAGCGAGGAAAAAAATATAATAGAAAACATAACAGAGAAAGAGTACGAGCATGGCTTTGTTACCGACCTAGAACAGGAATTCATTCCTAAGGGTCTCAACGAAGACATCATCCGCATCATTTCCTCTAAGAAGAACGAACCTCAGTGGCTTCTTGACTTCAGATTGGATGCCTTTCGCAGATGGCAGAAGATGCCTATGCCGAAATGGGCGCATCTGAATATTCCAGAGATTGATTTTCAGGACATCATATACTACGCAGCCCCAAAGAAGGATGAGGACCGCCCTAAGGAGATTGATCCTGAGCTTGAAAAGACATTTGACAAGCTTGGAATTCCTCTACATGAGAGAGCTGCCCTTGCAGGAGTAGCAGTAGACGCAGTCTTTGACTCCGTGTCTGTAAAGACAACATTCCGCAAGGCTCTATCCGACAAGGGTATCATCTTCTGTTCATTCTCAGAGGCAGTGCAGGAACATCCGGACCTTGTGCGCAAACATCTTGCTTCAGTAGTGCCTGTAGGAGACAATTTCTACGCAGCCTTGAACTCAGCAGTCTTCAGCGACGGTTCATTCTGCTACATTCCTAAGGGAGTGCGTTGCCCGATGGAACTTTCAAGTTACTTCCGAATCAATGCAAAGGGTACAGGTCAGTTCGAGAGAACACTCATCGTAGCGGACGAAGGTTCATACGTGAGCTATATGGAGGGATGTACAGCGCCTATGCGTGACGAGAACCAGCTTCATGCAGCAGTTGTAGAGATTGTTCTTGAAAAGGACGCAGAGGTAAAATACTCGACAGTGCAGAACTGGTATCCGGGAGATGCACAGGGACGCGGAGGCATCTTCAACTTCGTGACAAAACGCGGAATCTGCAAAGGTTCAGGCAGCCACCTTTCATGGACGCAGGTAGAGACAGGCTCTGCCATCACATGGAAATATCCATCAACCATCCTGAAAGGAGATAACTCATCATCAGAGTTCTACTCAGTCGCAGTAACAAACAACTACCAGCAGGCAGACACAGGAACGAAGATGATCCACATCGGACGCAACACACGCTCTCGTATCATCAGCAAAGGAATATCAGCGGGCCACAGCGAAAACAGCTACCGCGGTCTGGTAAAAATGCTTCCGGGAGCTGACAACGCACGCAACTACTCGCAGTGCGACAGCTTGCTCATCGGAGATAAATGCGGAGCACACACCTTCCCGTTCATCGAAAATGCAAACAAGACAGCAGTCGTAGAGCATGAGGCAACAACATCAAAGATCAGCGAAGACCAGCTCTTCTATGGTAATCAGCGTGGCATCGGTCCGGAAGAGGCGGTCGGCCTTATCGTAAACGGATATGCACGCGAGGTATTGGCAAAACTTCCGATGGAGTTTGCAGTTGAGGCTCAGAAACTCTTGCAGGTATCCCTTGAGGGTTCCGTAGGTTAATTGAAAAAAGATGGAATTGTTTTCTAAGATAATATTTGAATTAGGTGGAAAGCCTGTAATGCTGATAGATCTTCTGACAGCAATATTTGGTCTGACCACAGTCTTTCTGGCGGGAAGAAACAGCAAGAAAAATTTCTATGTGGGATACTTCTACACAGCCTTGCTTTTTCTGATGTTCTGGCAGAAAAACCTATATGCCAACCTGATTCTGCAACCGATCTCTCTTGGAATAAACATAATGGGACACTATCGCTGGACCCATCCCAAGAGTACTGAGCAGAGTTCTCAGGATAGTGGCAACCTTAAGGTGACTATGCTTAATTGGAAGCAGAGAGGTTTTATCATTGCCTTGATCCCTGTCTTGGCCTTTGTCTGGGGCTGGCTCATGAGCAAGATGTTCCCGGCAAATCCTCTACCATATCTTGACTGTTGTGTGACAGTCCTGATCTTGACAGCACAGACTCTGTCAGCCCAGAAGAAATGGGATTGCTGGATTGCATGGCTGTTTGTGAATGTTGCAAACCTGACATTGTACCTGAAGGCAGGCCTGGTGTTCATGCCGATAGTCAGCACAATGTATCTGATCAACGGAATCTGGTCGCTTTTGGGTTGGTATAAACTATATAAGAAAAACGCATAATTAAAGCTATATGGCAAACGATATACTATTGAAAATTGAAGGTCTTAAGGCCAGAGTTGAGGATAAGGAGATCCTTAAAGGTGTAGACCTTGTTATCCGCAAAGGCGAGATCCATGCAGTAATGGGTCCTAATGGAGCAGGAAAGAGTACACTTTCTGCAGTGTTGGCGGGCAAACCTCAGTTCGAGGTTACAGAGGGAAAGATTGAGTTCATGGGTCAGGATCTTCTGGCTATGTCTCCAGAGGAGAGAGCATGGGCAGGAATCTTCCTTTCATTCCAGTATCCTGTAGAGATTCCAGGAGTGACAATCACAAACTTTATGAAGACAGCAGTCAATGCACAGCGTCAGGCAAAGGGTCTTGAACCTTTGAAGGCAGGAGACTTCCTTAAACTTATGCGTGAGAAGATGGCCTTCGTCCAGATGAAGCCGGAGTTTGCCAAGAGAGAGGTGAATGTAGGTTTCTCAGGAGGAGAGAAGAAGAGAAATGAGATCTTCCAGATGGCAATGCTGGATCCTGCTCTTGCCATTCTTGACGAGACAGACAGCGGACTTGATGTAGATGCACTCAGAATTGTTGCTCAGGGAGTAAACTCTCTGCATTCTCCAGAGAAGGCAGCCATCGTCATTACTCACTATCAGAGACTTTTGGACTATATCGTTCCTGATGTTGTTCATGTTCTTAAAGACGGACGCATTGTAAAGACAGCAGGTCGTGAACTTGTTGGTCTTATTGAGGAAAAAGGTTATGACAATATCCTGTAGTATGGCAGAAAAAGAAAAAATAAGAATCCCTGCAGGGGAAAGCTATAAGGCGGTGTGTGTCCTATCTGCTGAGTCGCTCTCAGAGGTTCCGTCACATCTTGAACTTGAGGCGGGTTCGCGTGCTGATATTGCAGTCATTGTACTGCCTGGAGTAAGCTGTGACCTTCCTCTTAAGGTCGATATGCTTGGAGAAGGAGCGGAAACCAATATAGCAGGTATATACATCTGCGGAGGCGAGGAGAAGGTAAGGATCGGAGTGGACATGCGCCACCAGGTGCCACATTGCAACTCGCGTCAGCTCTTCAAGGGCATCGCAGGAGGCAACTCGCGTGTAGACTTCTACGGAAAGATCATCGTCGCAAAGGACGCTCAGCGCACTGAGGCCTATCAGGAGAATCACAATCTCCTGCTCACCGACGGAGCGAAGGTTGACACAAAACCACAGCTTGAAATCTATGCTGATGATGTGAAGTGCAGCCATGGAGCAACTATCGGAAGATTGAATGAGGAGGAGCAGTTCTATATGCGTTCAAGAGGAATCTCTCTTGAGGATGCAAAGGTACTTCAGATGATATCTTTCGTTTCTCCAGTTTTGGAGCATATCCATGATGAGCAGCTTCGTGAAGAGGTTGCAGCCCTTATTGAAAAAGAAATCAGAACTCAGTTATGATAAGTTATCCTAATGTCAAGGTCAATCTTGGCTTGAACGTATTGAGAAAAAGAGAAGACGGTTTTCATGATCTTGAAACCCTTTTCGTTCCATATTTTGATATACATGATACTCTTGAGATCATCTCAGGAGATGACTATAGCCGCACTTCTGCAGCCCTTTTTGCAAAGTACGGCTCAGAGCCTGAGATTGTCCAGGGCATTTCAGAGGATGGCAAACTTATGATAACAATTGCAAAGGAAGATGGAGTGGACTGGGATCCTTTGAAAGACCTTACAGCAAAGGCCTATCATATTCTGGACAATGACTTCAATCTTCCTGCAGTAAAGATATTTCTGGAGAAGACATCTCCGGTTGGTGCTGGTCTTGGCGGCGGTTCTGCTGATGCCGCTTTTGCGCTGAAGATGCTGAATGAACTTTTTTCTCTTGATCTTCAGGATGAGCAGTTGGCTTCGTATGCTGCTCAGCTTGGCAGTGACTGTGCCTTCTTTGTCTACAATAAACCTATGATAGGTGAGGGAAGGGGAGAGGTTCTGTCTTTCTATGAAGTAAATGATATTGCCTTTGGAGAGAAGTGTCGCGAAGGCAAGAAGTATGAGCTTAAGGTAGTGGTCCCTGAGGATATAGCAGTTTCAACAGCAGATGCCTATAGAGGAATCAAGCCTTCTGTGCCAGAAATCTCACTAAGAGAGGCTCTCGCTCAGCCGGTGGGTGAATGGCATAAAAATAGCCTCAAAAATGACTTTGAGGCTACTGTATTTGAAAAGTATCCGGAACTGGGAGCAATCAAGCAGTCGCTATATGACTCAGGGGCAGTTTATGCTGCTATGTCTGGCTCTGGTTCGGCACTCTTTGCTATCTACGAGATCTAGTTTTTCCTGTTTTTTCTTTTCTTGGCAGATCTTCTGTTTCTTTGTCTCTTTTTCGCGTACTTGAATACCACTGCAAAAATGAGGGATCCGAAGAATAGGAAGATGATGAAGTATGTCCAGGCAGATGCGTTGGCACCCTTGACTCTCGACCACATCTTGAGAAGCTGTTCTGTGTCGCCGTCGTGCATCATTCCACATCTTGTGATGATGGTGTTGTCCGGGTACATTGTCGGGTTTACGCATACGCTGTCTGCCTCCTCTCCGAAGAAATAGCTTGCGTTGATAGGCTCGAAAGATTCAGAGTCCTCAACACCTTCAAGTATCTCCTGCCCTCCGACTGTACTCACATAGCCGATAGCATCCATATTTCTGATGACATTTTCAGGCTTGCAGAGGAAGTTGATGAAGTATGATGCCGCCTTTGGGTTTTTGGCATATTTAGGAATTACCCAACCGTCAAACCACACGACACTTCCTGTCTCAGGAACTGCATATTTCAACTCAAGACCTATTTCAGCAGCCTCGTCCATCGCCCACTGAGCATCTCCGCTCCATGACATATTGATCCAGGCAAGTTCTTTTGTCATCTGGTCCTTACCAAAGTCGGCCTCCCAACCTGCTACATTATCCTTGAATGATTCAAGATAGTTTTCAACAAGGGCGATAGACTCCGGAGATGAGTCAAAGGCAAGAGTGTTGATATCCTTTTCTCCTGCATCTATAGCCTCCTTGTTCAAGGCTATCAGAAGTGCTGTATATACGTCTCTGAATGCATCCTTCATCAAGACTTTGCCGGCATATTCTGGATTGCGAAGCACATCCCATGTCTTTGCCTCCTCATCTGGAATATATTTTGGGTTGTAGATGAGTCCTACTGTTCCCCACATGTAGCCTACAGCATAGTCGTTGGCATTCTTTCCGTTTCCGTCAATCTGATTGAAGAGGTTGTTTACGATGAATGGAGAGATGTTGTCTATGTAGTTTGGTGTGTTTCCGAAGTCCTTCTGGATAGGAAGAAGAAGGTCGTTGCGGAGCATTCTCTCGATGATGTAGTCGGAAGGGCAGGCAAGGTCGTAGTCCTCATGACCAAGCTGTATCTTTGAGAGCATGGTCTCGTTGATATCGAAGGTCTGATAGACGATGGTGATCTCTTCTCCTGTCTGCTCTTTGTACCAATGTTCGAACTCCCCAAGTAGTTCTTCATCTATGTAGTCCGCCCAGTTATATACCTTTAGAATCTTGCTCCTGTCTTCAGAGCAAGAGATTAGCATAAGGGCTGATATTACAAGGTATAGTAGTTTCTTCATATTATTTCACCGCCTTGTTAGAGTTGCGGATCTGTCTGATGTTAATTATTATCAGTAGGATGAGTATTCCTACAAACAGCATGGTGATAAGAGGTCTGAGTTCTGGGGTAAGTCCTCCCTTTCTTGCGTCTGTGTAGATGTAGGTTGAAAGGGTGTCAAGACCGATTGTTCCTCTTGTAAAGAAGGTTACTGCAAAGTCATCAAGCGACATCGTAAAGGCAAGGATGAAGCCTGAAATCATTCCCGGTTTGAGCATAGGGATGAGGACCTTCCAAAGTGCCTGGAAAGGGGTTGCACCCATATCCAGAGCAGCCTCGTAGATATTCGGATTCATCTGTGTCAATCTTGGCAATACATTCAGCACAACGTATGGGGTACAGAAGGTGATGTGTGCGAGGATGACAGTTACATAACCCTGACTTATGTTCAGGAAGACGAAAAGCAGGAAGAGGGACACACCGGTGATGATGTCAGGATTGAGCATAGGGATGTTGTTCATGAACGATATGCTCTGTCTGATTCTTCCTCTCATGTTGTGCAGACCGATGGCGGCAACTGTTCCAAGGACAGTTGACACAGAGGCTGCGATAAGCGCGATAAGCAAGGTGTTCTGAATGGCGAGCATAAGGGCTCCTGAACCTTGCATGTCTCCTGTGAAGACGTTTGTGTATAGGTTGGTTGAAAATCCGGTCCAGTTGCCGAGTACCTTGCTCTCAGTAAAGGAGAAGATGGCAATGAAGACGATAGGCGCATAGAGAACTATGAGCAGCAACCATATATAACATTGTGCAAAAAATCTTTTCATAGGCTATACTCTATCTCTGTCAACGTCCTTTTTGTTATCCTGCAGCATTGAGGTGATACCGATGATTACCAGCATGATAAGTGACAAGGCTGCACCATAGTTCCACATAGAAGAGTTGATGTTCTCCTGAATGATTGTTCCGAATAGTTTTATCTTGTTGTTAGTCAAGAACTCAGAGATTGCGAATGTGCTCACTGTCGGCATAAATACCATCATCACTCCGCTTATTACGCCCGGCATTGAGAGCGGCACCTGCACCTTCCAGAATACCTGCCATGGAGTAGCTCCAAGGTCGAGGGCAGCCTCTGCGTATGACTTGTCCATCTTGTTGAGAATGTTATAGATAGGATAAATCATGAACGGAAGGTAGTCATATACCATACCCACAAGGAGGGTACCTTTGCCTAACTGGACTCCAAGCATATGGAAAAGTTCAGCTGTCGCAAGTGTTCTCATAAGAGCATTGATCCACATCGGCATGATGAAGAGAACAATGGTTATGGCGCTGCGGTTGAGCTTCTTGTTGGCAAGAATCCACGCTGCGGGATATCCAAGCAGGATACAGATTGCTGTGTTCTCAATTGCCACCTCAAGTGAGAGGGCAAAGGTATTGAGGGTGTCGGCATCTGTGAAGAACTGCCTGAAATTGGCAAGGGTGAAGTTTCCTGCTCCGTCCTGAAAAGCATAAAGCATAATCAGTATCAGAGGCAGGGCAACGAACAGCACCAGAAATATGGCGTATGGCAGTGCCCAGGTACTTCTTTTATTCATCGTACTTTGAAAGCTTAATGTCCTTAGGAGCAATGTTAATACCTACAAGGTCTCCCTTGTCCCAAATATCGTTGGTGTCAACCCAAAGATGGTCGCCGTCATCTGTAAGAATTGTGAGGTGGTAGTGGTCGCCTTTGTAGAGAAGGAAGTGTACATCTCCTGAAAGCATACCGTCCTCAGGGTGGTCGAAAAGGACAATCTTAGAGAAGTCAATCTCGACTTTGACCTTTTCTCCTGCCGCAAACTGAGTCTGTGCCTCGCACTCGAAGGTCTCTCCGAAGAACTTGACATGAGTCTCATCGACTATCTCTCCCTCGCAGGTGTTGCATACTCTCTCCTTCTTCATCACCTGAATATCTGCAGGTCTGATGATAAGTCCGACTTCCGAGCCTACCTCGAAGGCGTTGTAGTCCTGAATCATGAGCTCAAAACCCTTGTCTGTCTCGACAAACATCTCGTAGTGCACTCCCTTGAAGGTGCATGACTTGACCTTTGCTTCAATCTGTGCTCCATCCAATCTGTTCATGATGTAGATGTCCTCCGGACGTACAACAACGTCCACCTCAACATTCTCTCCAAATCCTTCATCAATACACTCGAACTCATGACCTACAAACTCTACCAGCTTATCCTTGATCATCTTTCCGTTGAGGATGTTGGATTCTCCGATGAAGTCAGCAACAAAGGCGTTCTGTGGCTCATTATATATGTCTGTAGGGGTTCCGATCTGCTGGATCTTTCCCTCGTTCATTACGATGATAGTATCTGAAAGGGTAAGGGCCTCTTCCTGGTCGTGGGTGACATAGACGAAGGTGATGCCAAGCTGCTTGTGCATCTCCTTAAGCTCGATCTGCATGTCCTTTCTCATCTTGAGGTCAAGGGCAGACAGAGGCTCATCCAATAGAAGGACCTTAGGCTGGTTGACAATTGCTCTTGCAATGGCAACACGCTGCTGCTGACCACCAGATAGAGACTCCACATCTCTGTCCTCGTAGTCAGTCATACTCACCATCTTTAGAACCTTACGGACTCTTTTGTCGATTTCTGCAGCGGGAACCTTCTGGAGCTTCAGTCCGAAAGCGATGTTTTCATACACGTCCAGGTGTGGAAAAAGTGCATATCTCTGGAAGACAGTGTTTACAGGACGTTTGTGTGGAGGGATATCTGTAATATCCTCTCCATTGATTTTAATTTCGCCTTTGTCAGCAGATCCAAAACCAGCAAGGATACGCAGAAGTGTAGTCTTTCCACAGCCGGAAGGACCGAGCAGGGTAACGAACTCTCCCTTCTTGACATTGATGCTTACATCGTCAAGAATACACTTGTCACCAAAGCTCTTTGAAATATTATTCAGTTCAATGATGTAGTCTTTGTTTTCCATTTCCGTTCGAAATTAAAATTACTTTTTGAGTGAATTGAGCAGTCTTTTGCCTGCTGAAGTAAGATCAAATTTCCAAGTCAGACCGACGTTGAGGAAATTATCACCAAAATTATTTGATGACCAAACGGCATGGATGCGTACATCCTTACTGCCTTTTATCGGAAAGAATTCAGCTCCTGCTCCATAGAACAGATAGTCTGAACCTAAATAGTCTTCATAAGCCAATTCGTATGGAAGATCTTCTGCTGCCTTTTCCCAACCGAACTTGCCAAGAAGGCGGCACCAGCTGCCTATTTCATACGATGGCGCCGCAATCAGTGTAAAGTCTTCCTTGAACATATTGCCGATATTGGCTGAGCGTGTCATGTACTCAAGGTCGAAAGTAAGACCTCCAAGGTAGAATCTGTTGCCAAGGTTGAGGGCTTTGACATATTTGCTCTTGTCATACTGCCACATGTTTACAGACCAATACGACTCGTAAAAGTCCCATTCGCCTCTCCATGCTGCGTTGTATGAGAACATATTCTGATCTCCTGAGAAGGGGGAATTTGCAAATTGAAGAATAAGTGATTGTGAATCAGTTGGATACCATGTTCCATAGACTCCCCACTGCCAGCAGTCGAGCATGTTGTAGAACATGGAGTTCATATCGTAATAAGTGTCGAGATCGTAGGCGTCGTATTCAAAACTACCTACCATAAGAGCATCCTTACCGGCTGTGATGGCAAAATTGCCGATTTCATAGGTTAGTGTAAGCCAGTTGGTTGCATCGAAACCTGTAATGCCCTCTCCATAGGCAGGAGCGGCTATCCTGTGATTCAGGCTGTAAGAAAAATGAGGATTTATAGATCCGTTAATATCAAGATAAAGACCGTCACCACTGAAACGGCCAGGACCTCCCGCGAAGTCTTGATTGTAGCCAAACCTTGCATCCAAAGAAATGTCTGGCACTTCCTGCGCATTAACTGCAGAACAGATTGTCATGAAGACAACCCCAAAAAAGACTAGTAATCTCTTCATCTACTTAATAACCTGTAAAATACATAAAGTCTGTATTAGTTAATAATATACATTAAGGTGACGAAGTTACAGTAAAAAAAGAACAAATGAAAATTAAATTTGACCCTCTATTATATTTTTTGCAAGTGTGTTTGCACACACGAAATCTTTGAGTTCCTTGCAGCTAGGTTTCAGGATAGTATTCTTGTCTCCAGTCCATATCATGGAACCCTGGTAGATGAAGCTGATCTTGTCTCCGATAGATAGGATTGAGTTCATGTCATGGGTGTTGACTACTGTGGTCATCTTGAACTCTTTAGTGAGGTCGTAGATGAGCTCGTCAATGAGGATTGAAGTGTATGGGTCAAGTCCCGAGTTAGGCTCGTCGCAGAAAAGGTAAGACGGATTCAAAGCAATTGCACGCGCGATTCCGACGCGCTTCTGCATACCTCCACTAAGCTCGTTTGGATACTTGTTATCTGAGTTTATCACATTTACCCTGTCCAGACAGAAACGGGCTCTTTCTCTCTTCTGAGCGTCTGTCCAGTCAGTAAAGAAGTTCATGGGGAACATGACGTTCTCAAGCACGGTAGCAAAGTCAAAAAGCGCACTGCCCTGGAAGAGGATGCCGATTTTCTGGCGAAGCAGCCTCTTTTCCTTGTCGTTCATATCGCTGAGTTTCGCTCCGTCATAACAGATCTCTCCGTTATCTGGTTCCAGCAGACCGATGAGATTCTTAAGAAGGACGGTCTTGCCGGAGCCACTGGCTCCGATGATCATATTGCACTTTCCTTCTTCGTATGTGACGTTGATGTCTTTGAGGACTTGCACCCCGTCAAAGCTCTTATTCAGATGTTCTACAGTAATCATATTAGTATAGCATAAGTTGGGTTACGACAAGGTCCATAAGAAGGATGAGGATGCTGGTGACGATGATTGCACTGGTGCTTGAGCGTCCCACTCCCATAGAACCACCTTTGGCAAAATAGCCTTTATATGCTGAAATCGATGATATCATGAAGCAGAAAAGGGACATCTTGAAGCAACTGTAGAAGATGTAGAATCCGTTGTAACAGAACTTGATACCTGTCATATAGGATGCAATGCTGATGATGCCTGTAGTGCTTACGACGAAATAACCTCCTACAAGTCCGAGAGCCAGGCTCATAAGCATGAGCAGCGGACTCAAGAGAGTTGTAGCTACAACCTTTGGAAGGACAAGGAAGCATGCAGAGTTCACTCCCATCATATCCATGGCGTCAATCTGCTCGGTGATTCTCATACTACCAAGTTCGGATGAGATATTAGAACCCATCTTGCCGGCAAGGATGAGGGCAATCATAGTCGAGCAGAACTCAAGGATAAGGCTCTCTCTAACCATATATCCTACGTACATCTTGTCGATGAAAGGATTTTCCAGATTGGATGCTGTCTGGATAACAAGAACTCCTCCGATGAAAAGTGAGATTACTCCCACTATCATTATCGAAGAAAGAATGAGCTTGTCACTCTCTATGATGAGCTGCTTCCAGAAGATTCTCCATTTCTCAGGAGTGGAGAAAACTCTTTTCAGGAAAAGGAAGTAGCTTCCTACTGATTCAAATGCTTTCTTAATCATGCTGCGAATTTACTCAATTTTGAACTTTTAGTCGGAAATTTTATTCACTTTTTACGTTTTCGACTATAATTTACGTTTTAACGACCAATATTTGAAGGAAAAAATGAGAACAGAAATTATTGGTGCTAAATGTCAGGGTGTTGATGCGGCAAAGGTTACGATAGAGGTGGATATTTCTCAAGGTATGGGAGTCCATCTTGTGGGACTTGCGGATGCTGCTGTGAAGGAGAGTCTGCTCAGAACAATTACTGCGCTTCAAAGTCTGGGTTTCAGGATTCCAGGAAAGAAGATTGTCATAAATCTTGCACCTGCTGATATGCATAAAAAAGGCAGTGGCTTCGACGTTCCTATCGCCCTGGGTATAATTGCCTCATCTTCTCAGGCAGAACTGCCCTGTCTGGGAGATTATCTCATCATGGGAGAACTGGGTCTTGATGGTTCAGTAAGGAGTATACCAGGAGCCTTGCCTATGGTGGAACTCTCACAAAAGGAAGGACTTATGGGCTGTATCTTGCCGGAGGATTCTGCTCTTGAGGCTATTGACTTTGCTGAGGTTGAGGTATATGGAGTGAGGACTCTTATGGATATCATTGCCATACTTTCCAGAGCAGAGGGTTATGAGTCATACCTCATAGAGAATCTTGAAAAACTTCCGATGGAGAAGGAGGCTAAGTCGGGAACTGGTGATGATGTAATGGACTTTTCTGAAATCATAGGACAGGAGTCTGCGAAGCGTGGTCTCGAAATAGCAGCTGCAGGAGGGCATAATGTCATAATGATAGGTCCGCCGGGCTCCGGAAAGACCTCTTTGGCTAAGGCTATGTCCAGGATCCTTCCTCCAATGACAAGAGAGGAATCTCTTCAGACCAGTAAAATTTATTCTGTAGCCGGAAGTCGGGGTAGGGGACTGGTGAGAACACGCCCTTTCAGGGCTCCGCACTATAGTGCCTCTCTGCCGGCCCTGCTTGGAGGAGGTTCAGACAATATCTCTCCGGGCGAGGTTTCACTTGCACATAACGGAGTGCTCTTTATTGATGAGCTTGCTGAAACTCCCAGAAGTCTGGTTGAAGCTTTGCGAGGTCCGTTGGAGGATAGGAAGGTGGTGATATCCAGAATGAAGACAAAGGTGGAATATCCAGCCTCCTTTATGCTCATAGCTGCCTCAAATCCATGTCCTTGTGGTTACTATGGGGAAGGAGACAGATGTATCTGCTCTCCTGTAAGGAGGATGAACTATATCTCTCGACTTTCAGGCCCTTTGATGGATAGAATTGATGTTCATCTCTATCTTAAACCGGTTAAGCCGGGAATGATAGTCAGTGGTACAAAGGGGGAATCCAGTGCGGAGATTCTGAATAGGGTGCTGAAGGCGAGGTCTGTACAGGAAAGGCGCTTTGCTGAGGAAGGGATTTTCACCAACTCCCAGATGAATTCACGTCTTCTCAAGAAGTATTGTGTTCTGGATTCAGCCTCTGAAACCTATATGGAACAGACTGCTGAAAGAATGGGACTTTCAGCAAGAGCCTGTACCAGAGTGCTGAAGATTGCCAGAACAATAGCGGATATGGAAGACTCCAAAGACATAAAACTTTCCCATCTTGTAGAAGCAGTGAACTATAGATTTTTAGATAAGAGAGATTTTCACTAAGTTTGCAAGGTGAAAATCAGAAAAATATGACACAGAGCGTAACAATAAATAATCTAGAGGATATAGCAAGGGCTGCAGATGAGTTCCTGACTAAGATCGCAGACAATAAACTCATTGCCTTCTATGCTCCAATGGGTTCAGGAAAGACAACTTTTACAACAGCAATCTGTGAAAGATTAGGGGTTACAGACCCGGTATGTTCTCCGACCTTTACAATTGTAAATGAATATATGACAGAGAGTGGCGAACCTATGTATCATTTTGATTTCTATAGGATCAATCGTCCGGAGGAGGCTATGGACATCGGTCTGTATGACTATCTGTACAGCGACTGCCTCTGCATAATGGAGTGGCCGGAAAATATTGAGGACCTCCTTCCGGAGGAGACCCTCAAAGTGAAGATTACAGTAAATCCTGACCAGTCACGAACCCTTACTTGGGAAGACTAGTCTTCCAGACGGATTCTCCGCAAAGAGAGAAGCCTGTGATATATCCGTTGAACTCACGAGATTCAATATAAGATCCATCGCTGCTCCAGATATAGGGCAGCGATGTCTGTTTGTCAGTAAGCCCTACAAGCAGTCTGCCGTCCAATATCAAGGCGGCCTCTGGAAAGAGGAAGGAATAGTCCTCCCCAAGTAGGAGTTCTGCCTGAGATATCTTCTCATTCATCTCGCTTACCAACTTCCCGTTTTTCCAGACAGCAGTCTTTACACTATCCTCGAAGACTAGTTTTCCTACGACGAAGATCTCTCCTCCCTGAAGAATGAACCTGCAGTCTTGAGTCTCCTTTGCAGATCCCAGTTCAAGGGCAAGCTGCTCATCATCCGTACAGAGAAGTTGTTGTCTTATATTCTTTTCCTTTGCAAGAAAATGGGTTTTACCGCCCAATGAAATGATGTCGCTTACTTTTGTAATCTGTTCAGAATCAGCAGTCTGCAAGACTGTGTTTCCTTTGAACAGGAAGTATTTGTAGACCTTTTCATATTCACTCAAAGACTCATGGTAACTGAAGCATATCCTGCCCTCATCTTCGTGTAGAGACCTTATGATGTGACCATTCTTTTTCTCAAGAACAACTTTACCATTCTGCCTGTAAGTAAAACCCCATCCGTTTCTGCTGATTCCTAAGGTGTGGATGGTGCTATCCTTGATAATGAGTCCGGAGATGGCTTCCCTCGAGGGGTAGCGAAGTACCTCTACTCCATCTCTTTTAATGATTGTTTCTTCTGAAGTTGAAAAATCAGTATAGATGTGACCATCAACAATCCTATGCATATCATGATCAGACGCGACATAAGTTGTATCTGCAACATCAATCTCCAGCACCCTCTTTCCTTCTACTTCCAGAAATAATCTGCACTCCACCTGGCCATACATCTCATCCTTAAACCAGTTGTATCCATCGGGGTACTCGATACCGCTCATGCATAGCACCATCTTCTCCTGAGGCACCACCTCCTCCTCATCATCTTCTTCATCATCTTCCTTCCCATCCTCATCACCCTTTTCGGACTTCGGCTCTTGATTGAGCTCACCCCTGTATGGGAAGTACTTACCACTGCTCAGCTCTACCTCTCCGCATGAAATGCAGCACAGCAGTGCAATTGCCATCATTAGAATTAAACGCCACTCTCTCATTTCCCTTTTTTAGTTAAAGGAAGGTAAAAGAAAAGGAGCGACGAAAAATTTCGCCACTCCATATATGATTTTGTAACCTCTTTACGTTTACTGCAGTTTTTTTACAAAAACTTATAGTTTGAATCTCAATCCGATCTCTGCTGCAGGAAGGAATGGATTCTTGGTCCTCAAACTCTTAGGCATTGAAGCATTTGGAATGTAATAGCTGACACTTGGGTCAAGATATATGCCGATGAAGTCGCTGACAAGGAACTCCACTCCGACTCCTAACTTTGCTGAAAGCTGGATTCCTCCTGTGCTGTCCTTGTGGGTATATTTGTTTGTCTTGTCAAACATCTGGAAATGGTTGGATATACACTTGTCTGCTCCAAAACCACCGTAGGCATAGAAGTCCAGCCAGTTGATGTTTATGAAACTATAGTAGGCATTTACGTTGAGACCGATATAGTTCTGTGTATTTCTAATCTTGGAAAAAGACTCTCTGAAAGGTTCTGAACCACTTTTGATCTTGGTATAGATACCTGCAAACTCTCTACCTGCGATAGTGTAGGATAGTCCTGCTCCTAAGGCCCATTTTTCTGTAAGTGAGAACTTTACTCCCGCTCCCAAGGTAACAGGGATGCTGTAGTCTGATGGACCTGTTTCCGTAATTCCTGTCTTGGTCGGAGGAGTTGCTGACTGTACATACATAGGTCGGTTGAAGATGAGCTTTTCCTGAGGACCATCAGATGCATTTCCGGAAACGACGAATTCGAATCTGCGTCTTCTGACCATATTGTCAGGATTCTCGAAGGCTTCAGCATAAAGATTGGTCTGTTCAGGGCCCTCGTATTTCACGACATTGATTTCCCCTTCTTTCTCTTCGACGATCTGTGTTGTTTCTTGTTGTGGGGTTGCGGACGGAGTCGCAGTCTCGTCAGCAGCGATGACGCCTTCTTCCTGCTGGGCAGGTGAAGGTGCGACAAAGGCTGCTGTCTGTGCTGCTGCCGCTGCTGTCAGCGGTGATGTTTCTGCGTTAGCAGGTGGTTCTGATTGTGCCGCTTCTGCGATGTAGGTGCTCTCCTGTGATGGCGTTGAAGTTTCTGTCTGGATAAGTGTGGAGAGCGTGTCAGGTTGAGTGGTTGGGACAGTGTCCATGCCGAAGAAGATGCCGGCTGCGATGGCTGCCGCCGCTGCTACGGAAGCTCCCACGTGGCTAATCCAGAAGACAGGACCTCTATGGACTGCAGGCTTGTCGAGACCTTTCTCAACCGCCTCCCAGACCATCTGCGGAACCTCTTCCTCAGCACTGTTCATTATAGACCTTATCTGGAGGTCAAACTTTATATCGTCGTTTTTCATTATTGATTCTTTATTCTGTTCTGAAGCCATTCTCTTGCTCTTTTCAGCTGGGATCTTGAGGTCGCTTCTGTTATTCCGAGTTCCTCAGCTATCTCCTTGTGGGTGTAGTCTTCAAGTACATACATATTGAAGACTGTTCTGAATCCAGGAGGCAGTTCTGTAATGAGCTTCAAAAGTTCTTTATAACCAATGTTTTCAATCGGAGTTGTATCCTCCGCTTTCAATCCGTATGCCGAATCAAGCTCCTCGCTCATCTTTATCGCATCGTTCTTTCTCAGATACATCAGGCAGGAGGTTATAAAGATTCGTCTGGCCCACCCCTCAAAGGATCCTTCGCCTTTGTAGGAGTCTATCTTTTGAAACAAGGTGATGAAACCTTCCTGCAGGATGTCCTGAGCTATTGCCCTGTCTGCGACATAACGGATACATACTGGAAACATCTTCGGGGAAAGCCTGTCGAAAATGGCCTTCTGCGCCTTTCTGTCTCCTGCCCGGCATCGCTCAATAAGCTCGTATTCGGTTGCGGTTATCACGTCTTGATCTGTTATTCGTCTTAATTGGGCAGATTTAAGATGCAGATTTCTTCAAAAGCGTTGCATTCTTAAATCAATCTGATTTCAAACTTATGAAAATTTCAACAAATACCAAAATTGTGCTATTTTTGTGGTCATGACTAAGATTTGTAAAATATTGTTCCTTGCGGTCTTCTCTGTGCTTATGAGCATAGGGGTGGAACTGTCTGCCCAGACCCAGGCTGCAGCGGAAAACAGCATAATAGATGCGGTCTCAAAATTTAATGAAAGAGACTATGCCGGGGCTTCCATAATTCTGGAGGAAATCCTAAAGAAATATCCTGAAAACGATGCTGCGCATTACTATCTGGGAATGTGCAATGTCTATCTGAACAAGATGCAGGAGGCTGAGAAGGGACTAAAGAAGGCGGTGGAACTGGATTCTACGAATTTCTGGTACCGCAGCCGCCTTGCAACTTACTACATGATAAGCAAGGAGCCTGAGATGACTGTCGCCATTTATGAGGACCTGCTCAAGGACTTCCCTAAAAAGACTGATATCTATTTTGAACTAATAGATCTCTATCTTGCTCAGAAACAGAACGAAAAGGCTCTTGAGACCCTCGATCAGATTGAGACACTTTTTGGCAAGAACGAGCCTACTGCAATGACCCGTTTCCAGCTCCTCAATCAGATGGGGCAGCCAGAGCAGGCTTATAAGAATCTAGAGGAATTCAATAAGGAATATTCATCAGCCCAGGTCGCTGTAGTCCTTGGCGACTACCAGCTTCAGATGTATAAGGACTCGTTGGCAATTGCCTATTATGATGAGGCCCTTGATCTCATGCCTGGCTACCCTGCTGCCCTTGTCGGTAAGGCAGAGGCATATAGACTCTCAAGAAATTATGATAAGTTCTTCCCGGTGCTTACGGAGTTTGTAAAGAACGAGAACCTTATCCCGGTAGCTAAGGCTGAATATATAAAGGCTCTCTATACGAGGAGCGACCCTAAGTTCATTGTGCGTTATATGCCTCAGATGGACGTGCTTATGAATTCTTTTGTCGAGGCTCATCCAGGGGATAGTACTGCTCTTACCACAGCGGGACTTTACTATTATACGACAGACCGCAATGACAGGGCAAAGGACTGCCTTAAGAAAAATATGGAACTCTATCCTGAAAGCCTTTCAGCCTCAGCTTCTTATGCAGAGCTGCTGGCCTATATGAAAGACTGGACTGAACTTTCGCAGTTTGCTCGTGAGGCTGCCGGAAAGTTCCCGCAGGAACCAGGCTTTATAGAGATGGCGATAGGGGCAGACTATACTTCCGGCAGGATAGATGATGCCATCGATCTTGCAAAGACGATAGTCAGGACAGCTGCCAAAGATACATCTAAACTCATGTATGCCTACACCATTCTTGGCGATATGTACCATGAGAAGGGAGATAGCAAGAAGGCTTTTCAGGCTTATGACAAGGCATTGAAGATCAATCCGAACAACTCTCCTGTTCTGAATAATTATGCTTATTTCCTCAGTCTCGAGGGGAAGAAACTCTCAAAGGCTGCAAAGATGAGCAAGATTACTGTAGATAAGGAACCGGATAATCCTACTTATCTTGATACCTACGGTTGGATTCTCTATTTACAGGGCAAGTCGGCAGAAGCAAAACCTCTGTTCAAGCACGCAATGCTTTACGGAGGCAAGGAAAGTGCTGTCATCCTGGATCACTATGCAGAGGTCCTTTATAGTCTTGGAGAGTACGACCTTGCCTATATGTACTGGCGTCAGGCAGCGGCAAAAAACAAGGGTGAGCTCATCAACCTCGACGAGAAGGTAGCGGAAAGAAAGCAGAATGAGAAGAAGTAAATGAGAATGAAGGCAAGAGCAATTATCGCGGCCATCATCCTCATCATCGGAACGGCCGTAACCCTCCACGCACAGGATACATCAGCACAGCAGAGCAGGAAGGCAAAACTCGAACGAGAGATTGCCCTCCTTGACAAGCAACTGTCTGAAAACGCATCAAAGAGCAGAAGCGCCCTATCAGAACTGAATCTCATCAATTCGAAAATCTCAGCGCGCAAGGAGCTCATCAGCGAAAGCGAAAAACAGATCGCATCAATGACAGCAAAAATCCGCGCAAAGGAGAAGCAGACACGCGAGCTTCAGGCAAATCTTGACACCCTGTCGCAATACTACACCCGCCTGGTGCGCAGCGCCTACAAGAACAGGGACGCCAAGATATGGTATATGTACATCTTGGCCAGCGAAAATCTTGGTCAGGCTTTTCGCCGTTACTCTTACTTTAAGAATCTCTCTGCTCAGATGAAGGTGCAGGCAGATAAGATCAACGCGCTGAAGAAGGAGGTTGAGGAGCAGAAGGCTGAACTTCAGAAACTTCGCTCTGCAGAACTTACAGAGAAAAATCAGCTGAGCAAGGAACTCGCGGGCCTTCAGAAGGAGCAGAATCAGGCTGACAAGGTGGTTGCGGACCTTAAGCGCAACCGCAAAAAGTATGAGCGCGAGATAAATGCCAAGAAAAAACAGGTTGAGGCTCTCAATAGAGAGATCGAGAGAATGATTGCTGAGGCAATGGGAGGAGGCTCAAAATCATCATCTAAGAAAAAGAAGCCAAAGGAGATCGACTATGTGCTTGCTGCTGAGTTCTCTAAGAACAAGGGCAAACTTCCTTGGCCTGCTTATGGCCCTATAGTTGACAAGTATGGACAAAGATACCATCCTGTATATAAGAGTCTTAAACTTCCTTCTAACGATGGAGTCAACATTGCCCTTGATCCTGATACTCAGGTGAAGGCAGTATTTGACGGAGAGGTGAGACAGATTGTTGTGATGCCTGGATATAATCAGTGTATCCTTATTCAGCACGGAAACTACTTCTCGTTCTACTGTAAACTTGGAAAATGTACAGTGAAGGCTGGTGATAAGGTGAAGACAGGAGATGTGATCGGAGTTGTTGATACAATGGAAGGACAGACACTTCTGCATTTCCAGATCTGGCAGAATCAGCTTACTCAGAACCCGGAGCATTGGCTCAGACCTTATTAAAGATTGTAATAAAAGAGATGAAAAAGACAGTTTTGCTTACTGGTGCCACAGGAAACATGGGTTGGGCCGGTTTTCAGGAACTATATAAGAAGAAGGATAGGTTCAATATCACTATCCTTGCGAGACCTAGCAAGAAGAATAAGCAGCTTCTGGGTCAGTACGAGTTTGATCCGGCAGTGAAGCTGGTTTGGGGAGATCTTACAGATTACTCGGATGTCCTTGCTGCAGTTACAGGGGCAGACTATGTCCTTCATGTGGGAGGAATGGTGTCTCCAGCAGCAGACTATTATCCTGAAAAGACTCTAAAGGTAAATATCTCTTCATCTGAAAATATTGTCAAGGCTGTCTTGGCTCAGCCAAATGCGGATGATATCAAGGTCGTATATATTGGCTCTGTTGCAGAGTACGGAAACAGAATGTTCTCCCTCCTTTGGGGACGTACAGGAGACCCTATGAGGGCAAGCGCCTATGATATGTATTCTGTATCCAAATGTAAGGCTGAGAAACTTTTTGTTGATAGCGGACTAAAGAATTGGGTGGTGCTTAGGCAGACAGGTATTCTATATCCAGGAATCCTGAAGGTTGTAAATCCGACTGCATTTCATGTGCCTGTTCAAGGTGTTCTGGAATGGGCTACAATTGAGGACTCGGGTAGAGTTCTCGGAAATATTGTAGAGGATGATGTGCCTGCAGAGTTCTGGAACAGATTCTATAACATAAGCAGCGGACAGGAATATAGAATGACAAACTATGAGTTTGAATCAAGGCTCCTTAAGGGACTCGGTCTTCCTGGTCCGGAGAAGGTCTTTGAACCTCAGTGGTTTGCCTTGAAGAACTTCCATGGAATGTGGTATACAGATGCAGATAAGCTGGATGACTATCTTCATTTCAGGGAAAATAAGCCTGTGGACGAGTACTTTGCTCAGATGAAGTCAAAGCTTCCTTGGTTCTACCATCTTGCCTTCCTTGCTCCTGCTTTTGCAGTAAAACTATTTATGAAACCATTTGCCTTCGAGAAGGGAATGGGAACTCAATGGTGGGTTGAAAACGATCCGGATAAGTTCAAGGCTTATTATGGTTCAAAGGAGGCTTATTCCAAGATCCGTTCTTGGGATGATGTTCGTCCTGCCTATTTTGAAAAGGATCAGTTAAAGGCTGAGGCAGAAGGTACAGTTACAGTTCTGGATCATGGTTATGATGAGACAAAGTCTATCTATGATCTTACCTTAGAAGAGGTTGAGGCTGCTGCTGAGTTCAGAGGTGGACGTTTCCTCGGTCCTAAGGAACTTCTTGGTACCAAGGGTGCCATTTATGGTTGGGAGTGTGAACATGGCCATCAGTTCCATGCCTCTCTCGAGTTTGTTCTCATGGGAGGTGGATGGTGTACAGAATGCGACCTTTCCGACTTCGAACACACAGTGACTTCAAAGAACAAGTTCGCCTCTCAGGTGATGAAATGATTATTTCGGTTGGATGAGAAGCAAAAAAAAGAACGACACCTGGTGCCGTTCTTTCTTTATCTCCTGATCTAGGATTATAGATTAGGGTTGATTGCGTTCCACTCTGATACTGGTGGGATGATACCAAGAGAGATGATCTCATCACGCATAACCTGAAGGTGTGCGTAAGATGCGTCAAGAGCTGCGATCTCCTCCTCAGAACCTGTAACCTCACCGAAGTGAACACCAGTAGCGTCGATAGTTGTAGGCATAGCCATAAGAACGTTCTTGTACTTCTCGTTGTTCACGTAGCATCCTGCTGGCCAGTGGAACTCAGCACCACCCATAGCAGCCTGGATCATAAGAACTGACTGGTAAGAAGGGCTCTGGAATGATGAGCGACCACGAAGCTTGATGATGTTTGAACCACCCTGGATAGTAGCGTGCTTGATCTCAGCCCACTTCTCCTCAGGAATGTTGTACTCAGCAAGAGGCTTGCCGTCAACTGTAATCTTAGATGCGAATACTGCCATAGCCTCACCGTGACCACCATAAGTGCGAGCGTTCTCTACTTTGTACTGAGGTACGCCTAGCTCTTTAGCGATAGCTGACTGAAGACGAGTTGAGTCAAGAGCTGCAAGTGAAGTGAGTTGGTTGGGCTTCA
>JAEIGA010001738.1_pt1 | contig 34469 bp, 23 predicted proteins | sample 9270691 | NCBI WGS metagenome assembly JAEIGA01 (sample SAMN17057246, study PRJNA624740) | gut metagenome | biome: biome; isolation source: fecal sample | host: Bos grunniens | place: China: Xizang | collected 2019
CCAAAGGGTATTCCATTCAAAGGCCAAATCCTCAACCAAATCGCGGCTAAGTTCCTCGATGCAACAGCGGACATCGTTCCTAACTGGAAGCAAGCTACTCCTGACCCTATGGTGACTGTAGGTGTACGTTGCGAGGGTTATCCAGTAGAGATGATCGTTCGTGGTTACCTCTGCGGCTCTGCATGGCGTGCTTATAAGAGCGGCGTGCGTGAGATCTGCGGCGTACAACTCCCAGAGGGCATGCGCGAGAACGAGAAGTTCCCTACCCCAATCATCACTCCTACCACCAAGGCTGAGATCGGTGCACATGATGAAGACATTTCTCGTGAGGAGATTATCGCTCAAGGATTGATTCCAGAGGCAGAATACGAGCAATTGGAGAAATACACATTGGCTCTTTTCAATCGTGGGCAAGAGATTGCTGCAAAACAAGGACTTATACTTGTTGATACCAAATACGAGTTTGGTAAGAAAGGCGACCAAATCCTTCTCATGGACGAAGTTCACACTCCAGATTCTAGCCGCTACTTCTACGCAGAAGGCTACGAGGAGCGCTTTGAGGCAGGTTTGCCACAAAAGCAACTCTCTAAGGAGTTCGTTCGTGAGTGGTTGATGGACAACGGTTTCCAAGGTAAAGAGGGACAAGAAGTACCTGAGATGACCGATGAGGTAGTAGCTGGTATTACTGCTCGCTACATTGAGCTCTACGAGGGTATCACTGGCGAAAAACTCGTACTTGATGCTACTGCAGAAGATCTCACCGCTCGCATTGAGAAAAATTTGACTAATTACTTAACGAAATAAGTATGGCAGGGTTCTTTGGAACTATATCAACCACTTCTTGCGTAAACGATGTCTTCTACGGCACCGACTACCATAGCCACCTCGGTACACGCCGTGCGGGTATGGCAACATACGATAAGGAGAAAGGCTTCAAAAGAAGCATTCACAATATCCAAAACTCACACTTCCGTACGAAGTTTGAGCATGAATTAGACGAGTTTGCTGGTAATGCAGGTATCGGAATCATTTCCGATACCGATGCACAGCCACTGCTCATCAATTCTCACCTCGGTCGCTTTGCAATCAGCACCATCGGCAAGATCAACAACCAAGACGATTTGGTTGCTCACTTACTCGAGCAAAAAGTGCACCTATCGGAATTTAGTAGCGGACGCGTAAATCCTACGGAATTAGTAGGTTTGCTCATTGTACAAGGCAAAGACTTCGTGGATGGAATTGAAAATGTCTATAAGCATATCAAAGGTTCTTGCAGCATCCTTATCCTTACAGAGGATGGTATCATTGCTGCTCGCGATTCGTGGGGACGCACACCAATCATGATTGGCAAACGCGATGACGCATATGCCATCGCCAGCGAAACCTCGTCTTTCTTCAATCTCGGTTTCCATACCGAACAATTCCTTGGTCCTGGTGAGATTGTACGTGTATATGCTGACCACGTAGAGCAACTACGTAAGCCTAATGATAAGATGCAAATCTGCTCCTTCCTTTGGGTGTACTATGGTTTCCCTACTTCTGACTACGAAGGTCGCAACGTAGAGCAAGTGCGCTATGCTTGCGGTCATGCAATGGGTAAGAATGATAACGTTCAAGCTGATATTGTGTGTGGTATTCCTGATTCAGGTATTGGTATGGCTATTGGTTATTCCCACACTTCAGGGGTCCCCTACCAACGTGCTATTACAAAATATACCCCTACATGGCCACGTTCGTTTACTCCTTCTCAGCAATCCCAACGAGAGCTGGTAGCTAAGATGAAACTCATCCACAACTACTCTATCCTTCGTGGTAAGAGTGTACTTTTTTGCGACGACTCTATTGTGCGTGGCACACAGCTTCGCGACAACACCCGTTGCTTGTTGGAGGCAGGAGCTAAGGAGGTACATATGCGTATTGCATGTCCACCGATTTTCTATGGTTGTCCGTTTACCAATTTCACGACTTCGAAGTCCGATCTTGAGTTGATTACTCGCCGCTATATAGCTGAGTTTGAAGGTATTGAAGCAGCTAATAACCCAGAGAGAATTAAGGCTTACGCCACCTCTGATTCACCTGAGTATCAACGATTAATGCGTGCATTGCGCGATCGATTTGCGCTCAAATCACTCAAGTATACCCGTATTGAAGATCTCATCGCTGCCATCGGATTGCCTAAGTGTAAAGTCTGCACCTATTGCTTCGACGGCTGCAACCCAGAGGAATAACAATACTGAACTTCTGAACAATCCTGAACAGCGGAAAAACCGCGCTAAACTATACAAAATGACTCCATTCAACAACGAGAAATACATCCGCATACAGTCGGAGCATATCAAAGAGCGCATTGCGCAGTTCGGTAATAAACTTTACCTGGAATTGGGTGGCAAGCTCTTCGACGATTTCCACGCTAGCCGCGTGCTACCAGGTTTTCAACCTGATAGCAAACTCACCATGCTCACGCAACTGCGTGATACATTGGAGATTGTCATCGTTATCTCCGCTGCCGACATTGAGAAGAACAAAGTGCGCCAAGATTTGGGTATCACCTACGATGTAGATGTATTGCGCCTTCGTGACGAGTTCATGAATCGTGGTTTCCTCGTAAACTCTGTAGTCATCACCCACTATAGCGGTCAAGCTTCAGCTCACATGTATAGCCAACGCCTTGAACGATTGGGCATCAAGACCTATTTCCATTATACCATTGAGGGTTACCCACACAACGTGGCGCTTATCGATTCGGCAGATGGTTTTGGTAAGAACGATTATATTGAAACCACTCGTCCGTTAGTAGTTGTCACCGCTCCTGGTCCAGGTAGTGGTAAGATGGCTGTCTGTCTCTCGCAACTCTACAACGAGCATCAAAGGGGAAATCAAGCAGGTTATGCTAAATTCGAAACCTTCCCCGTGTGGAATCTCCCGCTCAAACATCCTGTTAACATGGCATACGAGGCAGCAACTGCCGACCTCAACGATGTCAATATGATTGACCCATTCCACTTGGAGGCATACGGTAAGATAGCCGTTAACTATAACCGAGACGTAGAGATATTCCCTGTTCTAGATGCTTTGTTTACAGGTATTTACGGACACAACCCATACAAATCGCCAACTGACATGGGAGTGAACATGGTGGGTTGTAGTATAGACGATGATGAGGCATGTTGTGTGGCAAGTAAGCAGGAGATTATCCGCCGCTACTACCACGCTCTCAATGACTTCGCCAATGGCGATATCAGCGAGGCAGTAGTCAATCGTATAGGCCGCTTATTCAAGCAAGTGGGTATCTCCACTGAAGATCGCCGATGCACGGTAGCGGCAAAAGAGCGCAAGGAACGCGATAATAGCATGGCTGTAGGCGCTATTGAGTTACACGATGGTACTATCATAACTGCCGAAGCGAGTGCGTTGTTAGGCTCTAGTGCTGCACTTTTGTTGAATGCAACAAAATATTTGGCAGGTATTGACCACGATGTGAAGCTTATCCCACAAGAGATGATTGAGCCAATCCAACACACAAAGATCAATTACCTCCGAGGTCGTAACCCACGTTTGCACACAGATGAGGTATTGGTAGCATTATCCGTACTCTCTTTGCACGACGAGAATTGCCGTAAAACATTGGACGCATTACCACAATTAGCTGGATGCCAAGTACATTCAACAGTTATGCTATCCGAAGTAGATAGAAAAATCTTCCGAAAATTGGGTGTAGATTTAACCTGTGATCCTATAAAGAAATAACGATTACCTATCCTAAATTACAACGACTGCAAACCTATTAAAGTTGCAGTCGTTTTTTATATATTATAACAATACCAACAATGGATAATGACAAGCATGTAGTTTCGATAGGACATTCGGACATTACAGTTGAGCAGAGAGAGGTTTCCACATCACTGTCAGATAAATCACACGAGCCGTCAAATGCAAAAAATACCCTACAAACATAGCATGTGTCCCCCAACCCGCAGGCGAGAGGCTATAACCCGCAATAAACCCTATAGCCGCCCAAATCATTGCATTACGTATCTGACGTCCCGCAGTGGCACCAGCATACACACCATCCCACATAAACGCTAGCGTACTTACAATAGGCATAGCAATCAACCAGCCAGTGAAATCAGTCAAACGTGATAGAACAATAGAATCACTCGTCATCGCATGATACATAGGCATATATGCCAAAGTAAACAAGAACGTAAATAATGCTCCTACCCCCAAAGACCACACAAAGAGAAGGCGAACAACCGAAGTGAGTGGCGATGAGGCAAGATGGCGAGAAGCGAGAGAGGATTTGGCTTCGCCAATGTATTTGCCCACAAGCGCTTCGCCTGCATACGCAAAGCCATCTACGAAATATGAAACCAACATAAATAACTTCATCAATATGCTGCATACAGCTAAGTCCGTATCACCGTATTTAGATGACAGAGATGTGAATCCAACATACACCACCATGAAGCAAAGCGAACGAACAAAGAGATTGGCATTCAAAGACATCAGCTGTCCTACTCCACGCATGTCTCGCAGCAACTGACGAAGCGATAGTCCGTGCCACACATGACCATACTTAACCAACAATATGACTACCGACAATAGTAAACCCGTCAGTTGCGCCACAACCGTACCATATGCTACGCCCAATGCTCCTACAGGCGTATAGACAGCTAAAGTATAGCTAACCACCATATTTACCACATTTACCACTAGATCCGTAATCATCGGACTAACAGTATCTTGCATACCAATAAACCACCCCTTGATGGCCATCAGACTGAGTGTAGCAGGCGCTGCCCATACACGAATGAAAAAGTATTCACGTGCGAAAGCATCCACCTCCAGCGAACATGGAACAAGGTACAACACACCTGTAACAAATACCCATTGCAAAAGCCATATAAGTGCTGCACCTGAAAGAGCAATCCCCACACTCTGGGTGAGCAAACGCGCACAACCATGTCGATCATCACGACCAAAAGCTTGCGCCGTCATACCACTCGTACCTACACGCAAAAAGCCAAAATTCCAATACAATAAATCGAAGAGCATCGTTCCTATAGCAATGCCACCAATAGCATGCGCGTCGGATATATGCCCCACAATAGCTGTATCCACCAATCCCACCAAAGGAATAGTGATATTGGCCAAGATACTGGGTATTGCTAATCGAAGGATTTGTTTGTTCATTTCATCAGTTATCAATCTGAGTGCAAAGGTACTACATTTTTGTGGAATACACAAATATGCTATTACAAAAATGTGTTGCCTATAAGAATAAAAATAAGTTTTTCTTGCGCATATACATTTTTTTTTGTACCTTTGCAGCGAAATCTAAGTTTCTCATTATGCGGATTGCGTTTACTACACAACTACCTGCTGAGGGATTTGCTCGATTGAGCAAACACGAACTTTATGCCCCATTGCAGAAGGCAGAAGTGCTTGTTAGCACATTCGATAAACCTGTAACACGCGAGATGATTGCTACCGCTCCAAACCTACAATTGGTAGCTAACTTCGGTGTAGGATTTAATAACGTAGATATAGAGGCTTGCCGCGAGCGCGGTATACGAGTGACTAACACCCCACAACCCGTGATAGAGCCCACAGCCGAACTAGCCTTTGCTCTAATGCACGATGTAGCACGCCGTACCGCAGAGTTCGATCGCAAGCTACGTGCGGGCACAGCAGAAGCCTTTGGAGTAATGAATAACTTGAGCCATTCACTCTATGGTAAGACACTAGGAATTATAGGAATGGGACGCATAGGGCAAGCCCTCGCACGCAGAGCTATTGCTAGCGGAATGACAATTATTTATAATAATCGCCGTCAACTTGCATCGGAAATTGAACAAAAATATCAAGCTACGTACGTAAGCCGTGAGAGTTTATTACAATCAGCAGATTTCGTTAGTCTTAACTTACCCTACACACTAGAGGTGAAGCACTTGATAAGCGAAAAAGAGTTGAAAATGATGAAGAAGAGCGCTTACCTCATCAACACCGCACGTGGAGCGCACGTAAATGAAGAGGCACTGGTGGAAGCTCTCAAAGTAGGTGAAATAGCAGGAGCAGCCATGGATGTATATGAACACGAACCACATATTCACCCCGAGTTACTAAAGTTGAACAATGTTGTTCTGTCGCCCCATACGGGTACAGGCACATGGGAAGGCAGAATAGCCATGTGCGAAAATGTCTGCGACAATATTCTCGCATGGGAAAAGGGTAATATCCAATCCATGAATGTTGTGGTCTAAAGTTGAAAATTAAAAAAAAAGAAAAAAAATATGAATATTACAGAGAGATTTTTGAAGTACGTGAGTTTCTGCACTACTTCGGATGAGGAAACCAATATGACTCCATCCACACCAGGACAAATGGAGTTTGCAAAGTATCTTGCTAATGAGCTCAAAGAGATTGGCTTGCAAGAAGTTACACTAGACGACAATGGCTATGTGATGGCCACTTTGCCTGCCAACGTAAAGGGTAAACCTACTATTGGTTTTATCGCTCATATGGACACTGCTCCTGACGCTAGCGGCAAAAACGTGAAAGCACGCATCGTGGAGAACTACGACGGAAACGACATCGTGCTCAATGCAGATAAAAACATCGTATTCGAGGTAGCAAAATACCCAGAAATACTTGATTACAAAGGGCAAGACATCATTGTAACCGATGGCACTACCCTACTAGGCGCAGATGATAAAGCTGGTTTGGCAGAGATTGTAACTGCTTGCGAATATCTAGTACAACACCCTGATATCCAACATGGTAAAATCCGTGTGGGTTTTACTCCTGATGAAGAAATCGGTCAAGGTGCTGACCACTTTGATGTGGCGAAGTTCGGTTGCGATTTTGCCTACACCATGGATGGTGGTGCTATTGGCGAATTGGAATACGAAAACTTCAATGCAGCAGGTTGCAAAGTGAAAGTACACGGTGTGAACGTACACCCTGGTTATGGCTATCACAAGATGATCAACTCAATGCGTATCGCTAACCAATTTGCTACTATGCTTCCTCGTTGGGAGACTCCAGAGCACACACAAGGTTACGAGGGATTTTATCACCTTATCGCTATGAACGGCAGCGTAGAGGAAACTACTCTGCAATACATCATCCGTGATCACGATCGAGCTCGCTTCGAGAGCCGCAAGCGTGAAATAGAACACCTTGCACGCAAAATCAACACTGAGTACGGCGAAGGCACTATCGAAGTGGAGATTCGCGACCAATACTACAATATGCGTGAGAAAGTGGAACCAGTAATGCACATTGTGACACTAGTAGAGGAAGCCATGAAAGAGGTAGGTGTAACGCCAAAGGTACAACCCATCCGTGGCGGAACAGACGGTGCACGCTTATCATTCGAGGGGCTTCCATGTCCAAACATCTTCGCAGGCGGTGTAAACTTCCACAGCCGATATGAATATTTGCCTATCCCATCAATGGAGAAGGCTATGGAAGTGATCCTCCAAATTGTACAAAAAGCATAATTAACTCTTAATTCTACATAAATGAAAACTACTCCATTTACAGACATCCACATCGCTTTGGGAGCGAAGATGGCGGATTTTGCGGGCTTTAATATGCCTATTCAATACCCTACTGGTATTAATCAAGAACACATAATCGTGCGCGAAGGCGTAGGTGTATTTGATGTGAGCCACATGGGCGAGTTTTGGGTTAAAGGTGAGAAGGCACTTGATTTCCTACAATATATCACCACTAACGATGTTAGCAAACTTGAGGCTGGCAAAGCACAGTACACTTGTTTTCCTAATGGCAAAGGTGGTATCGTGGATGACCTAATCATATACAAATATAGTACTACCAAGTACTTGCTCGTCGTAAATGCTGGTAATATTGACAAAGACTGGGCATGGGTAAACGAGCACAACACTTTCGGTGTACAATTGGAAAACGCAAGCGACCGCTATGGTCAGTTGGCAGTACAAGGACCAAAAGCCACTGAGATGCTTCAGCTCTTGACCGATGCTGATTTGAGTGCCATTCCATACTACGCATTCCGCGAGTGGTCATTCGCAGGTGTGCAAGGCGTAATCCTCAGTAATACAGGCTATACAGGTGCAGGTGGTTTTGAACTTTATTTCCCAAAAGAGCATAGCCAACAGATCTGGGATGCACTCTTTGAGGTAGGTAAACCTTTTGGTTTGGCTCCTATCGGACTAGGAGCACGCGATAGTTTGCGTCTGGAGAAATGGTACTGCCTCTACGGACACGATATTGATGATACAACTTCGCCATTGGAGGCTGGACTTGGCTGGATTACTAAGTTCGATGCTAAAGACTTTATTGACAAAGAATATCTTCTCAAGCAAAAAGCAGAAGGTGTACAACGTAAGTTGGTGCACTTTGAGTGTCAAGAACGCGCTATCCCACGTTGTGGCTATGAGATCTGTGATGTAGAAGGCAATGTAATAGGCAATGTCACTAGCGGTATCATGCTTCCTACTACCAAAGTGGGTGTAGGTATGGGCTATGTAAAAACTGCGTTTGCCAAAAAAGAGACCATTATCTACATCAAGATCCGCGAGAAACTCATCCCTGCGAAGATTGTATAAAATTTGAGATTGACAATAAAAATATATACACTCATCCTCCTGCTACTCATGGCAGGAGGATTGGTGTCTTTGCATGCAGCACATGAAGTGCGCGTGTTTGGCTATGTCGTAGATACAGACAACCGCGGTGTAGAGCTGGCGAACGTATATGTAGAAGAAAATACGATGGTCGGTACAACCACAAATCAGAATGGCTATTACGAATTGTATGTAGGGGTAGAAGATACTATAACACTTGTGTACTCAATGATCGGATACGAGACTATTCGTCAGCAACTATATACTGAGCGGCAAGTTATAGGCATCAATGTGGTATTACCTACCAACGAAGAACTACTCAACGAAATCACCGTAAGTGCTATTCAACGACAAACAAATACTATGGGCCGTGTGGACATTGGTGTTGCACGATTGATGCCTGATGCTACTGGAGGTGGTATAGAAAGCCTACTTATTACTTTTGCAGGCGTCAGCCAAAACAATGAGATGAGTAGTCAGTACAATGTGCGCGGAGGAAGTTTCGACGAAAACTCTGTGTATGTCAATGGATTAGAAGTACACCGTCCGCTATTGATTCGCAGTGGACAACAAGAAGGATTAAGTTTTGTGAACCCCGACATGGTGGAAAGCGTAGATTTCTCTGCTGGTGGGTTTGACGCTCAATATGGTGATCGGATGTCATCAGTTTTGGATATACACTATAAACGCCCTACTCGGTTGGAATCACGATTGAGCATGAGTCTACTGGGCGCAAGCGGATATATAGGTTGGGGAGATAGCACGCGTAGTCAAATGCATGGCATACGCTATAAAACATCCAGATACCTACTAGGTACACTGGAAACACAAGGTAACTACAATCCAAATTTTGTAGATTACCAAACACAAATGACATGGAAATTGGGTAAGGAGGCGAAGAAGCAACATAGCGATATAGGAACATGGGAGTTTACATTATTGGGAAATATATCACAAAATAGTTATGAGTTTGCACCTGAATCAACGGGAACAACTTTTGGAACGTCAGAACAAGCGCTGAACATTCAAAAAGAACATACTGGTAAAGAGAAAGACATATTCCGTACTGCGTTTGCAGCATTGAGCATACAACATCAATTGAAGCAAAATATAAGATTAGGTTTGGATTTGAGCGGATTTTACACCCATGAGCAAGAGACGTTTGATATCAATACAGAATACATATTAAGCGAGAAACCTGCTGAAGATGGCGATACGAATAGCAATGAATCAAGCAGCAACATGGGAGAAGAATTAGGTGGTAATATGTCAAATACAACCATGCTTGGTACCGGACATTACCACGAACACGCACGCAATACCCTACAAGCAGGCATGATCACTTTGGCACATAAAGGAGAATGGAAGAGCGGAGAGAACACATTACAATGGGGCGTGAGTGGACAAGTGGAATTCATCAACGATCGCATCAGCGAATGGGAATGGCGCGATTCTATGGGATATAGTATGCCTAATCTTGAGAATGAGATGGCGCTATACTACGCTCTAAAAGGTACTGCTACTATGCTCAACGGACGCATACAAGCTTATGCACAAGATCATTATCGGTGGCATACAAATCAAGGTCAGGTGTTGCTAACTGCTGGTGTACGATTAAATTGGTGGAGTTTCACCAATGAAATCCTACCCTCACCGCGCGTAAGTGTAGCGTGGATGCCAGGTTGGAAAAGAGACTTTACATTTCGTGTAGCAACAGGAATATACTACCAAGCACCATTTTACAAAGAGCTACGTCAAGTAGTACAAGATGAGGGAGCAGTCAACCGCATTCACCTCAATAGTCAACTCAAGGCACAACGCTCATGGCAAGTAGTATTGGGTACAGATTATTATTTCCGCGCATGGGGCCGACCATTTAAGTTTACGGCTGAAGCCTATGGAAAATATATGGATAGACTAGAGAGTTATACCGCTGAAAATGTACGCGTTCGCTACTCCGGTAACATCGATAGTAAAGGATATACGCTAGGTATGGATGTTAAACTGATGGGAGAATTGGTACCTGGAGCCGACTCATGGATTAGCTTCTCTACCATGCGCAGCCGTATGCGTTTCAACGAGGATAAACACCAACTCGGGTGGATACCTATGCCGCAAGAGCAACGGTATAACCTGACAATATATTTTCAAGACTACTTGCCACGCTTCCCACAGTATAAACTCCATTTGAAATTTATCTATAGCGAAGGTATGCCATATGGTTATCCACATAACGAGAAATTACGCTATTTAGGACATATGAGCGACTATCGACGAATAGACATCGGTGCTACGCGTACATTTGCTGCGAATACCGATAAATGGATGAAGAAAAGCAAACACGTAGATAGTTGGAGTGTGCAATTGGATGTATTCAACCTTATCGGCAGCAAAAATGTCAACAGCTATTATTGGGTAACAGGAGCAGACGGATTGGAATGGCGAAGTCCTAACTATCTGACAGGCAGAATGATTAACCTGAAAATAGATGTGATGATAAAGTAGTTAAGAGTCGAAAGTTGAAAGTGTAAAATTTAAAGGCAAAGATTGATATATGGCAAAGATTGAGGCTACAGAAACGCCAATGATGAAGCAGTTTCGTGAAATTAAGAATCAATACCCTGATGCGGTATTGCTATTTCGCTGTGGCGACTTCTATGAGACATATGCCGAAGATGCTGTTAGAGCAAGTAAAATACTCAATATTACCCTTACTCATCGCAGCAATGGAGCAAGCAAAGAGGCAAAGGCGCTAGAGATGGCAGGCTTTCCTTTCCATGCATTGGATACTTACCTCCCAAAACTGGTACGAGCAGGACTGCGTGTAGCTATTTGCGACCAATTAGAAGATCCTAAACTAACAAAGAAACTCGTCAAACGTGGTGTAACAGAGCTGGTAACTCCTGGCGTGAGTTACTCGGAAACCACATTGCAACAACGAGAAAACACATGGCTCGCATGCGTGCAATGGGGAAAACAAACTGTTGGAGTGGCATTCTTAGATATTTCAACGGGCGAATATCTGGTAGCAGAAGGTACACAAGACTATGTGGACAAACTAATGGTAAACTTTGGCCCTAAAGAAGTACTTTACATGCGTGGCAAGAAACGTGACTTCGAGGAAGCATTTGGCAACAAGTACTTCACTTTTGAGCTTGATGATTGGATGATGACCAAAGAGGCCACGCAAGAGCGATTGATTAAGCAATTTAACGTACAGAACTTAAAAGGTTTTGGTATAGATAATCTGCCACATGGCATAATCGCTGCTGGTGCCATATTACATTATCTGGATGCCACCCAGCACTTGCAAACAGGTCATATACAGCATCTTAGTCGTATTGAGGAAGATAAGTATGTCTGGATGGATCGTTTCACCATTCGCAATTTAGAACTTATGAATGGTCAACGAGAAAACAGCACAACGCTCTACGACATCATTGACCGAACAATCACGCCAATGGGTGGCCGTCTTTTGCATCGTTGGATGGCGTTTCCACTAAAAGAAGTGCGCCCAATCCGCAATCGTCAAACAGTTGTAGAATATCTCTTCCGTCATCCACAAGAGCGAAATATAATTCGCGAAAACCTGCAGAAGATATATGACATGGAGCGCGTAGTTAGCAAGATTGCTACTGGACGTATTACCCCACGCGAAATGGTACAACTGAGTAATGCATTAATGGCCATAGAGCCTATCAAACATATATGCGAACAAGCTACAGAGAACAGCTATCTTCGCCTTCTTGGAGAACAACTATCGCTATGCACTGAAATACGCGAACGTATTCAACAGGAGATCGTACCAGATCCACCTGCTGTGCAAGGTAGGCCAAATATTTTTGCTCGCGGTATCAACAACGAACTTGATGAGCTGCGTGATATTCAAAATAATGGCAAAGATTACTTACTGCGAATGCAACAACGGGAGATAGAAGAAACAGGTATTCAAAGTTTGAAGATTGGCTATAACAATGTATTTGGTTATTATTTGGAAGTACGCAACACCTATCGCGAACAAGTACCTGAAACTTGGATTCGCAAACAAACATTGGTGAATGCAGAACGCTATATCACACAAGAACTAAAAGACTACGAAGAGAAAATATTAACTGCAGAAAGCAAGATTCAGGTAATAGAAAATCGCTTGTACACCGAACTGATGCTGGCGATGACTGAATATGTAGCACAAATGCAGCAAGATGCAGCTGTAGTTGCACAACTTGACTGTTTGATGAGTTTTGCCATTGCTGCTGTAGAAAATAAATACATCTGCCCAAATATCAACGATAGCCTAATTGTAGATATTCGTCAAGGACGTCACCCTGTTATTGAAAAGCAACTACCTATAGATGAAGAATACGTGCCAAACGACGTCTTGCTTGACAACAATGGTCAACAAATCATCATTCTGACTGGTCCAAATATGGCTGGTAAGTCAGCATTATTGCGTCAGACTGCACTCATCGTACTAATGGCACAAATGGGTAGTTTTGTACCCGCTGAAAGTGCAAGTATTGGTGTTGTTGATAAAATATTCACTCGCGTTGGTGCAAGTGATAACATCTCAGCGGGAGAGAGTACATTTATGGTGGAGATGAACGAAGCTGCCAGTATTCTGAACAACTTAAGCGAAAGGAGTTTGGTACTTTTCGACGAGCTAGGACGAGGTACCAGTACCTATGATGGTATCAGCATTGCATGGGCAATTGTAGAATATATCCATGAGCAACGGGGACAAGCAAAAACCCTTTTTGCCACCCACTACCATGAGCTCAATGAGATGGAGAAAAACTTCAGCCGCATTCGTAACTACAATGTATCTGTACGCGAAGCTGACAATAAGGTGATATTTATGCGCAAGCTGGTGCGAGGAGGTTCCGAACATAGTTTTGGTATTCATGTAGCAAAGCTAGCTGGCATGCCAATATCGATCGTGCAACGTGCAAATCAAATCCTAGGTGATTTAGAAGGAGGAGGAGATAAAACAATTAGGCGCGAGAGTACTGAAAAGTTAGGTAGCGGAAAGGCTACAGTCAGTGCTCCTCATGGAATGCAATTAAGTTTCTTCCAGCTAGACGACCCTGTTTTGGAGCAAATACGCGACGAAGTAAAGAATATTGACATTAATAATCTCACACCACTAGAGGCGCTCAACAAACTGAGCGATATCAAAAAATTGGTCGGCGGATAAATGAATGGAAAATTAGTAAGATCCGTCCTGTTATTTTAGTAGATCGGTTATGAATTCGATTGCTGCATTTCAATAAGGCGGCGATAATAACCATTTTTAGCAAGGAGCTCATCGTGGGTTCCTTGCTCTACTATTTGTCCTTCATGTAGCACGCAAATTAAATCCGCATTACGGATAGTACTCAAGCGATGCGCTACTACTAACGTAGTACGATCCTTCATCAGATTCTCCAATGCCTCTTGTACAAATTTCTCAGATTCGGTATCAAGTGCTGATGTCGCCTCATCTAGAATAAGAATTGGAGGGTTTTTGAGAATCGCGCGTGCTATGGAGATGCGCTGACGCTGACCACCACTCAAACGCGAACCACGATCACCTATTGTAGTTTGATATTGGTCAGGGGTAGCCATAATAAAATCATCAGCATTAGCTATACGGGCTGCCTGACGAACTTGCTCCATCGTAGCCGATTCAACACCAAAAGTAATGTTGTTATAGAAGGTATCATTAAAGAGTATTGCCTCTTGATTAACATTACCCATTAATGCGCGAAGATCAAACGTTTTAACATCACGTATGTCCAGTCCATCAATTGTGATACGTCCTGATGTAGGATCATAGAATCGAGGTAATAAATCTGCTAAAGTGGTTTTACCGCTGCCCGATTGTCCTACCAAGGCTATCGTTTGTCCTTTATGAATAGACAGATTGATATGCTTTAACACAGGACGATCTGCCTGATATGAGAAAGAGACATCTTCATATCGTATAACAGACTGAAAATCTATAATTTCCGCAGGATTTTCAGAGTTGCGAATATTAGATTCTGCTTTAAGAATCTTATCTATTCGCTCGAGCGATGCCATACCACGGCGTATGCCATAAGTAGCTTTGCTTAGATCCTTAGCAGGAGCTATGATAGAATAAAAAATAACGAGGTAATAGATAAATGTTGCAGCATCTATTGAGGAATGTTCACCCAAAATCAGTGTGCCTCCAAACCATAGCAAAATAGCAATCAAAGCTGTACCCAAGAACTCTGATACAGGGTGTGCCAAGTAATAGCGTCGATTGATGCGATTAAACGTAGCACGAGTAGCATTAATGAGCGTGAGGAAGCGCTGTGTGAGTTTGCTTTCTGCATTAAACGCTTTCACAACGCGCAATCCACCCAGCGTTTCATCAATCTGTGTCAGTATCTCTGCATTTTGCTCTTGTCCTTGGGTAGAAGCACGTTTAAGAGAACGACCTATTCGTCCGATAAGCAAACCTGCAACTGGCAAGAGAATCAATACAAACAAGGTCAGTTGCCAAGAAATTGTAAACAGTGTAACTAGATATACCAGAATCATTATCGGATCCTTGAACAGCATATCCAGAGTGGACATGATACTTGCTTCCACCTCATTAACATCATTGGTCATACGCGACATCACATCACCTTTGCGTTCCTCGGTGAAGAAACCTATAGGCAAACTAACTACTTTCTTGTATAAGCTAGCGCGTAAATCGCGTAATACACCCGTTCGTATTGGCACCATAAAATAGTTGGCAAGCCATGCTGTCAAACACTTCAACCCAGTCAATATTACCAAACAGCATCCTAACAGCAACAAAATATAACGAGCACCACGTATATCTATTTGCGACTGAAGGTAATAGTAAAGATTATTTTTTAGTATCTCCAATGTTTGCTGAAAAGAGCTCGCATCTGCTAAAGGCATAGCCTCTACACATACCTCAGACAAGCCAAATAGTATTTGTAAAACAGGAATAATTGTGGCAAATGAAAATAACGACAGAATAGTAGAAAGCAAGTTAAAAAACAAGTTCAACACCACCTGCCATTTATATGGAGGAATAAAACGACGAAGTGTAGAAAATATAGTCATATGGCCATTAGATAATTTACTATTTACTATTTTTTTTCCGGTTGTTTTCACTTACATACAATAGCACTTGCCTATTAAATGTTTCCTGATCAATACCCAAATCTGTCTGAATAGGTATGACATGCAATTTATCTCCTAGAGCTTCCACCAAAGGAGTTTGCATCATTCGCATATAGTCTTTTTCTGTTGTCACCACGCTATCATAGTTTTCGGCAGTTTGCAGTATATACTGAATATCTCGTCTTGTAAAATGATGATGATCAGCATATAACAGAGACTCTATAGTTGGATATTGCTCTTGTAGATATGTCAATAAAGGTATAGGATTTGCAATTCCTGCCACCAATAATGGCTTTCCTTTTAATTCTACTGGCATGTATTTAATCGAAGAATAATAGAGTTGCTGATAGGTCGCTAATCGAAGACTATTACTCACTATTCTTCGTTCAATAGGTTGCATCTTATGAGGGCATTTTGTTACAACCACAGCATTAGCCCGTGCACTCTCTGCTGGCAAATCGCGCAATGTCCCACGTGGCAACATACGATCATTTACATATAAATTGTCGTAGGAGGTAAGCAATATATAGAAGCCTGCTCGCAGTTTTCTATGCTGATATGCATCATCTAGTATAACACATTGCAAATCAGGAAATAGGGATTGTAATTGTTTTATTCCAGACACTCTATCCGCACATATAGCCACAGGTATATTGGGGAAGTGCGTATGTATCAACATAGGTTCATCGCCTATCGTTCTAGCCGTATCATCTGCTTGAGCCAAGCGGAAACCTTTTGTCTTACGTCCATACCCTCGAGAGAGAACTGCCACTTTATAATCAGGAGATAACAAACGAATAAGGTATTCTGTCATCGGCGTTTTACCTGTTCCACCTACCGCTAGATTACCTATGGCTATAGTAGGTACGCCCACAGAGTGAGAAGGTAAAATATGATCATCATACATCACATTGCGAACCCACACCCCAAGTGAATAAAGCCATGAGATGGGGCTAGCAAGGTATTTCCAAAAAGCAACTATTTTCAATGGTATAATGGTATAAAAGTATTTTATTGGATTGTCACTTCAGGTGTCAATGCCATAATACGTGGTTGTGATACAAACTCGCGCATCTCCATCATGAGTCGTTCCTCTGGTGTGGTGGTATCTAACATCTTGAGCAGTTGCTCAATTGGATCGATCTTCTCAGGGTACTCTACGATTGCATACTTGCCCAGCTGAGCCAATTCTGCCGCCTTAGCAACAGCACTATTGATATTGCCAAGTTCATCTACCAAACCTATCTCTAATGCATCTTTACCTAGCCATACTCTACCCTCACCAATCTTCTTGATGGCATCTTGAGACACACCACGACCATCGGCACAACGCTTGGTAAAGAGATCGTAGCCACGCTCTACCATAGACTGCATCAGCGCCATCTCCTGTGGATTCAAACCTTTGAAGAGCACGTTACTCATCATTCCTGCATGCTTATTTGTAGATACGCCATCTACATCAAGACCTATCTTATCCATCAATTTGCTTGCATTAGGCACCGTACCAAAGATACCAATAGAGCCCGTCAGCGTTGTAGGCTCAGCATAGATATAATCTGCACAGCAAGAAATATAGTAGCCGCCCGAAGCTGCATAATCACCCATGGATACTATCACAGGCAATCCTTTCGCTTGCAGTGTCTTTATTGCGTGCCAAATCTGCTCACTAGCATCGGCGCTACCACCAGGGCTATTCACGCGTAGGACAACAGCCTTAATATTATCATCTTTATGAATCTTCTTGATATTCTTAAGCATCTTGCCTTCCACAATACCATCGTTGCCAGAGTCGTTGATAGCGCCCTCTGCATATAGCACTGCCACCTTATCTATAGCCGTATTTTTAACACGCTCTACACGGGTCATAGCTGAAGTAGAAAGGGTATGATAATCCTTGGTGCCTGCATAAGTGCGTAGCACGGTATCCATGTCTTGTACATATACTAGAGTATCTACCAAGCCGTAGTCCATATATTTATGCTGTGGTTGAAGCGACATACACTCGCTTGCATAAGCATCCAACTGCTCTACTGAGATAGCACGTTGTGTAGCCACAGAAGCCTTCATCTCGTCCCAAATACCTGTGAGGTATTGCTCTGTCTGCTTGCGGTCCTCTGCAGACATAGACGTACGGAAATAAGGCTCTACTGCTGATTTAAAAGTACCCACCTTTAGAATCTGCATCTCTACGCCAATTTTCTCCATCAGACGGGTATAATACATCTTTTGTGCGCTAAGTCCGTCCCAAGCCAATGTGCCTACAGCATTAAAATAGATTTTATCTGCCACTGAGGCAATATAATAGTTTGTTTGGGTATATGAATCTGAATAAGCGATGACAAACTTACCAGATTCTTTAAACGCTAGCAAGGCATCACGCAACGCTTTAGCTGAGGCAGGAGCAGCCTGCAACTCGCCACCTTTCAAGTAGATACCTAACACCTTATCATTATCTTTAGCCAATGCAATATTACTTAGCAAATCATTCAGACCCACAGTTGTGGTAGTTGCACGACCTGTCATTTCTGCCATCACAGCATCCATTGGGTTCTCTTCCGTAGCTTGATCTACTAATACTCCATTCAAATCAATACGGTAGATGGTATTCTCCTCGATCTTAGTGGACGTTTCGCCCCCCATAATCAAACCTATAATACCACAAACTAAGAAGTACACTCCTAGTCCAATCACAGTTTTCCAGAGACAACCTAATTTCTTTTTAGGTTGTTGATCATTTTGCATAAAAAGTTTCATTTTTTTATTGGTTATAATGTTATTTTCTCAATTTAAATGACTTACGATGATAGGGTGTTATGCCAAACTGCCGAATTGCTTCATAATGGGCCTTCGTAGGATACCCCATATTACTATCCCAATGATATTGTGGATATTGCTCGTGCAAGCGAAGCATATACTCATCGCGATATGTTTTGGCCAACACACTTGCAGCAGCTATAGATAGATACTTGCCATCTCCTTTGACTACCGTCTGCGCTGGTATTTCCATCACATGTCCTTCGGGGATATATGGTTTCCACTTATTACCATCAACAATGATATGTTGCGGTATCATCTTCAGTTGATCCAATGCTCGATGCATACCTATGATGGATGCATTGAGAATATTGATATTATCTATCTCTTCTGCAGTCACTTCTACTACTGCCCAAGCCGCTGCATGCTGTTCTATTAAAGGACGAAGATACTGCCGTTGTTTATCGGATAGTTGCTTAGAATCGTTGAGCATTTCCAACCAAGCGCTGTGCCCTGCATCCTCTAACAATGCAGGAGTGAATATTACCGCAGCAGCAAACACACTACCCGCCAACGGCCCACGCCCTGCCTCATCGCAGCCAGCCTCTATAACATCCGATATGCAACAGCTCTTCAGCATGACTATTTAACACTCTTAACGCACTATCTTCAGTAAACAATGATAATCAACAACTTAGAACGGATATCCGATAGCAAAGTGTAACGCCATATCCTCTTTCCATGATAGTCCATTAGCTACCGTACGCCACTGCGTACCAGCCAAAGAGCCATACAATCGACTAGGATCATACAATTTCACACCAAAATCTATACGGAAGACAAACACAGAAAAATCCAAGCGCAATCCTACACCGTATGCCAAGGCTATTTGCTTATAAAATTCGTTCCATTGAAATTGTCCATATGGCTGTGTCTCGTAGTCAAAGATTGTCCATATATTACCCGCATCCAAGAATGCAGCCATTTCTACGATAGACCAAATTTTCGCACGATACTCCAAATTCAGATTCAATCGAATATCACCCGATTGGTTATTAAAGTCAATTAAAGTACCTGTTCCGCGATATCCTCCAGGGCCCAAACTTCTTGCAGTCCAACCTCGCACACTATTCGAACCTCCAGAGAAATAGCGTTTCTCAAATGGCAGGGCTTGCGAATTACCATATGGTACGGCTACGCCCAAATCTGCATGATATACCAAACGGTGTGATTCATTAAAGATGTGATTATACGTAAAGGATACATCTGCTTTCGCAAATTGTGCAAAACGGGTCTTAAAAAGTGTGTATTTGTCATCCTCATCCACTGGGAAAGAGCAGATTGCTGCTAATCCTTGCATCAAGTTGCCTGCTGTTTCCACATTATAATTCACATTGGCATACGAGCGGTATGGGTTACGTGTACTAAACGACGAATACCGACCAGAATACCCCCAACCTACAATAAAGTGATTCTCGTATGAATACTTGAGGATATTGGTTGATTGTAAAAACTGATCACGGAAGGCATCACTTATCCATGGTAAATAGACATAGCTAATGTCGGCTATACGGAACTGATGTTGCAGACGCAAACTGCGTTGATTAAGTTGATATTGCAGCGTAGCATTAAATATCGAGCGCGTGTACTCATCCGGACGATTTTGATAGTTATAGTTCAGATCTATGGCCAACGAATTCGAAAATTTCAATCCCATAGCTGCTTTTCCCTCTATTGCTCGTCCGCCATTTTGGCGCCATTCATAGCTTGCACGACCATCTATGGTAAACTCCTCGGCACCTCTAAACAGGTTACGATTCGCATATCCTGCACCCATTGCAATGCCCCAATCACCTGCCGAATAGGTACCCTCAACCTCCACAGAAATCGAATTGAGTTTTGATTTTGACAGTACAATATGGCAATCTAAGGCATTGTGCGAAATAGTATCAAAACTAATATCCACATACTTAATCGGTGCCAATTGATTGAGCGCACTATACGCTCGTTCCACCCGGGCCTCGTTATACATATCGCCAGGACGAATTGGGCAACTATGCATTAACACCTTTTCACGAAGAAGTTTACTGCCTACCCATGTGAATTCATAGCCATCATGTATAGAGGCAAATACCTCCTCGCCTTCAGGCACGCGTCCAATCTCATAATCCATGTGGAAGCATACATTATTTATCGTATAACGCCTAAAGATTTTATCTTTCACATCTGCCGGAAGGTTTTCCACATAATCTTGCAAACAGATGGTGACATCCAATTGGCGCTTGCCCTGTGTACTATCCACCACAAACTGAATCAAGTCTTCATTAAAATAAAAGCAGCCACCTCTTCGCATAGCACTGGCTATACGCTGACGTTCTTGGTTCAGGATATCCACATCAAACTGCATTCCCTCATGTATCAATGTACTACGCTGATTCTGCGCTATCTGCTGCAAATCTTTTTGCACAAAGTTGACATTGTATCTACGAATGATATATGGTTTACCGGCCTTAATAGTATAGGTAATATCTAGCTTTCGATCTTTCACTTTCATTATTGTATCTACAACGGCAGTGAAAAATCCTTTATTCTGCATAGCTTTTTGCAGTTGCACCACACTCCTATCAGCTAATTCAGGAGAAAAAATCACAGGTGGCTCGCCAATTTTACGGGCATTTTTGCTAGTCCACTTCGTAGTGTCTAAAGACGCTGTGTTATACAAACCTAATTGCAATTTCCAGAAACCAAGGATCTCCGTATTTTGTTTTTGTTGCAAATAATTTCCCAAATCGGATGCCGCAATTGATTTGGTATCTTCAATCTTCACATTCGCTTTGTTCAATAAATACTGACCTTGGGGTACAAATTTTGTAGCATTACACCCCACTAATAGCAATGCACATAAGCACAAAAGTAGGTTCATACCTACTCCGCGAAAAGCATATATTTTTTCTCTATTTCTACGCATAATCATTCAGGCTACAAAGGTAGTGTTTTTTTTTCAAATATGCAAATCTACACTTCTTTTTATAAAAAAATACGTGCCAGAGGTAAAAAAAGCTTTCATTTACTATTGTAAATCACATTTCACTTGCATATATATTTTTTTTATCGTACCTTTGCAGAAAATTACTAAATAACTTAATATGCGAAAATGTATTCTAATGGCTACACTCGCCCTACTTACCGCCGCTTGTCAAACGACAAAGCAAAACGATAAAGCTCCTATCACTAAGCCTGAAATCACTATCGAGGGTGGACGTTTCACTCCCGAAGCACTTTGGGCTATGGGACGCATCAATAGTGTTATACCCAACGAAGCAACTGGAGAAATAGCATACACAGTTAGCTATTATAGCGTAGCAGAAAACCGCTCTACTTCCTGGATAAGAGTGTGCCAACCCACTACCTCTAACCTCTCGCCTGATGGCCTCAAACTCATGCGCGAGTTCATTGGACACTCACCAGCTTGGCATAACAACCAACTCTGCTATATCAATAGCCACGGACAAGTGGTCATTGGCGATAAAGTCCTCACGGGATTTGATAAAGAAATCGAGGGCTTTCTGCTTTCCCCACAAGGCGACAAAATCATCCTCATCGCACAGGTTAAAACCATCCCCTCTACGGCGGACAAACACCCAGATCTTCCATTGGCTTCGGGTCGTGTAATAGATGATCTCATGTACAAGCATTGGGATGAATGGACAGAAACCGCTCCACATCCTTTCCTCTGCGACCTCTCTCCTAATAGCCTTAGCGCCTCATCGCCTAAAATAGTCAACTGTGTTGACCTCCTCGAAAGCACACCATATGAGTCGCCAATGAAGCCTTTTGGTGGCGTAGAGCAATTAGCTTGGAGCCCAGATGGTAAGCAAATTGCCTATACCTGCCGCAAAAAAAGCGGTCTGGATTATGCCGTTTCTACCAACTCCGATATATACCTCTACGACCTCGCTACTGGCATGCATACCAACCTCACCGAAGGCAATGGTGGCTATGATACGAACCCATCCTATTCTCCTGACGGACAATGGATTGCATGGCAGTCCATGGAGCGCGACGGATACGAGAGCGACGAGAATCGTCTCATGATTCAGAACCTCCAAACAGGCGAAAAGCGTTTCCTCACCCATGGTATGGAAACCAACGTCGATGCCTACTATTGGAAAGATAATAGCTCACTCGTATTCAGCGCCGTATGGCACGCTACCTCTATGCTCTATCAGGTAAATCTCCAAGGCGAACGTCAATGTCTTACCACTGGTCAATACGACTATGTACCCGGTGGCAATATAGGCGACACCTACTACTGCTTGCGCCACTCTATGCGTGAAGCAAACGAGATCTATGCTTTTGAGGCGGAGAGCGAGGTAAAACAACTCACTCATGAGAACGCCAATATCTACTCACAAATTGAAATGGGTACCGTCGTGCCACGCTGGCAAAAGACTACGGATGGTAAAGATATGCTCACTTGGATTATCTATCCTCCACATTTCGACCCTTCCAAGAAATACCCTACGCTACTCTACTGCGAGGGTGGTCCACAATCGCCTGTAAGCCAATTCTGGAGTTTCCGTTGGAACTTCATGATGATGGCAGCCAACGACTATATCATTGTAGCACCTAACCGCCGCGGCTTGCCAGGCTTTGGCAACGAGTGGAACGAACAGATTAGTGGCGACTACGGAGGACAATGTATGAAGGACTATCTTAGCGCCATCGACGAATTTGTAAAGAGCGAGCCATACGTTGATAAAGACCGTTTAGGCTGCGTAGGCGCATCGTTTGGCGGTTTCAGTGTGTATTGGCTTGCTGGCCATCACGACAAGCGTTTCAAAGCCTTCATCGCGCACGATGGTATTTTCAATATGGAGATGCAATACCTCGAAACCGAGGAGAAATGGTTTGCTAATTGGGATATGGGAGGCGCTTATTGGGATAAGCAAAATAAGATTGCACAACGCACTTTCGCTTCTTCGCCACACTTGTTTGTAGATAAATGGGATGCTCCTATTCTCTGCATTCATGGTGAGAAAGATTATCGTATCTTGGCCAACCAAAGCATGGCTGCTTTTGATGCCGCTAAGATGCGTGGAGTAGATGCCCAACTGCTGATTTTCCCTGACGAGAATCACTGGGTATTAAAACCACAAAACGGCATCCTTTGGCAACGCACATTCTTTGCTTGGCTCGACAAGTATTTGAAATAACAACTCTACACAATACTGAACCATGCTACAAGGAAAAACAGCCCTCATAACTGGTGCTTCGCGCGGTATTGGTTGTGCGATAGCCACTATGTATGCCAGTCAAGGCTGCAATATCGCATTCACATACCTACATGGGGACAACCAAGCTGCAGAACTCTCACACCAACTCCAAGAACAGGGCACACAAGTACTAAGCATCAAGAGCGATGCTGCGCAGTTTGATGCAGCACACGATGTTGTAAAACAAGTAATTGACACCTTCGGCAGTATTGATATTTTGGTGTGCAATGCTGGTATCACCCGCGACACGCTTCTCATGCGCATGAACGAACAACAATGGGATGATGTGATGCATGTAAACCTCAAATCAGTTTTCAATTATTGCCATGCGGTCACTCCATATATGGTACGCCAACGCAGTGGTAGTATCATAGCTATGTCCTCTGTGGTTGGTCTATCGGGCAACGTAGGACAGGCCAACTATGCTGCTTCCAAAGCGGGCGTGATTGCTTTGGTCAAATCATTGAGCAAAGAATTAGCAAGCCGCAATATTCGCGTGAATGCTATTGCACCAGGATTTATTCTCACCGATATGACTCGCACACTCTCCGAAGAGATCCGCGAGGAGATTGTGAAGCAAATACCTATGCGCCGATGTGGCGAAGCAGAAGAAGTAGCCAAAGTGGCACTTTTCCTCGCTTCCGACCTTTCGTCCTATGTATCAGGACAAGTGATTTCCGTCAACGGCGCCATGAACTAACCATTCTACACAACACTAAACAATACTAAACAATTCTACACTATACTATTATGACTCGAGATTTAGAGATTTTTGACATCATCCGCCGCGAGCGTGAACGTCAAACCAAAGGCATCGAATTGATTGCCAGTGAAAACTTTGTCAGCGACCAAGTGATGGAAGCTATGGGCAGCGTGCTGACCAATAAGTACGCTGAGGGCTATCCAGGCAAGCGCTACTACGGCGGTTGCGAAGTGGTGGACGAGAGCGAGAATATCGCACGCCAACGCCTCTGCCAACTCTTTGATGCTGAGTATGCTAACGTACAACCACACTCTGGAGCACAAGCCAACATGGCAGTCTTCATGGCTTGCTTACAAGCGGGCGACACTTTCCTAGGTCTGAACCTCAGCCACGGTGGTCACCTCAGTCATGGTTCGCCAGTAAACTTCTCTGGACTCATGTTCAACGCCCTTGAATACAACGTAAAAGAGGATACAGGTCGCGTGGACTACGAGCAACTAGAGCAAGTAGCACGTGAGAAGAAACCTAAACTCATCATCGCAGGTGCAAGCGCATACAGCCGTGAGTGGGATTATGCTCGTATCCGCAAGGTAGCTGACGAGATTGGCGCTATTTTCATGGTAGATATGGCTCACCCTGCAGGTCTAATTGCAGCAGGTCTGTTGGAGAACCCTGTGAAGCACGCACATATCGTTACCTCTACTACCCACAAGACCCTGCGCGGTCCACGTGGTGGTATCATTTTGATGGGCAAAGACTTCCCTAATCCATGGGGCAAAACCACTCCAAAGGGCGAGGTGAAAATGATGTCTGCATTGCTTGACTCAGCTGTCTTCCCAGGCACACAAGGTGGTCCATTGGAGCATGTGATTGCAGCTAAGGCAGTTGCTTTCGGCGAAGCACTCACACCAGAGTTCAAAGAATATCAAAAGCAAGTGCAAATCAATGCAGCAGCTATGGCTAAAGCATTGATGGACAAGGGATACAAGATCATCTCCGATGGTACAGACAACCACTCTATGCTCGTAGATCTGCGCACCAAATACCCAGAATTAACTGGTAAGGTAGCAGAGAAAGCGCTTGTAGCAGCCGACATCACCACCAACAAGAACATGGTGCCTTTCGATTCTCGCAGTGCTTTCCAAACTAGCGGTTTGCGCTTTGGTACACCTGCCATTACCACCCGAGGTCTCAAGGAGGACAAAATGGCTTGGATCGTAGAACTCATCGACCGTGTATTGAGCAATCCAGAGTCAGAAGAGAACATCGCAGCTGTACGCGCAGAGGTGAATGCCGAGATGGTGAAATACCCACTCTTTGCATGGTAAAATTCGAGTTCAACATTGTTCAATAGCGTTTCGCGCTGTTTAGAATTGTTCAACATTGAACTACTTTGAACTACTTTGAACAAATTTGAACCACTTTGAACAACAATGGTATTACTCGGAAAAACATTAGAAGAACTGCAAGCGGTAGCCCAAGAAGTTGGGCTACCACGCTTTGCTGGTAAGCAGTTGGCAGAGTGGATCTACGTGCGTCGTGCCACTTCGTTCGATGAAATGACTAACATCTCGCTCAAAGGACGTGAAGCACTCAAAGCCCGCTACACCATCGGTCGCCACGCCCCCGTAGCAGAGGCCATATCCAAAGATGGTACAAAGAAGTACTTGTTCGCCATTGGCGATGAGGCAATGAGGCGAGAGGCGAGATACATAGAATCCGTCTATATCCCCGATGAGGATCGTGCTACGCTCTGCGTGAGCACGCAAGCAGGGTGCAAAATGGGTTGCCGTTTCTGCATGACAGGCACATTAGGTTTCCACGGACACCTATCTGCAGCAGACATCCTCAACCAGATCTTCTCCATTCCAGATGCCGACAAACTCACCAATATCGTCTATATGGGCGAGGGTGAGCCGATGGACAATCTGGACAACGTTCTGCGTTCGCTCAACGCCATGACTAGCCCTTGGGGATGTGCTTGGTCACCCAAGCGAATCACTGTATCATCAGTGGGAATCCTCAAAGGACTCAAACGCTTTATCGAGGAGAGCGAATGTCATCTTGCAATTTCATTGCACAATCCATTCGCTATTGAACGTCAGGACATTATGCCAATCGAGAAAGCCAACCATCTGAACGATGTAATAGCATTGCTCAAGCAATATGATTGGACTCACCAAAGACGCATTAGCTTTGAGTATATATGTTGGGGCGGTATCAACGACACGCCTAAACATGCCAACGAACTGCTGCGCCTGCTCAAAGGTCTCGACTGCCGCATCAACCTCATCCGCTTCCACGCAGGAGTCGATCAAGACTTCCTCGGGTCCGACGAACGCCAAATGGAATGGCTGCGCGACTACCTAACAGCACACGGCATCACTACCACCATCCGCCGAAGCCGAGGCGAGGACATACTCGCTGCCTGCGGTATGCTCGTCAATGCACTGCAAGAGAAGTGATGCTACCTACTGTTTAGAGAACGCGGCAAACCACTACAGTTTAGAGTTTAGCGACGCAGCGTTCTACAGGCAAAGCCGATCTACAGTGAGCATAGCGAACACTCTACAGCCACGCAGTGGCGATCTAAAGCGCAGCGTTCTAAAAAAATATTATTTTTTCATAAATTCGCACAAAGGATTTGGATATTCCAAAAAATATTCGTACCTTTGTGCGATTTTGTATATTTTGCGATATAGTTCGCAACTTTATTGAAAATTATTTATACATACCAATATGAAGAAAATTCTTTTTATCGCATTGATTATGCTCGCAGGCACACTGAGTTTGTCTGCTCAGCTGCCTAATGTTCGTTTGCAAGACATCAATGGCAAAACTGTTCAAACAGGTGAAATTAGCAATGATGGCAACCCTATCATCATCTCTTTCTGGGCTACATGGTGCAAGCCATGTTTGCGCGAGCTGAAAGCCATTCACGAGGTATATCCTGATTGGCAAGACGAGACTGGCGTAAAGATGATCATCGTCAGCATCGACCAAGCACAAGATGCCAACCGCGTGAAACCATTGGTGGACGGTTTTGGTTGGGAATATGAGGTATTGCTCGACCCTAATGGCGACTTCAAACGCGCTATGAACGTACAGAACGTACCTCACGTATTCGTACTCGACGGCAAAGGCAAGATCGTATATAACCACGCAGGCTATACCGACGGCGGCGAGCAAGATATCTATGAGGCGCTACAATGATTGTAGTGTAGAGTGTAGAGTGTAAGGTGTAAAGGCTAGCAGCACTAGTAGTACTTGTGCAACTAGCATAACTAGAAATTTAAAAGGTGAAAAAAATATTTCGAAATACAATATTAGCCTTGTGTTGCTTACCTACCCTATTATGGGCTAGCAATGACACCGTCTATGTAGTGGGCGGTATTCAGCACGAAGGACTTATTCCTACCATTGATGTAGGTCGTCCTCTCCCCGAGTGGGCAAAAATGCACTACTTAAGCAATACCTATCTAGATTTAGGTATGCGCTGGGATCACGCACAAGAAAACAAAGTCGGTTTTCGCGGACTAGAACTCATCACCCGTGCCGAACTTACTCAATGGCCTATGCTCGGCTATGATGCCAACTTTGGAGGTTACGGATTAAGCCACTTGCACCTAGGTACTACCTTCGATTGGGGTAAGATCACTGTGGGAGATGTCTATGGCCAATTTGGCAGCGGCATGGTGCTCCGCTTATATGAAGACCGCGCACTGGGTGTGGACAACGCACTCCGTGGTGGTAAGATTGAAGTCACACCTTATCGCGGCATCTATTTCACCGCACTCGGAGGTAAGCAACGCCGCTATTGGAACTGCTATACCGATGGCGCGTGGGGATGGAACTACAAGCAAGATGCCGTACTGGGAGCCAACCTTGATTTAGGTCTGCAAGAATGGATCCCTCAGTTGCAAGAAACAGGTGCTAACCTTACCATCGGAGGAAGCTACGTAAGCAAGTATCAAAAGGCAGACACCATCATCTTCAATACCGTTATACAGCCAGAAGGCAAGTACGACTACTACTACAACCTGCCAGAGTGGGTGGGCGCAGGTAGCGTACGTGCGCAACTGCAGATGAAGGGTTGGAACGCTTTGGTGGAATATGCCTACAAAGCCAACGACCCTACCGTGGTAAACAACTATAGCTACAACCATGGCGAAGCGCTACTGCTATCACTCAGCTACTCGCAAAAAGGTCTGGCTATCTTGGCACAAGCCAAACGTTCGGAGAACATGTCTTTCCGTTCGGATAGACAAGCCAACCTGATGGCGGGCACAATCAACCATATGCCACCTTTCGCCACACAACACACCTATATGCTGGCAGCGCTCTATCCTTATGGTACCAACGCCACAGCTAGCGAATGGGCTTTCCAAGGCGAGATTCGCTACACTTGGAAGCGCAATACAGCTATGGGAGGAAAGTATGGTACAACCCTCAAACTTAATGCTTCACATATACGTGGTACAAGCTACAGATGGTTTGGTATGAGCGAAGAGCCATACTATACCGATGTCAATCTGGAGCTCAACAAAAAACTCAACAGAAAATGGTATATCGGCGCTATGCTGATGTATCAGACATATAACAAACGTATTGTAGAAGGCCACGGCGATCTGATCCGTTCGGGTATTGGCGTAGTAGAGGCTAAATACGCTACAAGCAAGAACGTACAAATGCGTGCTGAGCTACAATACCTCTATACCAAGCAAGACGAAGGTCAGTGGGTAGCAGCATTATACGAGCTGAGTCTCTGGCGCAAGCTAGTACTCTCCGGACAATGGATGTATAATATCGGTTATGCACACGAAGCTACCAACGAACATTTCTATACAGCAGCACTAACTTATACACACGGTGCACACCGCGTAATGGCAGGCTACACCAAAACACGCGAAGGCTTCAATTGTTCTGGAGGTGTATGCCGCTATGTACCAAAGCAAGAAGGCGTGAGCCTAACGTATAACTTTACGTGGTAATTCGTGCAGAGCCGCTACTGTTTAGTGTTTAGAGAACGCGCCTGCGGCGCTACTGTTTAGAGACGAAAAATAAAGCCACGCAGTGGCGCACTATAGAACATTCGACAAATTGAACGTTTAGAAATATGAAAAATATATTTATAGGATTATCGTTGCTGGCATTAACCGCATGCCAAGTGATCGGACCAGGTGAGCGTGAAGACATCATCTTCACCCCCACAGATCCCAGCGCAGTGAAACGCACATCACTACTCATTGAGTATTCGGGTTGGCAATGCGTCAACTGTCCTACTGCAGCAGAAGAGGCACACCGTCTGAAAGAACAATATGGCGAGAACCTTGTGGTAGTAGTGATGCACCCTGAAAGCAATCCCAATACGCGTCATAACAACAAACCAGCACTCAACTATACTTGCCCTGAGGCAGATAGTATCTATATCATGATGGGCGGAACCAATACCACACCATTCCCGACAGGCAATGTCAATATGGTTAAGAATGCCAACAAAGACTATTTCAACGACTACGACAAGTGGGGCACCCTCGTGAGTCAAGCCTACGCAGCACCCAAACCCGTATTGCTGACGCACGAAGTACAGGGATGGGCCGATAGCCGCGACATATGGATGGCAGTGGACATCACCAACCTGGATGAGCAAGCTATCGATGCTACGCTACAAGTATGGCTGACCGAAGACTCCGTCATAGGTAGCCAAAAATTTCCTACAGGCACCGATAAGAACTATGCACACAACCACCTGCTACGTGCTTCTATCACACCTATATGGGGCGAAGTGCTGCCAATATATGCACACATGACACAACAAGTGGTGTATGAATATACCCTACCCGAAAATGTGGTCGCAGAAAACTGCAATATCGTGGCTGTCGTAAGCGTAAACGGCGAAGTAGTACAAGCCAGAGAGTGCAAAATTACGTTTTAATGTTTAGTGAACGCGCCTGTAGCGCTACTGTTTAGAGCTTAGAGAATATAACGAAAAAAATATAAGTATGAAGAAAATTTTTACAACTGCTTTTTTGCTTTGCGCTGCATGGAGTATGCAAGCAGCATTGCACCTAACAGTCAATCAAGTGATTGACGACGAAGAGGTGACTACAGAGATCACCCAAAACACCACCATCACCATCTCCGAATACGAGTGGGACGAGGACCTAGAAGAAGCTACCATGGGTATTACCGGCAACTTGTACTCTGACGAGTCACAAAACATCACCGTTACCATCACACGCCAATCAACAGGTATCATTGACCAATTATGTGCCGCAGGCAACTGCGTTCCTGGAAATGGCGAACTCAGCCAAGTTTGCGACTTCACCATCGGTACCCTGCCTATGCAACGCAGCTGGTTCACCCACTATACTCCTATGGCGGAAGGAACTGAGACTATTGCTTATGAATTCAACGATGGCGTCAATCCTACCATAACACTCACCATCAAATATAGTTACAAGGATGAGAATACAGCAGTAGAAAATGTAGTAGCACTCCCTACCAACAATATCATCTTCAATCTGCTTGGTCAGCGTATGCCTACTACCAATTGGGATGAGTTGCCATCAGGTATATACATCATCAATGGTAAGAAATATATCAAACAATAGTCTTTAACACGAAGATTAGTCTATCACAAATAAAAATTTTTAAGGTATGAAAAAGATTTTTATCTCACTTCTGCTCTTAGCAGCAGTATCTATGTCGGCACAAGATGTGCCTACATCATTCCCACGTAAATACCTCATTGAGCACTTCACTGGTGACCAATGTGGCTACTGCCCTTACGGTATGTATAGTATTATGGAGTATCGTGATTATATCTCCGCCACCCCATGTGTTTGGGTAAGCCATCACTATGGTTACAATACCGATGAGTACACCATATCTGAGAGTGCTAAGATTGCTTCCACATGTGGAGTACAAGGTGCACCTAACATGGCAATGAACCGTACTAAAATCACAGGTACAGCCATCGCTTTCCACCCTGGTTCTCTGGTAGAAGATGGCATGGCTGAAATCATTGCAAGCAAATGCCCTGCAACCGCAGAAGCATCTGTTGTGATTGATCACACTTACAATGCAGAAACTCGCGAGCTCAATGTGACTGTTAGCGGTCAAGTCGCTAATACTACTACCACCGAATATCTCCTCACTGTACTCATCAAGGAGAATGGTTTGATTGGTAAACAAGCCGACTACTATTGGTCATGGAAAACCAATGGTTATAAAGAGTTTATGCATCCATGTGTAGTACGTGACTTACTCACCGTAAGCCAATTGGGCGACACCGTAAAAGTAGAGAACCAAGCATATAGCAAGACGTTCACATATACCGTTTCGGAGAAATGGGTAGCAGAGAACTGCTTCGTTGTAGCATATATCACCCCACTAACTAAGAAACCTATCATCAACGCAGAGGAGACCCCACTCGTAGCAGGTACTACTGGCGGTACAGAATATCAACCATTTGGTATTACGGAAAGCAAAGAACCTACCAATGTGAACAAACTTAAATTCGATGCAGTGGAACTCAGCAAACCATCCGATGACAAATTGGAAATAAAACTCGTAGCATCTAGTTCTACTCGTTCTGACTTCTATGGTCCTTTGAAATTGGTAGTTACTTTAGAGTTCAACACACCAGATAGCATTATCCCTATTGATACATTGGATTATGTTGTAGGCAACGAAATCAACACCTTCAGCGCAGGTACCGTGGATCTCGTAGCACAAGAATTTGGCGGTTCACGCATGCAATACTACATGTCTGCTGATATGGAAACCCTTTGCCACACATGGCGAATCAAGAGCGGTAAATTCTTAGTTGATGAGAATGGTGGTTTCCTCACCACAGGTAACTTGTACAACGGCAAATACTTCAGCATCACATGTACAGCTCCAGTACCTACTGATGTTGAGAACATCGTTTTTGACCAAGCGCACGTAGAGAAACTCATGCGCGAAGGACAATTCATTATCCGCATTGATGACGTAGAATACGATATCCAAGGTCGTATGATCAAGTAATAAAATGCCTACCCTAAATCCCTCCCTAAAGGGAAGGACTTATAGAAAATGATATGAAGAAAAGCATTATCATACTACTGCTTTTAGCAGGTATAAAAATGTCGGCGGAAACGCCGACATTTTTTCCACGTAAGTTTCTTTTGGAGCACTTTACTAGTGCCAACTGCAACCAGTGCCCTATGGGAATGAAGTATATCGCAGCGTTTTTGGACAAGCAAACCACTCCATTTATCTGGTTGAGTCATCATGCCGTGTATGGCACCGATGAATACACCATCCCACAGAGCAATACCATTGCCATGAACTACCTGGGTATGAATACTGTCCCTAGCGTGGTCTTCAATCGTACCAAGCAAAACGGACTAATGGTCATCGGTGCATGGAATATTGAGGACCTCACTCTAGCGGATGATACGCTCGCAGAAGCTTCTATCGTCATTGACCACAACTACGATGCTGCTACAGGCCACTTGGATATCAGCGTTAGCGGACAAGTTGCCAACTCGGATAGAACAGCCTACCTGCTCACGATAATAATCAAAGAGAATGGCCTAGTGGGCAAGCAGGAAGATGCCTATTGTTCGTGGAAAAGCGCCAAGTGGAAAGAGTATATGCACCCTCGCGTGGTGCGAGACGTACTCACCGCTACGCTAGGCGACACAGTACTAGTTAATAATCAATCATATAGCTACTCTACTACATATACTATCAATGAAACATGGGTGCCAGAGAATTGCTGCATCGTAGCATATATCACGCCACTGGATAGGGCACCTATCATCAATGCGGAGCAAGTTCCACTAGTGGCCGGCACAACTGGAGGAGAGGAGTATGGTCCATATGGCATCACCGAGGGCAAAGGCCCTAATACCATTATCAATTTTGATAGCCTGAAGGTAACAAACCTAAGTAATGGACAATTAGAAATGATGCTTACCTCTTCAAAGACCATCAAGACCACCTATTTTGGTATTTGCAAACAAGTAGCTTATCTCTATGTGAATATCACTGCCAGCGTATTAGATCCTGGCACCTACCCTATCTACGAGGGAGAAGAGGAAGGCACTATCACCGCAGGTTTCCGCGTGGACGAAGAAGAACGTTTCGGTGGCTCACAATTATTATATGCTGTATCAGCAGATCTCAAGGAAGGCATTATCACGCCTATCCATATGTGGCGTATGAATGCAGGTGAGATGATTCTCGATGCAAATGGCAATATCTCACTAAATTTCACCACCTATAATGGCACCAACGTGACCGCTACTGCGCACTACGATTTCTCCGCTGCTACAACAGATACCCAATCGTCCATAGCAAATACCACACCACCTACCCGTAAACTGCTGCGTGATGGTGAACTACTCATCGAGAAAAATGGTCAATACTATACTATATTGGGCTATCAAATTAGACAGTAATCCATTATATCCAATCGGTATTTATACAATAAAAGAGTCGAGAATTTCTCGACTCTTTTATTATTATTCGATTCTAATCGATATTCACCGATCTTAACCGACTTTCACTGCTTATTATTCAGCCATCAAGAGCTCCATGATGGTGCAAGCTGATTTAGCCACTGGAGAACCAGGACCGAAGATAGCAGCTACACCTGCCTTATAGAGGTACTCATAGTCTTGTGCTGGGATAACACCACCCGCGATAACCATGATATCCTCGCGGCCAAGCTTCTTGAGCTCCTCGATCACTTGAGGAACCAAAGTCTTGTGACCAGCAGCGAGTGAAGATACACCGAGTACATGAACATCGTTCTCAACCGCTTGCTTAGCAGCCTCTGCTGGAGTTTGGAACAATGGACCCATATCTACGTCGAAACCGCAGTCAGCGTAGCCAGTAGCTACCACCTTAGCACCACGGTCGTGACCGTCTTGACCCATCTTAGCAATCATGATACGAGGTTGACGACCCTCTTGCTTAGCA
>JAEIGA010001739.1_pt1 | contig 34465 bp, 60 predicted proteins | sample 9270691 | NCBI WGS metagenome assembly JAEIGA01 (sample SAMN17057246, study PRJNA624740) | gut metagenome | biome: biome; isolation source: fecal sample | host: Bos grunniens | place: China: Xizang | collected 2019
GTACGGCAAGGCCCCTTCCCGTCGGTTTATCTCCGTCCCGACCAGGTACGGCAAGAATGTCCGGGTTTGCGAATACTGGATGGACCAGGATAACAGTTAAGGTTATGGAAATTACGGGCATGGTCCACTGTCTGTTCGAACAGTCCGGGACATTCAAGAACGAATTTATTAAGCTGGGCATTCCGGCCGAAGACTACGACATCCAGGACAATTTCGGACAAACGGACCATGTTATCGACCTGTTTGCCGAAATCGAATCCGCCTACCAGGGGGGGGTAAGTATCTTTGATTCAATGACTTACAACGATTTAATAATGGCTTTCTTCCCTTGCATATACTTCGAAACCATCCAACAGTTATACTTCTGTTTCGGTAAGTTCGAAAACCGTAACAAGGGCATGAAGGTCCAAGTGGAACAAGCAATCGAAAGACTGGACAAACGGACGGCCTTCCACAAGTTGCTTTACCAGTTTTACCTGGTATGCCACGAAAAGGGTCTGCGTCTTATCATTGAAAACCCGGCCACCGAGCCGAATTACTTAATTACCGGACAGAACTTTCCGGCCCCTACCATGATAGATAAAAACCGGATGGTCCGGGGGGATGTCTTCAAGAAACCGACTGCCTACTGGTTTCTTAACTGTTCCCCGACCTACGGTTTTACGGAACAGAACGACAAGATTCCCCAAAGGATTGACCGCAGTAAGGCATCCAAGCAAGCCGGACTATGTAGCGAAGAACGGTCCATGATTTCCCCGGACTATGCCCGTAATTTTATACATGACTTCATTTTAGGCAAAGAACAACCTGGAACGCAGTTAAAACTATTCTAACCATTTTAATACCAAACAGTTATGGCAAGTTTAAACAAAACATTGTTAATCGGTAATGTCGGAAAGGACCCCGAAATCAAGGTCCTGGACGGAGGCAACAAGGTAGCAAACATTACCATCGCAACCAGTACGACCTATACGGACCGGAACGGCCAGAAGAAGGAAGAAACAGAATGGCACACGGTCATTACCTACGGCAAGCTGTCCGAAGTCGTGGAAAAGTACATCCGGAAAGGTTCCCTTCTGTTCGTGGACGGCCGACTGCATACCCGGTCCTGGGAAGACGAATCCGGCAAAACCCGGTATCGTACCGAAATCGTGGCAAACGGTATCCAGATGCTTAACCGGGTGGACCAGCCGGGACAGAAGAAAGAAGACCTGTTCGAAGACGATTTACCCCTGTAAGCTATGGGCCACTGCGGAGCTTGCAAGCACTATGTCTATAAACCAGTCCAGGGGCCTTCGTGTTCCCGGACTGGTAAGACAGTGGCCTTTCTTATGGAAAAGGACTGTTTCGAAGAACAGACCGACACCCCGGATGTCGTTACGAAGGTCTGCAACCGATGCCACCGCATCCTTCCCGTTTCCGAGTTCAACCGGAAGGCAAGTACGAAAGACGGCTACCAGTTCCAGTGCAAGGAATGCCAGGCAGAAATGGCCCGGCAGCTCTACCAGAAACGGAAGGAAGTCCAGGCCCAGGCACCAAAGCCGGAAACGAAGGTCTGTCCCAAGTGTGGCCGGGAACTGCCAGTGTCGATGTTCGGACGGGCACCCAAAAACCATAACGGCCTTAAATCCTACTGCCGGGACTGCGAAAACGAGAACTGCCGGAAGTACAGGGCCAGGAAACGGGCCGAACGCCCGAAGAAGGAAAAGTCCAAACCCGTCGATACGCCCGTAGTAAACGACCTTCTGGAAGAACAGGCCATCCCGTTAAAGGACCTTACCTTCTACCGGGCCCTTCGGCAGCTTATTGCCTACGGAAGTCTTACCATTAAAGTAACCATTTCAAAAGATAACGAAAAATGAAACCTACCGCAAAGAAAGAAATCGGCCATGTCCGGCCACTGCCCCTTACCAAAGAGGAAAAGGCACAACAGGTGTCCATCTACCTGGCCCAGAAGAAAGAACAACTGTTCCAGGGGTGTCTGTATTCCATCCTTTCCAATTCCGCATTTTTCCCCACTTCCCCGGAACTGGCCGTCCAAAGGGCCGACGAACTGGCAGAACTGGCCCTGGTAAAGTTGTATCCCAACCTCAAAACCGAAGAATAACATGGAAGACAAGATGAAGAAGTCCGAACGCATCCTGGATGCGGTTGTCGCTACGGTCCTGGTCCTGTCCGGCCTTGTTGCCGTCTATTCCCTTATCTGGGCAAACTGGCCCGTCTTCAAGCTGGCCGTTACGATAGGCGTTACCGTCCTGGTCGGAATCGGTTTCGGGACCTTCATGGCAGAACACTTCGACAAGCTGTTCAAGAAATGATAGTCGTAGGCATTGACCCCGGAGAACACACGGGCCTTGCAGTCTGGGACACGGTGTCCAGGTCCTTCCTGGACATCCGGTGTTCCGGCATCGTGGATGCCATGCGGTATCTTTCCGAACTGCAATCAAACCGACAAATCGGCCTTCTGGTGTTCGAAGACGCACGGAAACGGAAATGGTTGCCCAGGGAAAAGTCCTTGAAGGAATTCAAGGGCCGTGCAATGGGTGCCGGGTCCGTCCGTCGGGATTCGTCCATTTGGGAAGAATGGTGCCGTACCTATGCCGTCCCGTTTGTCAATGTCCCACCCCGGCAAGGAATGACGAAGTTAACCAGTACATACTTCAACGGTATTACCGGATACGACAGACGCACGAACGAACACGGACGGGATGCTGCCATGCTCGTTTTTGGCCGATAACGGCCGAATCTATATTTACTACCGTGGACAAGATGGAAATGGTTGCAAAGCTGGCCCGGGAAAGACGGGTGGAAACGATGGTCGAAAACATCGCAAAACAGCCACTGTCGGCCGACCTCAAAGACCTGGCACAAATGGTCTATGTAATCCTTCTGGAATATGACGAAGGCAAGTTGCTGGACCTCTGGGAGAACGGCCAGATAAACTTCTTCATCGCACGGATTATCCTAAACCAATACCGTAGCATAAACAGCCCTTTCTACAAACTATTCCGTAAACATGGCAGACGGCAAGAAGACATCGAAACCGTCCGGGAAACCGGAACAGGCGTTCCGGGACTTTAAGGACATCGAAGAAGACTACCGTTTCGACCCGTCCATCTTTACCCAGGATGCGGAAAGGGTTGCTACGGTAAAGTACATTATCGATAACAAACTGTCCAGGGTTGACAAGACACTGATACTTATTTATGCGGACTGCCTTTCCATCCGGAAGATGGGCCAACGGCTTGGATTCTCCCATACGACGATGCGGAAGGAAGTGTCCCGGATACGGAAGTTAATCCTGGAAGAATACGAAAAGCTACAAAAGAAATGAATACCGAGGAATTAGGTGCCTGGTCCTTCCTGTACCAGACCGAAGACGGGAACTATCACAGCATTACGATAACCGCCCCTACGATGCTGGATGCCGTAGACCAGTTTACCGACCTTTTCGGGGAAGAAACATCCTTTATCGTATCGTAACATGAAACACGATTCCTGTAAGAACTGCCAATACTATTGGGAACCGGATTGCCGTTACTATCCCATCCCTATCCGGGTGTATTCCCCGGCACGATACTACTGTGAATACCACAAACCGAACGAAACGAAGAAGAAATGAAATCTACCGTATACATCGATAAGGTCCGGCACCTGGACTGGTTGAAGGGGATTGCAAAGGAATACGAATCAAGAATCGAATTTCTTGGTAAGAACGGGACTGACATAACCATTTTGGCTATTCATTACAGTTTACACGGCACTGGAACGATGCAACTTAATTCGCACCGTTCAATAGATATGGCCTTTATCTTTGCCGGACTAAACGATGTCCTGCGAAAGATACGGGAAGAAATCGAAGAACTGGAAAAAGAACTTAAATCCGTTATCGTCGAACTATGAATCCGTTTTGCAAATCGTGTCCGGAACTCCGGACGGTCCCGACAGAATACATGAACGGTGTTAAGTTGCACAGTAAACTGCATTACTGCAACCTTACCGGAAAAAGCATTACCCAATCCAAATGCGATAAGAAGAAATGAACCCGTATACCGACATCCTTTTCCTTACCCTGGTCGTGGTCTTCATCGTGGACCTGTCCGGGTTTACCGATTCCTGGTTGACCGCCTTTTCCAAGTGGCTGGGCCATCCGGTCTATTCCTTCAAACCGTTTACCTGCTCCCTTTGTATGTCCTGGTGGTCCGGCATCGTCTACCTTCTGGTAACGGGACGATTCTGCCTTCCGCTACTGGCCTATGTCGCCCTGTTTGCCTTCCTGTCGTTTCCGATTTCCGAACTATGTATATTTATCAAGGAAACTTTGTTGAAATGGATACGCAGGTGGCAATAAACCAGGTAGATGTATTGGTACGGAAAATTAGACGGTTTCCGCACGAAACACGACGGTACATCATTAATGCTGCCATCCTGGACCTGGACCGGGACCTTACCAAACCATACGGACCGGACCGTTACGCCATCCTCAAAACCATAGCCGAAAAGACTACCGGGCACCTGCTGACCGATTCCCGGTCAAGGGAGAACACCGAAATACGGATGCTTATAGCTACCGAAATGCGGTCCGAAGGTTTCACACTGGAAGAAATCGGCACCTGGATGGGAAAGGACCACAGCACGGTAATACATTATACCGTCCTTCTGGAAGATGCAAAGAAGTTCCCGAAGATGTTTGCAGAACTGCTTTCCAAACAAGAATCATTCATCCAAGAATTACAGGAATATGACAAACGAAATCTTTAATGTACTGGCACAGTACGAAAAAATCTTCGAACGGGTCAAGGCCCGGCAATACCAGCCGTACCCCGGAAGGACCGCCCTGCAAGATATGGTCCGGGCCGTCAAGGAAGTACGGCCGAACTTCCGGACGAATCTGGGGTGTTCCAGTTGTGTCCGGTCCCTGGTCCTGGAAGTGGCCGGAATGTACCAGGCCGAAAAGGATGCAAGGCAGAAGGCACTGGACATGGCCGTCCAGAACGCCAAAAATGCCGAAATCCCGGCAGAAAAGGCCCCGGCCGAAGAAGATACCGTCCCGAAGAAGAAACCCGGCAGAAAGAAGAAGAACGATGCTTAAAGAACGCAAGGACATCCCGGTCCGGGCCATCCGGCAGAACAACGGACAGCTTTCGTGGTTGCCGAAGAATCCCCGGCAGTGGACACAGACCGACATAGACCGGACGGTGGCATCCATCCGGGAAGACACCGACTTCCTGGAAGACCGCCCCCTGCTGGTCGTTCCCTTCGAAAAGGACCAGTACATCGTCTTTGCCGGAAACCTTCGGCACACGGCATCCAAAAAGCTGGACTTGAAGACCGTTCCGGCAGTGGTCTACTATCCCCATACCGACGAAGAATTCCTTACCGTCAAACGCAGGGCCATGAAGGATAACGGCACCTTCGGAGCTTGGGACATGGACGCACTTGCAAACGAATGGGACGATTTGCCCCTGGCAGACTTCGGCATCGATGTCCCCGGCTTTGACACGGAAGGGCTGGACGAAATGCCGACCGACCTGGATGCAGACGGACGAAACAAGGACTTCGTGTTGAAGATTACCTTTCCGGATGCGGAACAAATGACGAAGTTCGTAATGGCATACAAGGACATTCTGGAAAAGGACTACGGTTGCAAGATGTCCGAATCGGGTGGGGCGTTATGAGGTTGACAAGGGCGACACAACAGGCAATACGATACGCCTGTCTGCATTTCCACTATTCGAAGGCGGTCCCGGCCAACCCTATCGGATACAATGTCTATAACGACGAAGACCAGTGGTGCGGTGTCGTTCTTTTCGGAACTGGTGCAACCCCAAATATCGGGATGCCGTACAATCTGCCCCAGGGGGGGGTGTTGGAATTGACACGGGTTGCCTTGAACGGCAAACAGGGCCATACCAGCCAGGCAGTGGCAATGGCCTTGAAACAGTTGCACAAGGATGTACCGCAGTGCCGTCTGGTAATAAGCTATGCCGACTGCGACCAGGACCATCTGGGCACCATCTACCAGGCCACGAACTGGATATACGAAGGACTGTCCAAAGGGGATACCTACTTCATCGTCCACGGACGGAAGACGCACCGGAAGTCCATCGCAGCGAAGATGGTTGTTATAAACGGCAGACGGATGCACTGCCCTTCCACACTTCCGATGGTCCAGAAGTTCTTCGACCCGAATGCAACCGTATTCCATTCCACTGGCAAACGCAAATACCTTATGCCGATGGATAAGAAGATGCGGAAACAAATCCAGGGACTGGCGACGGAATACCCTAAAAAAGACGATAACTGGACGAAGATAGACCGAACATCATTCAAGAAACAATAATGGCCCAGGGCCGACTTTAACAGGCAAAGAAACGATTCTATGGAACGGGACGAAAAAGGAAGATACATCAAAGGCAACGGCCCAATTAACAAGGAGGTTGCAAGGGAATACCAGGCCCGGTCCGCAGTGGTCCGGAAGGAAAACCGAAAAGAACGGGAAACCCTGGCCGAAGTCCTCAAACGGCAACTGCAAGAAAAGGCGGCGGACGGTAGCCAGCTTACCAAACTGGAATACCTGGTCGCAAAGGCACTGCAAAACCACAGCAAGGGAACACTGTCCTTGAAGGACCTTACCTATTTGCAGAAACTCCTGGGCGAAGACACACTGAACATCAATACCGACGGACCGCAGATTATCGTGGTTTCGGCTGCTGCCGTCCAGTCGGCAAACAAATGGGCGAAGAAGAAGGGCGAAGAATGATTTACACCCCGGTATACTACAAGACACAGGATGCCATACTGCGGACGGACCGTTTTGTTTCGTCCTGCGGTGGCACCCGGTCCGGGAAGACCTTCGCCATGTTGCAGTCCATCTTCGAACTGGCAGTCCAGGACGAAGTGCCGACCATCACTTCCGTAGTGTCCGAAACCTTCCCACACCTAAAACGGGGTGCCATCCGGGACTTCCAGGAAACACTGGCCGAATACTGGGACGAAAAATGCTGGTCCAAAGGGGAATCCATCTACCGACTTCCGAACGGCAGTATTATTGAATTCTTTTCGGCCGATTCCCCGGCAAAGGTACACGGCCCGGCCCGGGATAGATTGTTCATTAACGAAGTCCAGTCCATACCCTACGAAATTGCCCGGCAGCTCTTTGTCCGTACCAGGGGCCTGGTCCTTATGGACTACAACCCCACGCATTCCTTCTGGGCGAACGAACAGATAGAACAAAGGCCGAACTGCATTACCATCCATTCCACCTACCGGGACAATTCCTTCCTTTCGGCCGAACAGATTGCCGAAATAGAGGCCAACAGGCACGACCGGAACTGGTGGCAGGTCTATGGCGAAGGTAAAATCGGCACCCTGGAAGGACTAATCTACCAGTTTACCCAGATAGACGAAATGCCCGATGCAGACGGCCTTCGGGAATCCTGGGGCATCGACTTCGGCTTTACGCACGACCCTACGGCCATCGTCCGTGTCCTGGCCGATACCGGACGGAAGGCCATCTATGTGGACGAAATCGAATACCGGACCGGGATGGTAAATGCCGACATAGCTACCGTTCTACGCAACCAGTCCGTACCGAAGTGGGTCCATGTCTGGGCCGATGCAGCCGAGCCGAAAAGTATTGCAGAAATCGGAATGGCATCCGGTTGCAATGTCCTTCCGTGCGACAAGTCCGCACCAGTCCGGTCGGACCGATTGAAGTTCCAACTGTTGTGGATGCAGGGTTGGTCCATCCAGGTAACGAAACGGTCGCTTAACCTTATCCGGGAACTGCGGAACTACACCTGGGCCAAAGACCGGGACGGCAAGCTGACCGACCAGCCAGTGGATGTCTTTAACCACGCCCTGGATGCAATGCGGTACGCCCTGTTTTCGGAGCTTGCCGGAAACGAAGGAAACGGCCAGTATGTTATAGGATTCAAACATCGCAGAAGATGAAACAAACCGACTTTATCGACAATTACAGGGACTTGCCCGTAGGCAAGTACGAAGAAATCGTCCACCTTTGCCGGGAAGAAATGACCGATGTAGACCGACGGGTGGGAATTATTGCCATTCTGTCCGGACTGACCGAAGACGAAGTGTTGCGGTTGCCCCTGGACAAGTTCACGGAATACAGTGCGAAGTCCAGGTTTATCGAAGTGGAATGCCCGGAGAACATGATACCGGGAGTTGCCCGGAGCTACCAGCTTGGTGGCATGGTCCTTCTTCCCGTTACCGACATCCGGAAGATAACGGCAGCACAGTACATCGACTTCCAGACCTTCGCCCAGGACAAGGAAAACAAGTTCGTGGAACTGCTGTCCTGTTTCCTTATTCCGAGGGGTTGCGACTATAACGACGGATACGATGTCCTGGATGTCCACAAGGCAATCCGGAACGAAATGTCGGTGGCCGAATGCCTGGCACTGCTTGCTTTTTTTTTCAAAGGGTGGCTACGGTCAATTCGCAATATCCTGTCCTCTTCGGGACGGATGGTCCGGAAGATAAAGGACCGGGAAACGAGGATGGAACTGGCGACGAGAATCCAGGACCTTCTGGATTTGCTGAACGATGGGGATGGTATGCCCACATAGACGGTGTGTCGGAAACGATGCGGATTTCCTGGGACGAAGTGTTCAAGATGCCCGTTTTGCAGTTCTTGAACATGATTTGCTATCGTAACGACAAGGCCGAAGAACAGAAGAAGGAAATAGAACGATGGAAGAAGAACAATTAAACGAAGTGGTTTCCATGCTTTCCGTCCTGGCCGAATCCGTCCTGTTCGGATGGGACAATGTAGCCGACATCGCACGGGAGGCCGCTAAACTGGTTAAACGGATTAAAGACGAAGACTAACATGGCAGACGAACTTATATCCTTCCCGGCAACCATAGCCGTCCTTCAACAGCTTGCCGACGAAGTAAAGGCCGGATACATAGACCAGCTTAAACAGAACGGACACTGGACCAGGGACGGCAAGGACCGACTTATGGACACGATTACGACCGAAGTAACCGTGGACGGCAAGTCCTTTTCCGCATCCTTGAAGATGAACTACTATTGGCAATTCCTGGAAGAAGGAATCCAACCTGCCGGAAAGTTCCGTAACCCCGGCTGGAAGTCCTTCCCCTTCATCCTTCAATGGGTCAAGATAAAGCCGATTATCCCACGACCGCCCCAGACCATAAAGCCGTCCAAACGGACTTTGGAATCCTTGCAGAAGTCTACGGCTGGGGCCATCGTAGCCGTCCGGAACATCAAGGGCGACCCCGGTACGCACGGATTCGAAACGGCCCGGGATGCCATCCTACCGCAGTATTACGACCGCATCCGGGACGCACTGGCCCAGGATGTCGGCAAGTACATTGCAACCTTCTTCGTACTGTAACAGAACGGTCCCAATTCCACAGGGGCCGTTTTTTATATTTCCGGTAAAAGAATAGCTTATGGCAGTCCCTATCTGGAAAGACTATTATTGCAACCTGGGTGCATACGCATCCCGGTATTTCCGTATCCGTTACAGTTCCACGACGATATACCAGGGCAAGGCGGTCCGGGCAGCAGCATCCGGAAACCTGTATGTCCGGATTAACGACATTTGTGCCGACTACATGGCCCAGGTCGTGCCGATTTACCCACAATCGTCCGCACGGGGTGGATTCTTCCCGGCATCGTTTACCGTCCAGCAATCCAGTAACGGGTCTTCCTGGTCCAATGTCGAAACGGTGTCCTTTAACGACGATTGGTCCTACCAGGACGGTTTCGACCCGTCCGTGTCCGGGATGTCTTTCCCGATAACCGGAAGGATAGACCTACGGCAGAAAATCGTGCAAACCAGGTATGCATCCAGTTCCGTAACTGCCACGGCCCGGTATGGCAGTACAACCCGGTCCGTTTCCTTGTCGGTCATTATCAGCACGGACTTTTCGGCCTTCTACAATGCAGTGGCAGCAGCAGGTGCCGGACGGCTGGAATTCAGTTGCCCGACTTATGAAACCTATTCCGGCAAGACACTGACTTCGGTAACGATGGGCGGTGTTACCTACCAGGTTACGAAGAAATGCCCGGAATACTGCCTGTACTATAAGAATCCGTTCGGTGGCTACGACCATCTTTTACTGGAAGGCAAATGCCGGAAGATTCATTCCGGGGCCAGGGACCAGTTTTCGGCAAACTACAACAATGCCCAAAAGCAACGGGAAGACTGGACCTTCCGGAACGAAGTAACGGAACGGTACACCCTTAATACCGGATTCCTTTCCGACGATGAATCCAGCCGGATGCCGTATCTACTGGACAGTCCGGATGTCTACCTGGTGGACCTTTCGGCAGCAGGTGTCTTCATTCCCGTAACCATCGCAACAGATAACTACGAAGTCCGGAAGTATTCGGCTGCGGACGGGATGGTTAATTACCAGTTCGAAGTGGTCGTTTCCCAAAAGTATGACAGACGATGAAGAACAAAGTACAGTTTTATATCGAAGGCCAACGGGCCGACCTGGACGAAGGGTCCTTCCTGTTGCTTAACTATACGGCCGAAGACCTTTCAAACCCGACCATCGTAAAGAATTCGTTTTCCCGGCAGATTACCTTAAAGGGAACGCCCCAGAACGATGCCATTTTCGGCCATATCTACCGGAACGACCGGAACACGGTCTACGGCAGTCCGTATGTCGGCCCGAACTTCGACCCGACCCGGAAGACATCGTTTGTTATCTATAACGACCTGGGCGAAATCCTGGAATCCGGCTACTTGAAACTGGACGAAGTGGTTACGACCAGGAAACGGCACGAATACAAGGTAACTTTGTACGGTGGCCTGGGCAGTTTCCTTTATGGCCTATCCTACGACAGCAACGGGGACAAACTGTCCCTGGCAGACCTGGACTTCGGGGAAACACTGGACTTTACCATCCATCGTAACACGGTCTTTGAAGCCTGGACCCGGCTGGGGCATGGCACGGGCCCAGCGAAGTGGGACATTATCAATTTCATGCCGTCCTACCTGGGCCTTCCCCCGGCTCCGTTCGATGCAAACAAGTGCGTCGTTTCGCCCGGCTATGTGGGACTGAAAACCTTCGAAGACGGTTACTATAACTACGAAGGATTCACACTTGTAACCTTAAACGAAAAGGTAACGGCCCAGGAGGCAAAGGACTATCGTTCTTACCTGCAAAAACCCGTTATAAAGATGTCTGCCGTTATCGATGCCATTTGCAATCCGGCAAACAACGGTGGCTGGACGGTAAACAAGGATTCCGGTTTCTTCTACCAGTTCAATCCGTACTGCGATAATCTATGGTTGACCCTTCCAATGTTTTCGGACCTCAATATCAACGAGGCAACCACGCACAATACGCAGAACATGACGGATTTAGATACCATCCTTCCGATTGTGGGCGGTGGCTCCGGCAATGTCGAAGTAACGGTTAATGCCGTACCCGGCTTTGACATTACGGGAATCGGTATGCAGAATTACAAGCTATGGTGCCGGAATTCGCAGGGTTTGATGGTAAACTACATGACACTTTCCCTTACCTTGTACGATTCTTCACAGGCCGTTCTTACTACTGCCGTGTACCGAATCGGCACGGCCGGGGCAACCCTTCCGAACTACTACCAGCAACCGGACTTCCTGTGCGACCATCTAACCTACGACGGTAAGTTCGTGGATTCTGGAGGAAACCGGGTTACATTCCCCTTGTATGCGGCTGCGGATGGAGCTGCCTATTATAAGGTTTCGGTCGGTTGCGAAGAATACTGGAACGGCAGTATTACGCCACCCGGCAATTATAACTGGCGAATGTGGGCAGAAGGTGGGAATGTCTTCGGCACGAACTTCCCCTTTGACCCTTCGGAATACAACTGGTGGCCTTCCGGCCTTACCACCGTCGATGTCGTGGCCCAGAATTCCAGTACGGTCCGGACGGGTGCCTTAATTACGGGTGCATCCCTTCTGTCCGGTAGCAAGACCCCGGCCGAATACCTTCTTTCTTTCTGTAAGATGTTCGGTTTGCAACTGGTCCCCCACAAGGATTCCAAAACCATCGACATCGTTCTTCGCAGAAACCTGTATAACGGCAGTACGATTAACCTGGACGGCCGGATAGACCGGGCCAGGGGCATATCGAAGAAACCGTTTGCCTTCGTTTCCAAATGGTATCTGTTCGGTAACGATGCGAAGGGCCAGTATGCCGACTACTATAAGAGCAACTACGGCCGTCCCTTCGGCCAGTTCCGTGTGAATACCGGATACGACTTCGATGCCGAACAAAAGCTAATGACAGGGGACATCGTTTTCGGCAATGCCGTTTCCGTTATGGAAACATCGAAATACTTCTGCAAGCTGGCGAAGGGTGGCGACAATATCCCGGCCGTCTTCCTGGCAGGTGGCAAGTACAACCTTTATAACGGCTCCGAAACAAAGTCCTTCGACCTTCCAAATTTCTTCGATGCGACGAAGACCTGGATAAACCCTTCGTACCCTATGCACGACGATTGGGCCAAAGTTCAGTTTCACGGACCGGAAAACGCCCATATCGATGATAGGGACACCCTGGTTTTCTTCGGTGGGATGGAAGACACTTCCGGACAGCAACTGTCGCTTTCGGACGATTCCGAAAAGATGCTTTATCTAAACGGGAATACGCCCTGCTGGTGGCCGAATCTGTGCGACCTGGACCCGTCCGTCAAGATTAACGAAATGCCCCACTTCTCCCGTTATATCTGGTCCGGCAGTACGATTAACTTCCAACTGGACTGGGGCGACCCGGTGGAACTGCAAATACCGGGCGTTTCCATAGGTGTCGTTTCCAACATCTTCGACCAATACTGGCAGAAGTACATTTCGGACCGTTACGACGATGACAGTGCCGTAGTAACGGCCTATGTGGACCTTCGTGGGATGAAGGTGGACGAATCCCTGCTACGGAACTTCTACTGGTTTGACGGTGCGTTATGGGCCTTAAACCGGATTATCGACTATTCCTTAACGACCTTCGGACCGACGAAGTGCGAATTTGTCAAGGTCCAGGATAAATCCAACTATACAAGTCTGTAACCTATGGCAGAACAAATAACCGTACCTATCGTAACGGCCGATGCCGTTACCAACCTGGCCGAACTGAAAAAGGCCATAAAGGATGCAAAGGCCCAACTGGAAGAAATGAATGTCGGGTCGATGGGATACCGTGCCCAGCTTAACGAGCTGATAAAGATGCAGAACTTAATGCGTGGTGCCATGAACGGCACTACTGCATCGTTTGAGGATTTGACCGAGGCTGCCGAAGGTACGACGAAGACCTATAACGGCCTGGTTAACCAAATGGCATCGATGAAACGGGAACTTCGCAACATCGATGTATCTACGGAAGAAGGTGCAAAGGCATTTGCAGACCTGGCCGGAAAGATAAATGCCGTTAATGACGAATTAAAGGCAATGGATGCGATGAAGGGCGACTTTCAACGCAATGTCGGTAACTATTCCGGTGCCTTAAAGGATTGGGCGAACGGTGCGGATGCTCTGGACAAGGGATTGAAGGCGGCTACTGGTGGCGTTAACGGATTTAAGGGTGGAATGCAAGCACTTGCAGCTAACCCGGCAATGGCTACCTTCGGCATCCTGGTTTCGGTTGCCATGAAACTGGCAGATTCCTTGAAGGACAATAAGACGGCAACGGATGCCTTCAAGAAGGGCCTGGATGCACTGAAACCGATAATGGACTTCTTTTCCAGTGTCCTGGAAACGGTTGCGGAATGGCTTGCCGAACTTATCGGAAAGGTGTCGGCCTTCCTGGGCAGTTCCGGGATTATCCAGAAGGTTATTAAGGCCGTTATGGGTGTCGGCAACGCCATCCTTCAATATGTTATCGCACCGTTTAAGGGCATCGTAGCTGCCATTAAGGTCTTCCAGGAAGAAGGAATCAAGGGCATAGGCAGGGCAGCAAAGGCATTCGGTAGCGAAATCAAGAACGGATTTTCCTTTAAGCAGAACTTCCAGAACGGCCAGGCGGTGGCAGACACTATGCTGGACGGTATGGCATCCAGGAAACCGAAGGCAGAAAAGACCGGAAAGGACCTTGCCAAAGCGACTGCCGATGCCTGGGAAAAGGAAATGCAGAAACGGGTTAAGGAATTTGCCGAAAAGGTAAAGGCCCGGACCGAGGCCGAAAAATACCTTAAAAACCTTCGGGATGCAACCCGGGCCGACATCGACGCAGCCACTTCGGCCCTGGATGCCGAATTACAGGCCGAATTCGATGCAACCCTGGCCTATATGCAGAACGAGGCCGACGCAGAAAGGGCCATCCAAGAACAGGCCGTAAAGGAAGCACAGGAGGCGGCCCAGAAGAAGATAGCAGCCATGTCTGCCTTCGCATCCGGAACGACGGACCTTCTGGAATCCATTGCCGATGCCTACGAAAGCAATGGCGAACTTTCCGAAAAGGAGGAAAAACGGGTCAAGAATCTGCGGATAGCGGCTGCAACGATTTCGATGCTACAAGGTGCCGTTACGGCCTATGCGTCCGCACAGTCTTTGGGCGTACCGATGGGTCCGATTGTCGGTGCAATCAATGCGGCTGCCGTAGTTGCAACCGGACTGGCGAACATTGCAAAGATTAAGGCCACGAATGTATCCAGGGATTCCGCACCGTCAACGGCTGCACCGACCACGACATCTTCTGCGACGGTCCAGGCCCCGGCACTGGAAACGGCCGTACCGACTACAACCGTAGTAAACGGAGCCAGGACGGAAACGGCCCTTAACAACGCATCCAGACCGCAAAAGGTCTATCTGGTTGAATCCGAACAGGAGGCAATGGGCACCCGTGTGGAAACCGTCAATAACGAAGTAACCTTCTAAATTTTCCGATTTTCTGCAAAACGATATATGCAGACAAACGATTATCCTATGGTAACAATAGACGGCTTTCCCGTTTTCGATGTTTTCGTAACCGACGAAGATACCGGGATGCTGAAAATATCCCTGGTGGACGAACCAGCAGTAATGAAGGACTTCATGGCCTTCGATTCCCATAGACGGATGCAGATGTATTCCGTCCAGGACGAAGAAAAACGAATCCTTCTGGGTGTCGTGGCCCGTGCTAACTTCCCCATTTACCGGAAGGACGAACGCCTGGGCGAATACTATGTAGTCTACAAGCCGGACACCATCCGGAAGATGGCCGAAAAATACCTGGCCGAATCCAGGCAGAACAATGTAAACCTTATGCACCAGGACGATTCCGATGTTACGGGTGTCCAGATGGTCCAGTGGTTTATCCAGGACACAGCCAGGGGCATCGTCCCGGCCGGATTCGATGTTCCGGACGGCAGCTTGTTTGCCGAATTCCATGTCCTTAACGACGAAGTATGGGCCAAAGTCAAGGACGGCACCTATAAGGGTTTTTCCCTGGAAGGCATCTTCGACCTGGCACCGGAACACGATGTGGCCGAAGTGTCCGAAATGGTCGAAGACTGCGACGGCCTGTTCTCCCAGATTCTTAACAAGGCAAAAACATTTCTAAACGATACAACCATGTCCAAAATTGAACGATTCAAAGCAGCCCTGGCGAAGTTCTTTGCCGCCCTGGGCAGTGTGTCCACCGACCGGGGTGTCCTTTCCTGGGACGGGGACGAAGACCTCAAAGCCGGGGACGAAGTTTTCGTCCCGGATGGCGAAGGCAACCGGGCCGTTCCGGAAGATGGCGACTACATCACTACCGATGCAAAGACCATCGTAGTTGCGGACGGCAAGGTTTCCGAAATCAAGGACCCGGAGGCCGAAGTCGCTGCCGAATTCGGTAGCAAGGCGACCGACAAGGGCGAACTTACCTGGGAAGGCGAAGAAGACTTGAAGGAAGGGGATGCCGTCTTCATCGAAGGCAACCCGGCCCCGGATGGCGAATACCGGACCGAAGATGGTAAGGTTATCGTCGTGGTCGATGGCATCGTGGCCGAAATCAAGGATGCCGATGCAGAAGTGGCCCCGGAAGAAGGTCCGGCCGAAAACCCGGTGGACGAAGAGCTGCGGAAGGAGAACGAAAACCTTCGTTCGCAGATTGACGAGCTTACCAGGAAGGTCGAAGAACTGTCCCGGCAGTCCGCTGCGAAACCAGCCCACGAAGAAGTCCAGACTTCCGAAAAGTTCCGTAAAACCGGAATCAAGGGCCTGGACCGCCTTGCAGAAATCATGTCCAAGTAACAAAAATTTCCGACTTATCGTTTAACGATATTTCACGACAAGAAAATCCATTAAAAACCACGAAATATGCCTACTGTTACCAACTTCCTTGTTTCCGGACTTCCGGCCTATGTTGCCGATAACCGGGAAATGATTATCAAGTCCTTTGGACTGGTCGGTCCTGGCACCCGTTCCCGTATCGGTTTGCAGACTGGCGTTAAGTCTTCGGCCCATCTCAACTACCTGGACCTTTCCCCGGTCTTCCAGGATGGTAGCGGATGCGGTTTCAATCCCCTGGACGAAATCGCCCTTACCCAGAAGACCATTACCGCAGCCCCCATCAAGGTGGACGGCCAGATTTGCCCGGAAACCCTGCTGGGCAAGTATGCGGAATACCTGGTCCGTGTCAATGCGACGGAGAACGAACTCCCGTTCGAACAGTACATCCTGGACACCCTGGTGGCCCAGATTAACAAGGGCATCGAAAACCTTATCTGGCAGGGCGACAGCGCTGGTTCCGACCCCATCGACGGTTTCCTGGCCCAGATTTCTGCCGACTCCGATGCAGTCGGTGCGACCTTGACCGGAATTGCCGATGCCTATACCGCTGTTAAGACCGTCTACTTCGCCATGTCCGAAGAGGCCCTGGAAAAGGGTGGCGTTATCTTCGTCGACCCGGCCATCTTCCGGGCCCTGCTGAACGACCTTACCGTCCTTAACTACTTCCACTTCAACACTGGCAACGCCAATCCCGACGAATTCCCCCTGCCCGGCACGGATGTCAAGGTCGTAAAGACCGCTGGCCTGGCCGGAACGAAGGCCATTGTCGGCACCTTTGCCGATAACCTGGTCTACGGCACCGACATGGAGAACGATAACGAGGATGTCGACCTTTGGTGGAGCCAGGACGACCGCCTGTTCAAATACCAGGTCAAGTGGACCACGGGCGTGGCCTACCACTTCGGTGAACACATCGCCTACGGTATCATGGACGATGCCCCGGTCCCGATGGGTGCTTGCCCCTGTGCCGCTCCGGCAGAAGGCGAATAAGGCATCGTAAAACGGCCTAATTCCGAACGAATCCCGAAGGGTGGGGCAACACCCACCCTTCTTTTTTTAACGCCTTAAAACGAAGAATATATGGCTTGCACACAGACCCTTTCTGGCATTTCCAGGGACTGCCTGGGGAATAACGGAGGCATCCGTCGTGTCTGGCTGGCGAACTACGACAATGTGGCTTCGCTGACCGAGGCATCCGGTGCGATTTCCGCTATTTCGATGTCCAATTCCGAAAAGTTCAAACTGTACGAATTCCCCCGGAATACCAGTTCCATGTCCAGCAACTATGCCGTTAACGCAGAGAACGGCACCAGCTATGTGGAAACGGACCTGCTTATGGTCTTCAACCGTATGGACACGGCCAAACGCCTGGAAATCGTAGCTATGGCCCAGGGCCTTCTGGTGGCTATCGTCGAAGATAACAACGGCAACAAATGGTATCTGGGCCACGACTATCCCGTTACCATCAATGCCGGGGACGGACTGACCGGAGCTGCCCGTGGCGACCGTAACGGCTATTCCGTAACCCTTCGGGACGAATCCAACGAACTGCCCATGCCGTTCACTGGCACCGTTCCGGTGGCTTGACCGTACACGACCTAAACCTGCAAGATGCCCTGGCCGGAAGGCCGGGGTGTTTTGTTTTTCCGAAAATCGGCAAAGATATATTTGCCTATGAAATGATTTACTTAAAGAACACGACGGATGCACAAGTGGTCTATATCCCCAGGGATACGGACTTTACGGGGACATTGCAGTTTTCTGCCCGGTCTACCGTCGGCCTGGACATTCCCATTTCGGCAACCCTGCTGGACTTGAAGGTCCATCGACTGTGCTACGCCCTTGCCCTAACCCTGCCGGAAGACATAGCTACGGGCGAATACGAATACAAGCTGACTGCCGGGGGGAATCTGGTATCCACTGGTATCCTGGTAATCCTGGACGGTCCGGCACCGACTGGACAATATAACCAAACCATTACTTATGAGCAATACGAAGGACAATAACATCCGGGCGAACATTTCGCTTGCTGCACTGGACCCGTACCTGGAACGGAACATCGTTTCGCCAAAGGAAACCGTAGTCCGGGGAAAGGACTTTGTGGAATGGGGCGACGGAAACGCCTATCCGGATTACCTGTTGGAATTGACGAAGACCGTTCCGACACTCCGTTCCATCATAAACGGAACTGTGGACTTCATCGTCGGGGACGAAGTGTCCCTTACCAGGCCGTTACGGGAAGGATGGAAACCCGGCCAGGTAAATATGCGTGGCGACACCATTGCCGAACAGGTGGAAGACCTGGCACGGGATTACGAAACCTATGGCGGTTACGCCTTGCAGGTTATCCGGGACTTTGCCGGACGGGTGGCCGAAACCTACTACATCGACCTTCGTTTCCTTCGGACGAACAAGGAAGGGGATGTCTTCTGGTATTCCGAGAAATGGGCCGAAAGGGGAAAGAAGGATGCCGTTATGTATCCGGCCTTCCGGTGGGACATTGCCGAAAAATGGGCGACCATGACGGACGAAGAACGAAACCGGAACGCATCTTCCATCCTGTATGTTAAGACTACGCACAGCCAGGTCTATCCCATGCCAGTCTATGCTGCCAGTGTCAAGGCGTGCGAAATCGAACGGATGGTGGACGATTACCACCTTAACAGTCTGGAAAACGGCTTTGCATCTTCGCTTATCGTCAACTTTAACAACGGACAGCCGACGGACGAAGTGAAGGAAGAAATCGAAACCGACTTTTCCGAAAAGTTTTCCGGCCCGAAGAATGCCGGGCGTGTCCTGTTCTCCTGGAACAAGAACAAGGAATCGGCCACGACCGTGGAAACACCGAACATTACCGACTTCGGGGAGAAATACAAGGCCCTGGCCGAAAACAGCCGTGAAAAGATTTTTACGGCCTTCCGTGCCTATCCTAACATCTTCGGCCTGTCTACGGCTACCGGATTCAGTATCGAAGAATTCGATTCCGCTTTCAAACTGTATAACCGTACATCCGTCCGGCCCGTTCAAAGAATGATAGCCGACAGTTACGAAAAGATTTACGGCCAGGCCGGAATCCTTAACATTGTTCCCTTCTCGCTTGACGGCCAGAACGAAAAAACTGTGAACTAATATGGCAGAATATCTTTTGACATCCGAAAAGTTCGTAAAGGAAGTGTCTTCCATTTCCGACAATCTGGCCGGGAAGTATGTCCTTCCGTCCATCCGGGAGGCCCAGGAAGTGTCGTTAAAGTCCATCCTGGGCAGTTGCCTTCTTAACAAGCTCAAAGACCTGGGCCTGGCCGGGGACCTTAACAAGCCGGAAAACGCCCAGTACAAGGACCTTGTGGACCGATGCCAGTATTACCTGGCCTATACTGCAATCGTCGAAATTACGAACAAAGTATCCTACAAGATAGGAAACTTCGGTGTGGCGAAGTCGAACGACGAAAACCTTACCGTCGTAACCCAGGACGAAATCGGTAAGATGCAATACTACTACCAGAGCAAGGCCGACTTCTGTGCCCTGGAACTGCAACAGTGGTTGCTGGATAACAAGTCCTTCTTCCCGGAACTGAACGAATGCACCTGTTCGAAGATAAAGTCCAACCTTTATTCGGCAGCGACCTGCGGTCTTTGGCTGGGCGGTCCCCGGGGCAAGAAAGTCCGTAACGATTGTAAATGCACAAAGAAATGACACTGACCGATACAATACGGATGGTGGAAATAGCAGCCGGAGGGCAACCCCCGGTAAAGTCCATCGTCCGTAACGACATCTTCCGGTTGAACAGCTTGCCGGATGCCAGATACAGTGTTTTCGGATGGACCCAGGGCAACCACAGTTCCGACCTGGAATCCTACTTCTATACCTACCGATTCACCTTCTTTTACATTGACCGTTTGACGGCCGACCAGTCGAACGAAACGGAAATCCAGTCCGTCGGCATCCAGGTCCTGGACAATATTCTGCGGATGCTGGCCGACAATGGCGTGGAAACGGAAGGCGAATGGCAGTTTACTACCTTCAACCAGCGATTTCTGGACGAATGTGCCGGGGTGTACTGTTCCGTCGGCCTGTCCGTCCCGGTCAACGGTATGTGTTCCGATACCTTCTTCGACTTCAACGAGGACTTTAACGAAGACTTCAATGCCAAAGGCATAACAATCTATTAAGCTATGGAAACGCAGAAACTGGACATTAAGACGAAGTATGCTATCGGGACGGCCGTAGTCGCTTTCGTAGCTGGCTGGGGCATGACGATAGCCGGGTTTATCATTCCACCGAAGGGCGAAGTCCACGATTCGGTCCTTTGGATTCTGGGCCAGGCCCTTGTCTATACGGCCAGTGTCCTGGGAATCGGTATGTATTTTAACAACCAAATGGCGAAGTTCCGAGCCGACACCCGAAGATACATCCGGGACATCGAACAAGGCCGGGAACCGGACGATAGCCAGGAAGAAGGCACAGACAATGAAAGCTGAAAACATCGATGCAATAGTAATCCATTGCACGGCATCCAGGGAAGGCCAGGACCTACGGGCATCCGACATCGATAAGATGCACAAGGAAAGGGGTTTCGCCATGATAGGTTATAACTATGTCATAGACCTGGACGGAACGATAGAAGTAGGCCGACCGCTTTCCAGGGATGGTGCCCACTGCAATACGGCCGGGACATCCGGCAAGGCATACAACAAACATTCTATCGGAATCGTCTATGTCGGTGGCCTTGACAAGAAAGGAAAGGCAAAGGACACCCGTACCCCGGCCCAGAAGAAGGCCCTGGTAAAGCTGGTGTTCGAATTGATGGACCGATACCCGAACATCCGGGAAATAATCGGCCACAGGGATGCCAGTCCGGACAAGAACGGGGACGGCAAGATTTCCAGTAATGAATGGATTAAGCAATGCCCGTGTTTCGATGTCCGGGCCGAATTCCCCATGTCGGTATGCACGACGAACAGAAGATAATCTACTGGGTTATAACTTCGGATGAAAGGGCCTTCGGTCCATACGAAGATTATGCCCTGGCATACGAATTCGCAACCACAAACCTGGGTTTTGAAGGATGGACCATTACAACCACATCGTTACTGCCATAGCCGTTTCCGTCTTCCTGGCCGGATGTTCGCCCAGGATTGTCGAAAAGGTCCGGACCGAATACATTACCGAAACGGTACACCATAGGGATACGACTTACAGCCGGGATTCCATCTATATCCGGGAATGGATGAAAGGGGATACCGTCTACCTGGACCGATACCGGGACAGGTACATCTACCGGGACAGGTGGAAGGATTCGGTAAAGGTCGTAGAAGTCCATGATACGACCGCAATACAGGTAAAGGTAGACAAACCCTTGTCCGTGGTCCAAAAGGCCAAAATAGGGGCGTTTTGGTGGCTTTTCACGGCCGTTATTCTACTTTTGGCCTGGACATTTAGAAAACCAGTCCTGGCAATTCTAAAAAAATGGACAAAACTATAATACCGACTGTTTCCGAAATGGTCGGTATTTATATTTCAGTACAAAATACATTGTAAAAATGGCATCTTATAACGAACTGCTGGCGTTAATCGACGCATACATTAACCAGAACGGTGTCCAGGCCATTACGGGCCAGGTCCTTAACGGTGTCCTTCGTGCGATGGTGGACCAGTTGGGCCGTGGTTATTCCATCATGGGAGTTGCCGACCCGACTACCGACCCCGGCACCCCGGACGGTCCGGAAACCTGGTTTGCATCCGTGCCTGGAACATACACCAATTTCGACGGAATCCAGATTGTCGATGGCGAACTGGCCCTGCTGTCCTATGTGCCTTCGACCGGGTTTTCCAAGAATACGATTTACGAAGGATTCCAGACGGTCCAGGCGACAATAGACGGCAATGTCGGCACTCCGGCCGTAGGTGTTTCCTATGCAAACGGCATCCTGTCCTTCGACTTTCATAACATGAAGGGTGCGACTGGCGACCCGGCCGGATTCGGAAGTGTTTCTGCATCCGTAGACGGCAATGTCGGAACGCCTGGCGTGTCGGTCCAGACTTCCGGTCCGGATACGGCAAAGAACATCGTCTTTAACTTTACGAACTTGAAGGGCGAAACGGGTGTTACTTCGGTCCTGGCTACCGTAGACAACACTTCCGGCAATCCGCAGTGTGCCGTTTCCTTGAACGGCCAGCAGCTTGTACTGAACTTTACCGGATTGAAGGGTGCCCAGGGCGACACTGGCAGTTCCGTAGACTATCCGTTTACCATCGTCAATAACTTAACGACGGACGATGCAACCCAGGCACTGTCCGCTGCGATGGGTGTGGAACTGGCTGGACAAGTCAGTCAATTAGAACACGAAGTGCATAACTTGTCCGGCAAGTATTACGGTGTGTTTGCAGACGAATCCGACCTCCCCGATGATGCAGATGCACCCGGATACGCATTCGTGGGAGCGAGTGAACCTTTTGCCGTTTGGAATTGGGACGGGGAAGAATGGAGCGATAGCGGGACGGAAGTAACGGGCATCATTGGAGAACCCGGTGTCGGTTTCCAGTCCATCGCCACCTTGCAGGACGGAACGATGGTGATTACCCTTACCGACGGGAACACGATTACGATTGACCTTAACCATAGCCACACGCAATATATTAAGGGCGTGATGCTTGCGAGAGAGGAAGACATGCCCGCAAGTCCCGATTCGACAACCCTTTATATGTGGCCCTTAACGGAGTCGTAGTATGAAATTCGGGAATATAACAATAGGCGGGATGTCCTTCGGCTCTGTGAAGGTCGGAGGGGCGAGGTATGGTAGTACACTCGTCTATCGTTCCGGCGGTTCTCCATCTACCGCAGTTCCGTACATCCGTGGCGGTGCGGATGGTTCGTACATCGACACGGGTATTACCCCCGACCAGACTACGAAAGTAATCGTATGGGCGAGAAACTGGAATCCATCATCTGCCGCTGTTTTTCTCTTTGGTTCCAGAATTGCTTCGAATAATGCGGCGTTCCTCATAAATACGATGTCCGGTGCAAACACTGGGAAAATTCGATTCTCATTCGCAAATGCTAATACGGATATTTCGGATGGCTTTAATTATTTAAGCAATTATCATAAATATGAGGTGGATGGGAATACCTTTTCCGTGGATGATGTGGTGGTTGGCTCATCACTCGCCACAACATTCAGCAATGAACACAGCATTCACCTTATTGGTTATAACAACGGAGGAAATCATGCCGATGCACTACTTCCGATAGACATTTCGGCTTGCAAGATTTACAAGGGAGGAAACCTTGTCCGTGATTTCATCGCGGTGAACTCGCCGTCCGTCGGTCTGTATGACCTGGTAAGCGAGACCTTGTTCACGAATGCGGGAACGGGGAGTTTTACCTATGGGACATTCAACCCGGATGCATATACGCCGCTTGAATACATAACGACAGGCGGAGATTCGTATTTCCTCACCTCCGTAATCGGCGGCTATGATACGAGGATACTTGCCAGATTTATGCCGACAGGCACGACGGCTACCAATTATGATGTACTTGGCGGTCGTGGCTCAACCGAAAGGTTGCAGATATTCACGGGCAACACGACCTATCGTAATGCCCGACTTTACGGTATGCTGGGTTCTGGTACGGTGCAGACGATTTATTCAAGTAATACGAACGATTACTTGAAAAACAAGGATATAGTAGTCATAAAGACAAACAACACCTTCTCCGCATATTACAACTATGCCGCCCTCGGAAGTACAATAACATACAGCGATGTCGCATCTTCGTACAGCACCGGAGAGGCCATTATGGTCGGGGCATCAAAGAACGCATCCGGGAACCCCATCAACAAATTCGTAGGACGAATAAATTACATCTATCTCGGTGGTTTGAACCTCGTCCCGGCGAATGTGAACAATGTCGCCGGAATGTACGACACTTATGGTGATGTGTTCTACCCTTCAACTTCCGAAACGCCGTTCACGGCTGGAACAACCATTTAATAGTCTGAATTATGGAAAATAAAACGATTTATCCTTTCGGCCCTGGCGGAACACTCCCGTCCGGCTATCCGATTGTGGACGATATGGACACCTTCTCCGCACAGGATGCGTTGTCCGCAAAGCAGGGCGCAATCATCAAACCGTACATAATAGGCGGCTATGTCGAAAATGATGTGTCCGATTACACGGTCTATGATGGAGGTCTCGGTAGTGCTTCCACCTGGTATATGACCGGAAAGCACATCCTTATGCGTGTCACTCCCGGTAAGGCGATGAAGTTGAAGCCGAGGGTGACGAGTGGAACGGCAACGGGTGGCTTTTACGGGTGGCTTACTTCTTCGCACTCCGAGCCGGTCGATGCAAGCACCACAATCGACTATCTTCCTGGGACTTCCCGAAATTGGGTGAACAATCTTGTCGAGAAGGAAGTCATCGTTCCTGACGGTGCTTATTACATCTGCATCTGCTACAAGCAGGGCGATGGCGAGATGGTCTGGAATGTCTGGACGGCTACGGAAAAATCTCTCCTTGTCGGGAGGTCGGAAATCGTAAACAATGTGTACGCCGGAGGAACGGATGTCCCTCTTTCCGCAGAGCAGGGTAAATTCATTGCCGAACGCCTTGTCACTCCCATTCCGGCAGGTGTGACAAAACACAACATCGAGGGCGGTCTGTATAAGTTCACGAAAGCACAGCATCACATCGGGACGAATGTGGCCGCTACCGTTACATCGCAGAACTTCCAGGGCGGAGCCTGCTATGGGAATTATCTCTTTATGTTCACGGAGAATAATTCGACCTGTTGGATGTATGAACTTTCCACGAACACCCTCGTCCAGACTATAACCATACCTTCCTCCGAAAGAGGTTTCGTTTCTAATTGCCACAGTAATACCGTGAATTTCGGAGCGGAAAAATACGATGACGATGACGAATTCCCGCTTATCTATGTATCCACTGGTTATGCGGATGGGGATTATACGGGCGTTCTGGTCTATCGAATCGTTGCGACAACCGTGAACGATGCTACCACTTACTCTCTTTCTCTCGTCCAGACAATCAAGTTACCGAAGGTAGAAGGTGCGGCCTGGACAGAGTTTGTTGTGGGCGTGGATGGAAATTGCTTTGTCTGCCTTACCTCCCGGCGGCTCATCTATCGGATGAAGATGCCGAAACTCTCGGAAGGGGACATCATTCTGGACTATGCTAACGCATTGGAATCGTATCAGTTCACGCCGCAGGAGTTTGAAAGTGCCAACCAGAACCGCATCTACTTCAACGGGAAAATCTTTGTGGTTTCTGGTGCGGCGGGTGCCGGACTTCTCATCGTCCTTGACCTCTTGACGAGGACGAGGGAGGCGGTGATTGACCTCAATGCCATTGGCATCACGAAAGAGCCGGAGGCGGATTTCATCTGGGACGGGAAGCTGTGCGTCGCTTGCAGAAGCGATGCAAGCATCCATGCCTTGTATTTTGATTAGTCACTTTAACCCCTAACTGACTTATGAGCAAAAACAAGGATTTGAAATACCGAGCCGTTTGTCCCCATTGTAACAAGGGATTCGATACAAGGCACGAAGGATTCAATTATTGGGGGCGGATTGTTTGTGCCGATTGCTATCAAAAGATGGCGATGTATAACGAATTAAATGACTATCGGAAAGGTTTACGAAACTATTGAATTAAACCCCTAACTGACTGAGTTAGCAAAAGCCGTTACTGCCATCCTGGACGATACCGGGGTGGCAGTTTCTGTCTGTATTTTGTCTAAATCCGTCCTGGACCTTTGGCACGGATTGGTAGTCGTTACCGGATGGATGGGCCATACAGGACCGTCCAGTAGGTAAAAGACTGAACGGGTTTGCTGTCGCAGCAGACCCGTTCCGCAATTCTAACCTAAAACTTAACCTATGAAAAAACTATTCGATTGGTGGCCCTGGATGCCATAGTGGTCGTTCGGTTTTTCCGAATTCTGTCTGGTTTTGTCTGGAAAATCGTGGGCATTTGTCTATTTTTGTCTAAACGATTCTGCCATGATTACCGTAAAGCCGATAGTCGTACCTTCCAACCGACGGAAGGACGGCACCTTCCTGGTCTATATCCGGGTGTACTTCCAGGCCCAGGTCCGAAGGATTCCAACTGCCATCGTCTGCCAGCCGGGCGACCTTACCAGGTCCGGCAAGATTAAAAACCAGGACATCCAGGAAAAGGCCGACACTGTTGCCAGAAGGATGCTTGATTCCGTATCCGGCTATACGGCTGCGGAACTGGACGGGATGGGTGTCGATGGCATCGTCCGGAAGATGAAGACGGCCGACCGCATCCAGCTTTTCCGTCTGGACTTCTTCAAGTTTGCCGAAACGGTCATAATGGCGAAAAGGCCCGGAGCCAGGGGCCAGTACAGGACGGCAGTAAACGCCTTTGCCGACTACCTGGGGAAACGGGAACTGGACATTAACGACCTTTCCCGGAAGATGCTTTCTGGCTTTCTTTCCTGGCTACGGACGGACAGGTCCACAAAGGCCCATAAAAGCCGAAATTTGGGCGTTTCTCCCACGAAACGGACAAGGATACCAAACGGTGCGGAAAGTCGGCACATGGCAAAATTATCGCACATCTTCAAGAAGGCGAAAGAACTGTATAACGACGAAGATTCCGGGGAAATCGTAATACCCCGGTCGCCCTTCCAGGGCCTACTGTTGAAACACCCCACCAGCCGGGGACAAAGGTGCCTGGGCGTGGAATTGATGCAGACCGTTATAGATGCCCGGCACCATCTTGGGACGGTCCAGACGGCACTGGACAGTTTCGTCCTTTCGTTCGCATTGATGGGAGCAAACCTGGCCGACCTGTACGAACTGGCATCCGTAAAAAAATTACGGCCAGGTGGAATCTGGGAATACCAAAGACGGAAGACAAGGCACCGCAGGGCAGACGGGGCCTGGATGCAGGTCCGGATACCGGAAGAAATTTCCGGCAAGCTGTGGCCGACACTGGACGGTCTTCGGAAGATGGCCGGAAAGCCGGAGTTTGCGACGGCAAAGGTAAACAAGGGCCTGGCCCGGTGGTGCGAAGATAACGGAATCCCGGTCTTTACCTTCGGAGCTGCCCGGCATACCTGGGCGACACTGGCCCGGAAGTTCGGAATCGAAAAAGCTACTGTGGACGAAGGACTGTGCCATGTCGGGGACTTCCCTATAACGGACATCTATGCCGAACGGGATTGGGAGAACATTAACAAGGCAAATGCCAAAGTTCTTTCCATGTTCGAATGGTCGTAACAAAAAAAAGTGCATCCTTTTTGCACATTTCTTTGAAAAGGTATTGCAAATTCAAAAATAATTCGTACCTTCGCAACAGAAACAAGGACGAAACCATTAACAATAAAGACCATGAAACAGTACATTATCCGAATCAACGGCAGTAAATGCCTGGTTAACAAGAAAGACACCCCCAAAAACCTTACTGCCGTAGCAAACGGCCGGAAGTGGTCCGGAATCTGGTACGGCCAGACCAAATCGAAGAACTGCCTGTACGAATACGAAGAGGCAAAGACGATGGTCGAAAACCTGGAAAAGCTAAACGGCAAACTTGGAAATGCATTTACGAAAGATTCCTTTACCTACGAAATTGAAGAGGCATAATTAACCGGGGCCTTCGGGCCCCACTAAACAAAACAACAGCCATGACTACTTATCGTACCGAAATTAGCTTTGCAAAGGATGCCGGAAAGACCTTCCTTCTTATGCTTATCGAAGACACCATTACTGCCGAAGACCAGAATACACTGGAACAGGACGGATGGTCGCTTATCAATAACGGGACCATGTTCGATGACGGAATGCCCGCTTTCGCTTACGAAAAATACATCTAATAAAACCATCCAGCATTATGAAACAGAACATCCAGAATTTACTTTCTTCCATGCCGGAAAGATTCCGGACGAAAGAAGAGGCCGAAAGCCGGGCCGAATACCTTCGTATCGGCACCTTTTCCAATTCCTATGTAATTGAACAGGACGGCAAGTTCGTCGTTATCAAAGTCAAATAGCCATGAGAACGAAAACCTTATACGAAGTTATCGGCTGGAAGAATGCCGAAAATCCCCAAAGGCCGGATTCGCAATCCACCTGGTCCAGAAAGACCGATGCAATGCAGATTGCCAACACCCTACGGAAGTCCGTCTACGGACTGGTAGAAGTCAACAAACTGTCGGTAACGCCCTGGGACGAAACCGATATACACGGATGCCAGCTTGTCGCATCCTGGACGAACGGAAAGAAGACTGCATGATGGGCCGGGGTGGAAAACGCCCCGGTGCCGGGCGTAAACTGTTTGCAGATGCACCCAGGGTGGCAATTTCTGCCAGAGTGTCCCAGGAAACGAAGGCCACACTTCTGGAACTGCGGTCCAAAGGACTGTCTACCGGACAGGTGTTGGACCAGGCAGTGGCCGACTATGTTTCCAGAATCCGGGAAAACGATATTTAACGACAGTGTTTTTTGTTAATAATCGATTATGTTTCCGGCCGTCGGGACGATGCCTGGAACAATCATGGCAGAATCATTGTTATTGGTTTTAGTATGGGACCGGGACCGCAGGGATGCGACCCCGGTTTCCATTTTTTTCCGTTCGTATATTTACATTTGCTTTTCTTTCTTTTTTTCTTTCTTTTCGGGTGTAACGAAAGAAAGTAATAGATTGGTAATCAATCTAATACAATCCTTTTCTTTCGAAATTCTTTTTCGTTTCTTTTGTTTTCTGCCAGTTTACGAAAGAAAGGACCGGACTACGACGGAATCGGGTCCCTATCGTCCAGGAAGAAGATAAGGTCCACAAGTCGTAGCATAAGTTCCGGATTGTTTTCCAGCTTGTCGGCCTGTTCGTTTACAGTTTCCGGCAATTCTATATTTCCAGATTGAATTTCTTTCATAAAGTTTAGTCCTTCATGTGTTAAGGGTTGTTGGCCGGGAATGCTGCGAAGTATTCCCGGTTGCTATTTCAAGGACATTACCATTAACACACGATACCATCCACGAATGAAGTCCCGTTCCACCCGGTACGGCTGGTATGCCGGATTGATGGACACGCATTCGATAACGGCCGGGTCTTCGGTCCGTCGAATCCTTTTGATAACCGCACCGTTCGGGGTGTCCAGGACATAGACTTCGTTCCAGGCAATAAAGGCCGTTTCGTCTACCTTCTTAATAAGGATACGACTGCCGGACGGGAAGTCCGGGGACATACTGTCGCCAGTTACTTCCATAGCATAGTCGGCACCCTTGACCGGGGACAGGACCTTTTCGCAGTCGTATTCCCTTACACCGTCCACGAAGTCCCCGATGGTCCCACCCCTGGCACCGTAGGGGATTACCAGGACGGATTCTGCCTGGACCGTCTGTCCTTCTTCCGGACCATCCAGACCGTTTGCCGATGCAAATGCCCGGACCTTGCCGATAAGCTGGTCCGTCAAGTATTCCGGCCTTGTCCGTAGAGCTGCCGAAAGGGAAGAAGGATTTACTTCTATCAGTAGGGCGAATTCCGTCCTTGTCTTACATAATTCTTTTGCACAGGCCAGGCCGTAGACACGGTTAACGAAGGCCCGTTTTTCGTCGGTTGACATAGTTCCCATAAAAATTCTGCATTTTCTACATAAAAAATTTGGTGGTACATATTTTTTTTGTACCTTTGCATTGTAGTTCTGTACGAACATACAAACATAGCAAGATTTATTGAAACTATCAAAACAAAAAAGACCATGAACACGATTAAGATTGCTGCCGAACTGCTTGCCGAAAGAGCAAAGAAGACCACCGATGCCACCGCCTTCGTCGTTACCGTCGAAAAGGACAAGTCCAGAATTCTCCTTACCCCGGATTCCGACCGTAGGGGTGGCTCCTTCCTGGATGCCTTCTACCACATGGAAGATGTCGTTTCAATCTGCCGTCCGTTAAAGCTGTCCTTCTGGATTGCTGCCAGGACCTATGCCGATGAAAACGGCAACATCCGTCCAACCTTCGAAGTCGACATCTATTAAGATTCAATCCGGGGCCTTCGGGCCCCAGCTAAAAACCCAACGCCATGACACTGACACTTACACCGGAAGAAATCGAAATGGTCTACTTCGCTTTGAACGACTATTCCTTGAAATACATTCATGCATCCGACACCTGGGCGAAGTCCTATAAGAAGGACTATGCACACCAGAAGGCCGAGGCAATCGGCCGACTGCAAATCAAGGTCGGGGACCTGTTCATAGAAACCAAGTAAAACACCAAACAGTATGAAACCATCCCTTCGCAGTAGATTCCTTCTTTTGGAGGTGGGCGGCACCCTGGTCGTCCGTAGCAATGACGGGAAACCGTCGCTTGTCCGGAACTACGCATCCAGTCTGGGTGCGGAATACCGTCGCAGATTCACGGTCAGTTACGACCGGACGAAGAACAGATGCACCGTTACCCGTACCGCCTAATCCGTTACAGCCATGAAGACCTTTAAGAAAATCGTAAAGACAGTTTTAGCTATCGTCTGCTTTACTTCCATCATCCTGGCCGGAGCCGAAAACCCGGACGGCAGTTGCAACCTGGTCTGGACACTGTTCTGGATGTCGGTTGCCTACATTTCCGGACGCAGATATGCCAAACTGGAAAAGTGGGGGAGCTATGAAGACTAACGACGCATCCTTCCGCTGTTGCTGGACCTGTCGGCACTGTACCCTGGACATCCTTCGTGGCTACGAATGCGATGCAGTCGGCCCGAACATGATGCCGATACACCTGGTAGACCGGGGACAGACCTACGACCTTCACACGGACCGTTCTAAATGCAAGGCGTATGTCCGTGGTTAAGTCCAAGAATCTTTGCCTACGATGTTGGTTTTATGTCAATGGCAAATGCAACAAGTCCAGAGACGATTACTGCAAAATCACCCGTTCAAAATGAAATACTTGCATACCCTTGACCCCGACGAACTCCGGGAACTGTTCGAACAGGAAGAAGACGAATACTTCCGGACCGTCGCAGAACTTGTGGCAGAAGACGCTGCTATGGAAAGATATTACGAACGCAAAAACCAATAATTGCCATGTCCAAAATTTTAGAAAAACTTGCCCACATCCAGTCGGCATTGAAGGCCCCGAAGTCGCAGTATAACGAATTCGGTAAGTACAAGTACAGAAAGGCCGAAGACATCCTGGAATCCGTAAAGCCGTTACTGGCCGAAACCGGATGCACCCTTACCTGCTCCGACGAACTTATCCTTATCGGGGACCGTTACTACATCAAGGCCACATCCCGACTTATCGATACGGAATCCGGGGAACACATCGAAACAACCGCCTATGCCCGGGAAGAAGAAGAAAAGAAGGGAATGGACGGTAGCCAGATTACCGGGGCCAGTTCAAGCTATGCCAGGAAATACGCCCTTAACGGCCTTCTATGCATAGACGATACTGCCGACAGCGACACGACCAATGTAGGGGATTCCAAGCCGTCCGGCAGACCTGCCGGGAAACCTTCGGGAAGGTCGCAGAAAGTCGCCCAGAAGGCCGATAACCCTACGGACGGACAGAAGGACCTTCTTCCTGGTGGAAAGACCTACGAAGGAATTATCAAGGCATTTGCCACTGGCCGGATACCGAAGTCCGGTGGGGACTATCGGACCGCCTGGATTAAGGCCACCAATGCCGGACCGGAGCTTGTCGAAGTCTTCGACCACGATGTGGCAACCTACCGACTTGAAAACAACATCCAGCCAGTCTTCCAGAAATGAAAATCCATTACGACATCCAGGACGGGAAATGCATAACGCCCTGTCCGGAAAATCCGGATGTCCGGGTCGGCAGTTCCCTATGCGTCTTCTTCTGCATGAAGTACAACACGCACCGGACCGATACCGAGAACGGAATCTATTTCGTCGATTGTTCAACCAATATCAAATAACAAAACCATGACTTACAAAGACATCAAAGAGGCACAGGAACAGTTAACCTTCCTGTCCGCACAGTACGAAGAACAGATGGTCGAAAACGGTGGGGAAGTTACCGAAGAAACCGACATCCTTGCTGCCCAGGCCATTGCCATCGAAGACCTTCTGGCCGGGGAAGGCATCGACACCCTGGGCCGAATCGTCAAGGCAAAGGAAGACGAAATCAAGACCTTGAAGGCCGAAAAGGACACCATCGCACGGAAAATCAAGTCCGTAGAAAATTCTATCGACTTCTTTAAGTCGGCTATTACGGACATCATGCACCGGACCGGGCAGACGAAGGCCAAAGGACTTCTTTACGGCTTTACGGCCACGACCAGCCGGACCACGACGGTAGACACCGAGAAGTTAAACGAATGGTATCTGGCCGACATCGAACAGGCCCTGGCAGAAATCGGCATCCCGAACTGGGTTACCATCAAGCTGGGTGCGAAGGTTTCGGAAGTTCCGGAAGGGACGGAGCTGCCAGCCGTCTTCCAGGTCGAAGAAAAAGATACGGTCCGTTTCACCAAACCCCGGGCGAATAAGGAATAGACTATGGCCGGGAACATTACCATAATCGTCCCGAAGGAAAACTTTGTCAAGGTGCCAAAGGGTGTCGTATGCGACAAAACGGTCGACACCCTTTCCCTGGGCATCTTCGTCAAGGTCCTGTGCCTGGGCCGGAAATGGCAGCTTAATGTCCCCGGACTGGCGAACATCCTGGGCCTGTCCGTAGCCAAAATTAAGAAGGCGTTCAAGGACCTGGAAGGGGCCGGATACCTTCGTCGTACAAGGGTCAAAGGACCGGACGGACGGTTTATCGGTTGGGACTACGAAATCAGTTCCGAGCCGTTCACCGACCACCCAGAAAACCGACCGTCGGAAAACACCGATGTCGGAGAAAACCGACCTTCGGAAAATGGGGGGGATATATATAGAGAATATAAAGAAGATAAAGATTTAAATAATATAGAGAATAAGATAAATAAAAGAATTCCCTTCAAAAAGCCGACTGTCGAAGAAGTTGCGGACTACTGCCGGGAACGGCAGAACGGAGTGGATGCAACCGCCTTCGTCGCCTTCTACGAATCCAAAGGATGGAAGGTCGGCAAGACCCCTATGCAAGACTGGAAACAGGCCGTAATAACCTGGGAAATCCGTTCCCGGAAGTCCGGCCGGACCAGCCAGCAACCCGAATCCCTGGGCGACTACTACACGAAACTTTTAAAAGACCTCAAAGATGTATACGGAACTGACACCCCAGACGAACAATAACACTGTACCGGACATCGTTTCCGTCCGGTCCCTTCTGGACATCCGGAAGACCTGCCCGAAGTACAAGGACCTGGACCAGACCGTCCGTCGGTCCTGGCTGTCCGAACGCATCGTCTACTGCAATGTCCTTAACCACCAGAAACCCGACCCGAAGGTCCTTCTGGTAGACACGGCAGCTTTGGACGATGCCATCATGCACGATTCAACCCTGGCCGACTTTACGCAGTCGGAACTTTCGTTCGCAATGTTCCACGGGACTATGGGCGAATATGGCGAATACTACGGCCTTACCGCCAGGACCTTCCTGTCCTTCTTCCGGGAATTCTGCCGGACGGATGTAAAGTACATGGCCACCTTCGAAGAGAAGAAACGGAACGAGCCGGACCGGGGCAGTTGGGTCCTGGAACGGATGGAACACCACCGGAAACAGGTCCAGGCAGAACTGGCCCTACGGGAATCCCTGGAAGAGGACGAAGACGGCCCCATCGATACTGAAAAGATTAGACAAACCATTTTGAACGCATCAATAAACCCCAAACAATAACAGCCATGATTAGTGAAAAAAACAACGCCATCCTTTCGGAAATCCGTCGGTTGGCCCGTGAACTCCCCAGCGGTCAAAGGGATGCAATCATTAACAAGTGCAACCGGGTCCAGTTGTTTATGGACCGGGCGGTCCGGAAGGACCAGGATGTGGACCCGTCCGAAGAAACGGCCGTCCACGGGACACAACGCCAGATTATCCTTAAATGGATGCTGGACGGTAACACGATTACATCCGAACAGGCATTTAAGAAGTTCGGTATTACCCGGCTTTCGGCCGTAATCTTCGACATCGAAAAGCTGTACGGCAAGGCCCCTTCCCGTCGGTTTATCTCCGTCCCGACCAGGTACGGCAAGAATGTCCGGGTTTGCGAATACTGGATGGACCAGGATAACAGTTAAGGTTATGGAAATTACGGGCATGGTCCACTGTCTGTTCGAAC
>JAEIGA010001740.1_pt1 | contig 34464 bp, 57 predicted proteins | sample 9270691 | NCBI WGS metagenome assembly JAEIGA01 (sample SAMN17057246, study PRJNA624740) | gut metagenome | biome: biome; isolation source: fecal sample | host: Bos grunniens | place: China: Xizang | collected 2019
CTAAGAAGAAGAAGAAGATATCGACCTAGTTGAAGGAATTATCACAGCTGATGTTGTTTCAGTTAGAACTCCCCCAAGGTTTCATCCCGACATGATTATCATCAACATGGATAAACCAACCACCTCATACTACTAGGAGAAAATTTCCACTCGCCGTGTGGAAAATATTTCAGTCAAAATGGATAAATCTATGCCCGAACCCAAAAAATCAAAAAATATTTCCGCCCCAGAACAGGATATCCCACCTGTCGACGACCAGTCATATTCCCTCGTCAAACTCTACTTCAAGGTCAATACTTCCTCGTCCAATACCGACGAAGACGACTATGACCCCTACCTCCTCCAAAGAGACTACTTCCCCGAACTCCTCTGGGCCTTTTCAATGACATACATGGGCAACCACTTCCCCAACAAGGCGGAAGACCTCCCAGAAGGCGTCAAACCCGCCCAGCACTACCTCGCCTACTCCCCCACGGAAGGAATCCTCCTGTGCGTAGGCTACTACTTCAAGAACAGCATCCTCCAAAGCTCGTCCGCAGAATACTTCAAGGATGCCCTCAAAAAGATTGTCGATAACATCGACGGCCAGTTCCTCGACGGATGGGGCGAAAACGGTTTCCAGTTCAAGCACAAGGATAAGTACATCTCAGCACACTTCGAAAGCAGAGTCCGCTATGTCATCGCAGATGTCTTCAACGTGGATTCCCTCCATGTCAGATGGGATTCAATCGAAGAGATTGACAACCTCGACTGGATGCTCTCCTATAAGGCATACTACTGGCTCTATCAACACCAGAGATATATGGACCAGCCCCAAGCCCAACTGGATTACCTTACAAAACACAAGGGAAACTTCTTCTTCGCTTAAAACCAAAAGGATTTAAACCACCATGACTAAAACCATCAACTACAAAAACAAAACCCTCCCCGTCTTCACTAGCAAGGAATCCGTTCTCTTCCCCAACGAAGGAGAACTGATGGCCGTAGCCAACTGCGAAGATACATTCGCCCTCGCCAATGTCATCGCATATCTCCCCAGTAGGGAATTCCCCGTAATCACCACGGCTGCCGACTACAAGTACTGTGCCAAAATCCCAGAAGGCACCATCCTCCAAAATGAATACATCGATTCACTCTCCCTCCAAAAAGGCCAGATTCACATCATTACAGATACCTCCTTCCCCAATATCCTGGAATCCCTCTGCAAGATTACCCTCGATGCCGCCAAATCCGACAGTAAGGTGTTCTTCATCTCCTCCAAAACTAATGTAGATGACCTGTACATACGCCTGAAAAACATGGCCGACTTCCCCCTGGACAAGAACCCTGTCTATCTCAGAAACGGATGGACAAACATGTGCATGACCGCCGAGATAATAAACGCCATCAAAACCCTAGAAATTTCCAAGGAACATCCCCACATAGATGTCCTCGTCATTGACTCCCTGGAAGCTACCATCTCCCCCTACATGACAAGAAAGGATTCCCTCATCGGTCTCCAACACATTGCCAGGGAAAAGAACATGGCTGTCATCACCTCCGAAATCATCCAATAACAGAAAATCAAAAATTATAAAATCCCCTGAGCTAATCACCCAGGAGATTCATCATGTATGGTATGTACGGCATGAAGATTTAATGTCGTGGTAAAAGACTCGCTATCTTCTCCAACATGTCATTTATGGCTACCATCACGTTGGTAGATGTAAGGGTACACTTATCTACATAATCCCTGTCCAGTCTCCTTACTCCCCCAAAGCTGTAATAGTTCGGAAAGTAATAGCGGCGGCACTTGCTGTTCTCCCACCCGAGGGAAAGAAAGGACCTCACCTCCTTGAACTCACCCTTCTTGGTATACTCTATTGAAAGACAGAGATAACCGTACTTCATATACAGGTAGTAAACTCCCTTGCATAACCCGTCCTCGGTAAAACCCTGCTTCTTCAAATACTTGCGAAAAGCAAAAATTTCTTTGTCGCTTGGCTTAACCATACAATGCCTCCAGACATTCGTCAATGCCATCGCCACCACCTACATAGGAACCCGCTTTACAGTCAAACATTCCCCAGTGGTCCTCCTGACGTATCAGCTTGATATGAGAATCGGGCAGACTCACTACCCTCCCTGTACTTGATACACTTATTGTAGACTCGTCGAATTTGACACCCAAGACCTTCAAACACTCGATTACACTCTGTCTCAAATCTACCATTGGAAACCTCCATTGTTTTAACTAGGTATATTACCAATATAACAAATCCCGCCCTGTCTGTCAATAGGGCAATACAGAAAGTTAAAAATATTTTTATGAACATAGGTTGAACCCAGACGTAAAATAGGATTGAACCACACAGTACTTGACGCCCGCGAAGCGGACGTCAAAAATCAAAAAATATTTTGACCCCAAGTTTCAAACCCACTGCTTTAAAATCGGCCAAAAAACGCAAATTTCACCATAGGTTATTACCCAGACCGAGATGTTCTTCTGACATATTGGCGGCGCGACGCTGTTACAAAATGAATCGGTTTCAACCCGATTTAATTATGTATATATTTTGACAGGGTTGAAAAAGAAGGGGTGAAACCTAACTCGTGTTCGTATCGACATGTTATCAACAGGTTTTCTACAGGGTTTCGACAGCGGGTTCACACGGGGTTTTCAACGCACCTTTTCAACCACATTTCAACAACATTTCAACCAGGTTTACAACCCAGATTCAACCACATATCAACAATGATTTCACATCGCCCGACGATTGGAATAATGTTAAGAAAGGTTTACCAACAGATGGTTTAATCGATGTTGATAACGTGTTGATTGAAACGATGGTTGAACCCATCATGTACCCATCATGTTGACCCCCTGTGTTGAAGCCCCTATGTGTTGAGATATGGTTGAAACATTGTTGATAACCCATGATAGAGATATCAACAGGATATCAACATATGTTAATAGATTGTGGATATGGGGGTCTGGGGAAGGGGTTGGTTATGTAAGGGGTGATAACCTAAGTTGGAAATTGGTGGAAAAAAGAATGCAGAAAGGGGACGCCGATGGCGTCCCCTTTATAATGAATTACGCTGAAACTTATTTATCCAATGAGTTCCCGATAGAGAGATTCGGAGAGTGATTTAGGGGCTTGGATGTTTGCGATTTTGTAGCAGGGGCCACCATCAATGCGTTGGAGTCCGAAGTCGCCCGAATGGTGGAAATAGAGCCATGAATTGATTCCCTTGAAGCGCAGGGCGCAATATGTTCTTTTCACGTTATTGAGATACACAGTTTGTTTTACGTCGGGGTCTTCGTTGTCCACGTAGATTCCGCAGGGAGTAAAGAAGATATGATGCCCGTTGAGCGAGTATGAAGTTCCTACGGTGATGAAGCTATTGGCTGGGCCGGTGATAGTTTCGGGAGCATAGTTGATTATGGTCTTCCAAATGCTGGACATATCGGTAGCGGCCACGATGTCCTTACCGAATTCGTAACGGGCTTGCAGAACCAATTCATTTGCAATCAGGATAGATTTCTTTGTAATGTTTTCTCGGGAGAGGACATGTGCGGTCAGGTTCAGGATATCGAGCATATTAGCGACGCCTTCTGCAAGGTAGTCGGATTTGACCGCAGTGAGCTTTGGGGAGCAGTACGCGGAATCGAGGTTTACATATTCGGGAACGTGGATATGTCCCAGGTGTGCTTCGATGGCGTTTCGTCCGATTTCCTGGAATATGTCTATATCATCGTGGTATCCGGTTGCCACGATGTTTGCAATCTTGTATGCATCCACGATGTTAGTCCTTGGGCTAACAAGGATTTGGTGGACGATGTTGCATACGGCCTGCAAGTTTTGGGTTGCAGAGCGAAGGCCGTTGATGGTCAGTTTCTCTTTGATGTATGCCATCGCATCGAATCTGTCTTCGGCGAGCATTGTTTTAACTATGGATACAGGGTTCTTGTTAGGCTTTGCTTTCATAATGGCATTACCTCCTCTGAATAAAATATACATAATTAAATGCCGTATAGGGGGGAAAATTAAAAAATAAAAAATTAAAAATTAAAAATTAAAAATTAAAAATTATTTCAGTTTGCTAGCTACTTTTTCGAGGTAGTCGATGTAGTGGTTGATAGCTTCTGCTGTCTTCGGAGGGATGTGAGCAGAGGATGCAGCCTTGCTGTTGCCCTGAGTTCGGGCGGTGGTGTACGCAACGGTCATCGACGATGTGTCGATACAGATGGGGACGCCGTTGGGTTCAAACGGTGGGAGGATAATGCGTCTGCCTCTCCCTGTCAAGCGGATGATGGAAGAAGCCCTGTTGGCAACCTGTTCGAAGTATGTGGTTGAGCCGTCAGTTGCCATCCGTTTTGTGGCATCGTTGAGTTGGGCGACGATGAAGTTTGGTGATTCAATCATGTTGGTAACTCCTTGTTTCAGTCTTCGGTATCGGTCAGGTGTTGCCGACCCTGATATATAATATAGTTAATTAAAAGCTGGATGACAACAGATGAATTGAGTAAAGTTTTGTTTACGAAGTTGTGTGCGGCGGAGGGAAAGTAGGGGGTGATAACCTAAGTTGGAAACTGTTAGTTGAATTAAGTTAGAGCCTGAGGTATGTCATCAGGCTTGGTGTGATTATTGGCGATATTGGACGTGGAGGTGTTCGGTTTGGATGCCTTGGTTTTCCCAGATGATAGTATAGTAATCGGGCAATGTAGATTTGAGGAACTTGACGAGGCGCCTTTTATCGTTTAGTGGGAGGTCAGCGAGGTCTATATCTACGGCACGACCTACACGATGTGGCGACCATTTGTCATGCCTATAGAATGAATCATGTGCTGATATGATAGTTGGCGAGAAGTCCTGTCCGAAGACAGCTTTGAATGCCTTTATGACATAGACGAGGCCTTTTTCAAATTCGGGGTCAAGCTCCATGCGGACGGCGGCTTTTTGGAAGGTGTTATCCATAATGTAGTCATGAGTTGGGCCTGTCTGCATAGGGACATCATAGCTGATGTTGTCGATGGTAGGTGAGTCATCCTGTTGAGATGATACTTCTGCCGTCTGATGTGACCAAGGGCTGTTAGGGGATTCGGGGCGATATGGGTCTGCAACGAGTTTGTAACCCACGACAAGCATGATGAGAATCGCGATGATTCCGAGGAAGATTTTGAACAGATTGAGTAGGCATCCCATGATACTACCTCCGATTGGAATAGGTTAGAGTTTTCGTGTGGCGGCGACTTTCCAAGCGAGGAGAGTCGGGTAGAGTTTTTTGGTTACATCCTTGGCCTTGGTGTCATAGAGTTTGCATTTCGCGATGACGAATTCTGCATCGTCGAAGTCTTCCTGGGGGAGTTGGCTGAATGGTTTCCCGATGAGGGACTTGAAGTTGCCGGGGACGGATGCAGATTTGCAACACTTTGTGAACCAGATGTTATCTTTGTTGTTTCGGGATTCTGAGGTTCCTTTACAGAAGGTATTGAACTGGTGTTTGGCTTGAACGAAAGATGTTGCAAGAATGATGCCGTGGATGACGACGGTTCTTTTGTCCATGGTGTTATCTCCTTTTGTTTCTACTATAAATATACCCAATTAAATATGGAAAGTCAAGCGGAATATATGTAAAGATTTGGTTACGGTTTGAGGTTGATACTGAGGATAGTAGTGAACTGTTTCTGTTCGAGTTTGAAGATGGTGGTATGGAACGTTGATGGAATCAGTTTTGCGCATTTGAGGTCAGCGGTGAGGAATTCCACCATGTTGTTGATGGTGGCGGTATCGACGCTTTGGTTCTTTGGGGCATTCCGTTTGAAGTTGATGCTGATGGTAATGATAGAGTGGTTGACCTTGTGTTTGACCTTTCCGACGGAGCGGACTGTCTCGCCGAACTTGGAGATAAGGTCGGTTTTAACGAGGTTGCAGACCTTGTTGAAATTGATTTTTTCGATACCTGTTGTAGCCTTGGTTGAAATCATGTTGATAACCTCTATTGTTACCAGTTGCGAGTAGGTTCCGTTTCTTCGATAGATGCTGTTCCAGCATCATAGGTAAGTCCTGTTTTGAAAGCGTCTACACCTGTATATCCTTCGTTTTCCATATAATCTTTTGTTGCGGAGAACAGATTTTCGACCTGTTCATCTGTGACATCGGGTTCAAGGATAATGGCCACGGGGATGCTATACCGAGATGATTCTTCTCTTGCATAGATTCCGAGTTGTATGGCAATATGTACAATGGCGCCACTGATGTGAGAGATGCTGTTGATGGCGTACTGTGGGGCAGGTGCGCCTACATGTACATACTTGATTACCTTTTCAGGCTGAACAAGGATGTGGAGTTTTGTGTGACCGTCTGAGCAAGGTTCAGTCCAATAGTCTCTTGCCACGTCTTTGTCGAAGTCAACTTCCTGCTCGGCGATAAGGGTCATGTTTGCCCTGCTAGTTCCTTCATGTATGTCGAGTGAATCGTAGTTTTCGGTTCCGATTTCGTCAATTGCGTCTTGGATAGTCATGGGATTGACCTCAATAGGATTGGGTTAACTTATAGACATGGGTAGCCGAGTAGCTATCGTCGCCAGTGGGTTCGCCGAAGCTGGTTTCTGCGAGCGGTGTGAATCCGTTAAGTGTCATCACGTGGTCGAGGTTGAGATGGTCATGCTTCCAATCGCCACCATCTACCGTGACCTTGACTTCGCCATTAGGGCTGACATCATATTCATAGTGCAGGTCATTTTCTTGGAACGCCTTGGCTACTTTCTGTTCAATGAAGAGATTTTGACTCATCGGTTACTCCTTTGTTTCTATACCAATAATATACCTAATTAAATATAGGTTGTCAATAGGGTTTCCAACATTTTTTGCGTAATTTTTTTATTTACAACTTTCTGGTGGAGACCGAGGAGACGACTGCCGCCTGAACAAGGGTGATAACCCAAGTTGGGAATTTTGCTGAAGCAAAGTTAAACCCCCTTGTTAGGGGGAGTTGAAGAATTGTTGGTTAGATGGTAATGTTCATGCCTTGGCTAAAATCTTTGAACCAACCGCATGCAGCGAACTTCGCTTCTTCGCAGTAGTCATCACTGTCCTTGTCGCCATATTCGGATTCTGCCTTGTGCAAGTCTCGTTCGGCGCAAGCGACCGCTTCACGCTGTGCGTCTGTCATGTCTTCGGTGAACGCATCGCTACCGATAGCGGAATATTCGATGACAAGTGCGAGAAAATCTTCTTTGTTCAGTGCCATGTTTGCCTCCGTTGTTTTGATATATAGAATATATCTAATTAAATATGGTTTGTCAATATGGGGGTTCCAACATTTTTGTGTAAATATTTATTTACAAACTGTTAATTCATGCGTTTCTCTGTGTCTTCTACATCTTCGTTGAAATACATAGAGCCGAGCCAACGTGCGGTTTCCCACGCATCCATTACGAACAGGTTGTGGTTACCATCGCTTGTATCGTCGGATGGGTCAACAAAGCCGTCAACCGCAGGGATATAACGAGCGGTCGTAATATGGTTTGGCCCTATGGTTACTTCCTTGGTGTAGGTTGCCGTTTTCTCGCCTACATCGTCGGTGTAGGGCATAGTTCCACACGTGTCTTTGGCGGTGTAGTCAACGCCCATTTTGTCCAAGTAGGATATGAGTTCGTCAAATTGGTTGCTTGTGGTGTCCATGAGCGGCTCCTTTGTTTCTTCCGTTATAATATACATAATTAAATTGGTTTCGTCAATAGGTTTCCAACATTTTTGTGTAAAGATTTCGTTACAGACTTTGTGCGGAGACCGTGTGGACGACGGTGAAAGGGAACATGGTGATAACCCAAGTTGAAAAAAAATAAAAAAAATAAAAAAGAAAAGCCCCCGATGGGCTAGAAACAACGGAGCTATTGGATTCTATGGCCAACAAACGCCCATCGGGGGAGGGGAAAGGTTAGTTAAATTCAGGGAAGAGTTCGAGTTGGCTGTATTTGGTTTTCTTGTGGAGCGGAGTTTTCTTCACGGTTTTCTTCTTGGTTTTCTTCGTGGTTTTGCCAGCGAGGGATTTAAGCTTGTTGACAACTTCCTTACGAGTGACGCCTTTGAGTGAAGCGTTGATAGCATCACGGTCTTCAACGGACGTTCTGCGGACTGTGACACGAACCTTTGTTGTTTCGGTTGGTTGATAAGTGACGGTTGAAACCTTTGGGTTCGGGCGGCGTCCACGGCTGAGGTAGTATTCGGCATAGGTGGTTTTGCCGTAGACGGTATCTACATCGACATCACGAGTTTTGATGTTGTAACCTTCTTCACGCAGGTTGAAGATGCAGGCTGAGAGTCGGGTGATGTGGAGTTTGGCGAACGCATCAAGGGAAGTGATTTTTCCGTACTTCTTGATGAATTGGAGGACTCTGTTCTTTTGGTTGTTTCTGTGTTCGGCGCTCATGGTTATTCTCCGTTGTTTTTCCTCTTGTTTCTATCGACAATATAGATAGTTAAAAAATAATTGTCAAGAGAAAAATAAAAAATATTTATCTTTTTCGACGATAATCTTTTTCTTCATGGTTGTCTCCTTTGTTTCTATGCTATAAATATACCTAATTAAATATCGGTTGTCAATAGGGTTTCCAACTTTTTTGTGTAAAATTTCATTTACAAACTTCGGGCGGAGACCGAGTGGGACAGCTGCAGTCGAGACTAGGGTGATAACCCAAGTTGAAAATCTTGTTGAAACAAAGTTAAACCCCACCCTTTCGGGTGAGGCTCGGAGACAAGGGAAGCTTACTTGTTAGGGTCAGCCATTGCAAACTTGTGGAGAAAGTACATAGATGCTTTGTTGCAGGGGAACGGCTTGCGGTTTCCATTCTTGTCTTGCAAGAAGCACTTTACTGGAACATTTACCTCTTCCGATGTGACGGTCTCGTTGTTTACAACATCGTAGAAGACAGCCCCAAGAGCAGTTTTAGCTGTGCCGAACACGGAAGAATCCATAAGGTTCAAGTCGAACATATGTCCGTCTACCTTACCGCTGTGCCAAGTGTCTTCAAGGTCAGGATATGCGCCTATTTTTTCGGCTATTTCGGGGTTCCACTTAATTGTTTTTTTATTTGGGCGAATAATCTCGTAGTAATACCTGTCCTTTCTCCCACGTGTCTTAATGACGTGGAGTTCTGCCCCATTGAATACTTTTTCATACCAAGGTTCTGTTGCCATATGTTTCTCCCTTGTTAGAAATTGTTAATCTTTTCGGTTCCGTTGGAAATAGCCAAGTCAAGGCTAACCATCGTTGATGCAAGCGTTTCCGTAACACGGGCAACGCATTTCAGGTAAGCCTTGCGTTTCTTCACGGTGTCGAGGTCTTCAAACGGCACATCTTCCTTAATGACAAGGATGCCGTGTTCGTCGCAACTACTCCACACTAAAACGAGAACTTCCAAGCGAGAACCATTGCGGACTTCCCGGATTCGGGCTTCGGCTTCGCTACCATTACGGTTTACCGTATAAATTATGCGACGGTCACGTTCAGGTTCGCAAATATGGTCGCTCTTGTCAATAAGCGAAATATCCCATTCGGTACTAATCCCTGTTCCTTTCGTGATGTCGCCACCAAAGATGGAAAGTGCATGATTTTCTTTTGCCATATGTGCCTCCGATGTTATATACTAAATATAGCTAATTAAATATGGGTTGTCAACAGAGTTTCCACGTTTTTGTGTAAATTTTTTATTTACAAACTTCTGGTGGAGCCCGAGGATGACAGCTGCGGTCTGAAGCAGGGTGATAACCCAAGTTGGAAATTAAAAATTAAAAAATAAAAAAATAAAAAATAAAAAATAAAAAATAAAAATGCCCCCAATGAGGGGGCGAGTATTCATTTTGCCAAATTTTCTTCGTATAGTTGTTTCAGCGCCTCGTTTAACTTGGCCTCTTTGTCCGCCTCGATTTGTCGTTCAATCCGTTCTTTCGTGTGGTCGGCGTAAGGATTATTTCTATGCCGGTTAGCAGCGAGTAGTAACAGAGCCACTACACCCACGATGATAATAAGCACTATTGCATCCACAAAAAAGCGAGTGATGCTCTCAAAGAGGTTGCTAATGAAACTGAACATGCTGTTGCCTCCTTTTAGGTGTTGTTGATGACTTCCAATTGGTCTTCATCCAAAGTGTCAAGGTAGTTCTCAACGGCCCCAATAACATCGCACCACAAAAGGCCATTTTCATCTTTCCATTCATCCCAAATGATTTTTTCAAGAGACTTCAACAAGATTACTTCTTGACGGCTCATATCGGGATAAGATTTTTTCCATTTTGCCCCAATGCCAAGCTCATCATCGGTTTCATACAATTCGGTTGAACCGAAGTCATAACCACCATATCTACCTGTAATGAGGATAAGGCTACTAAACGGAGCGTGCAAGAGAAGTCCGTGATGGATAGAAACATCTTCCTTGAAAGTAGTATCGGATGCGAAGTCAACAGTAACCTGCTTAGGTGTCCGTTCATCATCATAATACACTTTTTTCCATTCAGCCCACATCGCTTTGGCCAACTGGTTAAGAGTGATGCCTGCATAGCGTTTGCCATTACCGTTAATCTGATATACAATCTTTGTCTTAGTCATAGTGGCCTCCTTTGTTTCTGATATATACAATATACCTAATTAAATATGGGTTGTCAATATGGTTTCCAACATTTTTTGTGTAAAATTTTCGGTACAAGCACTGGGCTGAAACTGGGTTGACGACTGGGGGAAGGGAACAGGGGTGATAACCTAAGTTGGAAATCTTGCTGAAACATTGTAGAAAACCCCTCCCGATATGGGAGGGGATTTAAGGGGAGAACGTTATTCCACGGTCACATTGAACGTTAACTTTCCGTCATTTACAGGATTGTCAATGGAGTCAATGGTGCAGGATGCAAGGTTGTCGGGAAGTTCGCCTGCAAGCCCAGAGAAGACAACTGTCTCTGTTCCATTGTCGTAGATGTCCACTTTGAGACGATTCTCATCGACGAACAATTCAATAATGTCATATACGGTAAACATGGGGGGGGTCTCCTTTTGTTAGGTGAGTTGATTAATGGTGTGTTAGCCGTTACGTATGTTCTTCCCTTATAATATACCTAATTAAATATGGTTAGTCAAGGGGTTATAACCAGTTTTTATGTAAAAAAATCGAAACATAGGGCTGCCCCAAGAGCGTCTCAGGCAGCCCCTCGCAAAGGGTGATAACCCAAGTTGAAAAGCAAAAAAATAAAAAATAAAAATGCCCCCAATGAGGGGGCGCCTGCTAATGGGAACGGCAATAGATTACTTTAACTCCCGAACGATAACATTTCTTGCAACGCTCACAGGTTATCGCATGATTTAGTTTGCCGTTTAAATATGCCCTGCAATGGTCGGTTGCGTCAATGTAGGTTTCACCATCATCATAGACGAAAGCGTGAACATTCGGATTAGAAGCAACTTTAAAGTATTCGTTAATTCCATGTTCATGCCAAATCGAGAAATTGATATGGAAATTCTTTGGGAGAGGGTTATTCTCGATGAATTCCACCGCCAGATTGAAACGCTTTGTGTACAGGTAGAAAGTGAAATTTGGGTGCAACAAAGCGAGGGAAACCCACATTTCAAGTTCCTGCAAATTTTCGATGTCCCCGCTTTGATTGATACGGACTACATTGAAACGCTTTGTGACGGACAGTTGACGGTGCAGGTCAGCAAACACCTTCGACGGACAGGTGCGAAGTCCTATCGTATTGACAGCATGACCGTACAAGGCGGTCTTTGGATAACGGTTATAAGACTTGTTTACATAGCAGTCTTTGGTGCAGTAGTCGCAGTCCTTACAAGTGCCACGAACACGCTTTTCAAGCCGAGGGATATAAAGCAGTTCAGAACCTTTTAGAGTAGACCAACTTGCAACACCTTCGCCCAACTTGATGTTATGACCGATGTTAAAATGATAAGTGTGTTTCTTAGGGTTGAATCTTTCCATAAATAACTCCGTTGTTATATCAATAATATACCTAATTAAAACGAGTTTGTCAATGGAACTCCCAAAGTTTTTGTGTAAATTTTAGTAAACATTATTTCATCAAACAACCGCCTCCTGAGGCGATTCTGGTAGGGGGTGATAACCTAAGTTGGAAATCAGGTTGAAACAAAAGTTAACCCCCTCGGTCAAGAGGGGTTTGAATTAGGTTAGTAGATGCATACTTGAAACCATGTGTCAGTAGGTCTAAGAGCGCAGAAGTACAGTTTGTTTCGGTAATTCTTTGGAAGCTTTTCGTTGACTGCATCAAAGAGTTCAGTGTTTGATGTAAACGCTCTAACATAAATTGTAAATACGTTAACGTTGTCAACAGAAATAGCAACTTTCTTGTAAGAATGTGCATTAGATGATTTAATGAGTGTTCTTACATAAACAAGGAAATTGCAAATGTTTTTTACAAGCATGTGCCTATCCGTTGACAAGGATGATTTTACACCCTTGTATGTATCGGGAAGTTTCAACCCAGAGTTGTCAGAAGTGTGAAATTCAGTTCTGAACATCTTGTTATCGGATGTTGAACTGAGTACAACATGGGTGATATAGCCGTCTTCGTTGTCAATTCTTTCACTCATGGTTTTAATCTCCTTTTATTCAATTTCCTTTTCGGTGATAGACCAGTTGCACCACGTTCCGCTATTATCAATGTTGATAGAGGTGGCATTGCGTGCTTCTTCGATGGTCATGCCTTCGTGTACATCTTCGCCGTCAATTTGCATTACCGCATTGGGGTTGATTGTGTTGTTCTTGCGAACGGCATTGTATTCACGCAGATACATCTCAATGTTATCTCCGCACGCTTTAACCGCCTTTTCATTAGTGTCATACACACCGATGATGTCCGAATCGCAACCACCATGTCTATCCGAAAAGTGATAGCTTGCTACCCATACTTTCTTTCCCATAATGCTTCTCCGTTGTTTAGGTTTCTATGTCTATAATATACCTAATTAAATTGTGTTTGTCAATAAGTTTTAACAGAGTTTGTGTAAAGAATTAGATACAAACATAGGAGTTAAACCAGACGGTTCCAACAGGGAGATTCTGGTATAGGGTGATAACCCAAGTTGAAAATAGTTGACCAACGGTTGAAACCCCCTCTCAAGAGGGGGTTGTATCAGAGGGGGGTAACGGAATTAGAACCAAGTTACTCTAACGTAGGTTGATTTTTTAGGTGTTTCTTTGAGCCAAGTTTTGAACAGCGGTACAACATCTTCCTTGTGGTATTCGTGGTTGTGGTCGCCCCATTCTTCTTCGCACTTCGTGTTCCATTCTTCTTCAGTCAGCTTATCAAGTTCCTTGACCATTTCCTTGAACTGGTCTTTGTCGAACTCCCATACGCAGTTTTCACATCTGTCTTCACCGCCTGTGTACGCATCGGGAATGTAATCGCTTGTGATTGCTATGAGGAAATCTTGCCCCCAAACCAATCCTCCGCTTCCGTATTTTACGTCATACTTTTTGAGAACGTGTGCCCTTATTGACATATTGCTTTCTCCGTTGTTTTGTTGTTTCTATGTATATAATATAGTTAATTAAAATGGGTTTGCAAATAGATTTAATAAAATTTTTTGTAAACTTTTTGATACAGACTGGGCGGAAAAGTCGCCGCACCAGATGTAGTCGAGCCATGGGTGATAACCCAAGTTGAAAATCCTTTTGGTGCAAAAAGACATGCCCACCCATAAAGGGTGAGCGTGATGTTTGGTCTAGCAGAAAACCGTGTAGAATTTGCGTTCTACAACATCTTCCCCATAGAGTTTCATAAGGGTTGCGTAAGCCTTCGTGGGTTTGTAAAGCTGAGTGGTGCTGAACGCAAAATACAGACCATCCACTTCGTCATATTCATTATCGAATTCGTGGTAGCACACCGCCAAGTCGAGACCTGTCTTCGCCTTGACCAGCGTGCTAATGTCCGTCCAGAGAGCGACAAGCTTCCGAATGTTCTTGCTGAAAGGGTCATCAACTGCCTCTGTTACATGGTCAACGATGTAGTCGATGACGCAATATGCACCCTCTTCTTCCGCAACCTTGTCGAAGAGCTTACGGAACGTGGTAAGCTTACGTGAATGTTCCTTACCGAGAATTTTCTTAATGTTCTTGTCCTCGATAACTTCATCGAAGCAAGCTGAATTCCCCATTGACATAGTAAACTCCTTTGTTGTGGTTCGTTGTTTCTATGTATATAATATACCTAACTAAATTGGTTTTGTCAATAGGCTATAACACCTTTTTGTGTAAACATTTCTAAACACGGTAATCCCCAGGGAATCCTGACGCTTCCCCCCGGGTTTCCCTGGAAAGGGTGATAACCCAAGTTGAATATCTTGATGAAAACATAAGAAATACCCCCAAAATGGGGGCCTCCCAGGTTTAACCCAGGTTTAATCCCAGGTTTATGCCACCTTTACTGCCTTGATGTGGTCAATGATGTGGATAACATTGTTCATCGGCTTGAAACAGGTGTTCATAAACTGCGAGTCTTCGTAACGGCCCTTACGAATGCTCGTATGGGTGATGTAGTCTGTGTAAGCGTTGACGAGACCCCAAGCGTTACCCTTATGGTTTTGGTTGTCGTCTGCATCAAGCATCTTGACGAAAGCTTTCTTCTGACTTGCAAGCACCAACTTTGCACGTTCATCCGCATTAGCTGGAATCGGGAACATCATGTTGATAGCGAGTTCCAAATCGCTCGTTGTCATCTTGATGTTGCTGAACTGATGTGCGATTTCGTTGAGTTTGCCCATATAGTTAGCAACACCCTGCAAAACATGACCTGCGTCTTCCATGCGGTCATAAGCACGTGCTGAATGACGGATGTTAATGGTGTTTTCAACGTTCTTGAAAGCGAAGTTGAACTGGTTTTGACAGACGATGCGAAGCGGAGTGATAGCAGCCGAGAGTTGATACTTGCCGTTGAAAGAATTGCGGAAAATAACGTAGGGTTTGAATTTGTCCCCGAGAATGTCAACTTCGGGAAGTTCTGCAATAAGGTAAATCATACCCGAGTGAGTCATACCGCCCTTGACGAACTTCAATCCGTCGCTGATGTAGTCCACGAATGCGAAGCCATCACGGTTCTGTACCACTTCGTAGTCTTCACCAACGGTACCGAGGATGTGCTTTGTGGCATCGCCCACGTTGTTGGTGGTTGTGTAGGTGGTTGCAACCATCTTCGGGATTTTGTCACCGCTTGCAAGATAGAGGGGTTCCTTTGTTACTTCGTAGTTGAGCTTTGCTTTGGTGAGGGCATCTTCTACCGCTGTGGTATCAAGGGTAGTGCCGATGTTTGCCCAAGAAGCGATGCGTGGGAGGGAAATGATGTCAGCCATAAGGTATCTCCTTGTTGTTTTTGCTTGTTGTTTAATTACATAGTTAAATATACCTAATTGAATTTGGTTTGTCAAGAGGTAAACCTAATTTATTTTAACTTTTCCAATCGTGGCGTCTCCGCCCGCAGGCGAGCTGGAAAAGGGTGATAACCCATGTTGGTAATCTGGTGGAAACAAAGTTAAAGCCCCTTTCGGGGCATTGTTTAAATATCCACGTTAAGGTCGGAATAGTTGGAAAGCGTGTTCACATCTTCAATCAAATCACTCGGGAGTTCATCATTGTCTTGAATCCAATCCAAAGGGATGTAACTGTCGCCATCACCAAGTTTGACCTCGCCTGCCTTATACTTGTTCTTAATGCAGGTGGAATCACCTTTTGCAACCGCCTTGATTTCTTCTTCGGTCAACTCAACTTCCGCATAAAGGCGAAACCCGATTTTGTATTTCTTTTCTTGTGCCATATTAAACTCCTTGTTGTTTCTATGTTAAATATACCTAATTAAATTCAGTTTGTCAAGCGTTTTTATAAAAATATTTCGAGCGAGGGGAAACCGTGGGGTTCGAACCCAGCGGCAGAAGGGTGATAACCCAAGTTGGAAACAAAAATAAAAAATAAAAAATAACCCCCTCTTTCGAGGGGGAACGAGGGGGCAGGAGTTGGCAGGTGATGCCCATCCCAAGTGTTGATTTGGAATGTTTTATGGCTTCTAAATGAACCAGACTACACCATCATCAAATATAGAAAAATTTAATAGAATTGGCAATACATACTTATGCACAGAGCCAAACTATTCGTGGGTTTCCACTTTGATTACAACCCATTCTTCCTTGCTGTCTTTCGTGGCAGGAATAAGTTCGATTGCTTTTTCTTTCGCTTTATTCTCCGATTCTTTCTCACTTGTTGCAATGATTTGCATTTGAATGGTAACACCAGAGAGGTACCGATGAGTCAATTCCACGTCAAACGTGTTGGGTGCTTTTTCTGTTTCATACAGATACTTTTCAAGCACGCAGTTCTCAATGTGTTCACGGAGTTCCCTTGTGATAGGGAACGCAATGGCACGGAAGTCCTCTCCCTTGTAGAAAGGGTCAGTAGGGTATGCCACAAACCTGCCGTTCACCCCGTCCATAATACGCAAACCACGGATAGTAAGTTGGTCATTCAGCACCACATTTGCAAGCCCAAGAATCTTGCCCGGGTTTGCACCATCACGGAAAGGATACACAATAACCGATGTAACGGAAAGGCATTCAAATCCCTTTTCTGCTTTATGTCCTTTTTTAGCCATATTTAACCTACCTTGTTTGTTGTTTCTATGTTAAATATACCTAATTAAAATGGGTTTGTCAAGTTGTTTTAACCATTTTGTGTAAATACTTAGATACAAACATTGGGTTAAACCCCAGTCGTCAACCCTCCTGTTGAGACGACGCCGCCCAGTCAAGGGGTGATAACCCAAGTTGAATATTAAAAAATAAAAAATAAAAATCCCCTCTTGCGAGGGGGGAAAGTGAATTAAACTGGTTTAACTTCAACTACTTCATCGATTTCAAATTCGCAATAGGGGTTGTATTTATAGAGTTCGGGGTACACTTCACGAAGGGTTTTGAACAACGTTTCATAATCGTCATTTGCAACGGACGCATCCACCGTCACGGTGCAGTATTCCGTGTTAATGTATTCTCCGTCTTTATTGATACGCACGGTAAGTTCTAGGTCTTTTGTAGCCATTTTTAACCTCTCTTATGTTAATCGTCCTTTCTAATGAAATATACCCTGCGGATTCGTTTGCACTCGGGACACCAACCCCTAGTCCAAGAACGGCAGGAAATATCTAGCGGAAAATGGTGGTGGCAAATACCGCAACGAAATATAGGCATAACTACCTCACCTCGTTGAACTTGTTAAGCACAACCGCTTCGATGTAGGCACGCACGTCGTCTTTCGACGGAGCAACAATGCTTCGGGTATCCTCGCCCTTGTAGAACGGGTCAGCAGGGTAAGCCACGAACAGACCATTCATGCCGTCCATAATACGCAAGCCACGGATAACAATAGCATCGTTAAGCGTAATATTTGCCATTCCCTTTGTGTACATCATCTTTGATGTTTCCTTGAACGGAAACACTCTCACGTTCGTTACCTTGATACCGCAATTCGGTTCAATCTCTTGATACTTGTCTGCCATTTTATTCCCTCGTTGTTTAAGTTTCTATCTACAATATACCTAATTAAATTCAGTCTGTCAATAGGGTTTAACAACTTTTTGTGTAAACTTTGTTTAACAAGCCGATAGCCAACCGAGTACGAACCAGAGGGTTTCGAACCCAGCAGCAGAAGGGTGATAACCCAAGTTGAAGACCAAAAAAGAAAAAATAAAAAATCCCCCCTAGTGCTAGGGGGAAATTTGTTATACGCTTTCTCCGAAGATAATTCCAGCTCGTTGGTCTTTTGGAAGGTATTCTTCGCTCTCAGCGTTCAAGCGGTTATCGTAGTCCACAAGCCCTGTATTGTGGTTCGGGAAAAACCCGTCATCTTCTTCGGTACAGAGCAAGCCTAGGCGGTCAAGCATCTCGTATGCTTCATCAACATCAATGTCTTTTTTGTATTTTGCCTGCCAACCATTTTCCTTATTGTAGGTATAAATTCCGTAGTATTCCGTAACCTGTTCTTCGCCCCATTCGCAAAGAAATTCAATGTCGGGATAAAGTTCGCAAATTTTCTTCATCAGTCCAACGGCAGGACACCATGCACACTCGGTTGTAAACTCAATGTTGCCATTCAGTTCAAGCAGGTTGTGTAATTCTTCTTTATTATTCACCACTGCGTAATCATCGGGGGTGTGGAAAGCGGTGTGGCAGAACCCCCACTTTGAACCCCATTTATCACAGCAGAAAGAATACCAATCTTCGTCTCCGTATTCCTTGCGGTTGTATTCCTTTTGCTTCTCTTCGGCTTCTTTGTCATAGCTGAGGTTTGTCTTGATGCCGTCGCCTTGAATGAATTGCCCCATAGACAACAGTTTGACAATGCCCTCGGGCATAGGAATAAGGGTATTACCATCCACTTCCAAAAGGCTATCGTTCCAATTCGCTGTCTTGCTCACAACAATGTGTTTGTCAATGAAAGTGTGGATTTGCTTCTTTGCTTCATCGGTCTTTGCGATGAGCGAAATAATGTTGTTGTTCCAATTAGGCATATTTATCTCCGTTGTTAATGTTTCTATTATAAATATAGTTAATTAAAATGATTTTAGCAATAACAAAATGTGTCAATAACAAAATTTGTCAATAACAATAACAAAATCTTTTTCTCGGCGAAATCGGATATGCACTCGTGCGTCGCCCGGCGACTGCGGCAGAGGGGTGATAACCCAAGTTGGAACTCAGTTGCTACACGAGAATAACCCCCTACCCTTTCGGGCAGGGGGCTTACAACGAGGGGTTAGAAAAGATGATTTTTATTTTTAAGTGGGAACGAACGAGAATAACAAGGTTTCGCCATTGTTTCACCAATAATGGTAGAGCTAACTTCGCCTTCGTGCGTTTCAAGCCAAGCCTTGCCACGCTCGTTTATAATTCTTATGTTCGCTCTATTAGTTCCGTCATGATGATAACCATTTATATGCAATCCGTCTGCGTCTTGCCAAATCTTTATTGTATCACAGTAACTGAACATGCCGAGCAGGTCATCCACATCCTTCAACACCTTCCCACCACGAACCTTGCCATTCCACAAACCAACATAACCAACGGCAACCATAGGGAACAACTTGCAATACGTCATATTGCTCTTGAAATCATCATATTCCCTCTGCAATACAGAACGAACATACTTCCAATAATCGCTGAAATCTTCGTCCACACTTTCGCTGATGTCGCCGTCCCCAACATATTCGGTATATGGCACATACCGACCAGTATCAAGTAGAACCAATTCAGTATTCTTTTCGGTCTTCATCGTTAAACCTCCGTTGTATGTATATAATATACATAATTAAAACTATTTTGTCAAGCGGGTTTGGCAACTTTTTTGTAAACACTAGGTTACAACCCCTGAATGACAGCACCGCCCTCCTGACCGACGAACGGTACCCCCCAGCCAAGGGGTGATAACCTATGTTGAAGCCCAGTTCCAACATAAAAATAACTCCCCTCTTGCGAGGGGAGTGCGAACGAGGTTAAAACTCTATGTTGCTTCCCACGTTACATCGCCATTGCTAAATGACGTGATATAGAAGTCTGCATTGTTATTCTCCCAATTATACGCCCCTTTCAACAACGAGCGTAAATCGTTGATTGTATCTGCACAATAGAACAAATCATCATCTGTTTCATTGGGGCTGATTCCTACACCGATAGTTACATCTAGTTCGGAATTGTCGTTCTTATAGACAATATGAGCGTCAAGTATTGCCTTGCCACATTGGGCTAATACCTTTTCTGTCGCATCGTCCATTGGCTTGTTCATATCAACCATAGTTTACTCCTTGTTGTTTCTATATATAATATACATAATTAAATCAAGTTTGTCAAGACTTGTTTAATTATTTTCATAAATATCTTCCGCCGCCCAGACCGAGCGTCGCCGGGGTTTCTGGTTAATGGGTGATAACCCAAGTTGAACCCCCGTTCCAACATAAGAAGAACCCCCTCTTGCGAGGGGGAAACAACGAGGAAGAGAGTCATCTGTGAATACTGCGATACCATGACCAAAATGGGTCATATGGAGCTTTCAGACAAACCAACGGACGTAACTTTGTTACCGCATCAAATGCGTGTTCTCTTTGCAGGACAATTTCCTTGGGCTTTCCGTTTACGGTGATAGGGATGTTGATTGTCTCTATATTTGATTTAGCATTGATAGTGATTGTCCGTGTAGCGAACCTAGATGTAGGAACGCTAAACCAATCCTTTATTTTCTGTAGTATCCGTCTCATAGTTTTGCCTCGGTTGTTTCGATGTATATAATATACCTACTTAAAACAAATGCGTCAAGTATTTTTTGTAAAAAGCAATCCATTTAAGAAAAGGTGAAGAACTCGTCCGGGTACCCCAGTCAAGGGGTGATAACCTATGTTGAAGCCCAGTTCCAACACGAGAATAACCCCCTCTTGCGAGGGGGCTACCAACGAGGGTCATACTTATTCGTCTGCTAGGAACCAAGTGCCGAAAGCATCGCCTTCGTCATTGAGCTTATCTACAAGCTTGTCCGCATCATCACGGCTGATGTTAAGCTTGAACACGATTTGTGCGGGCGACCCATCCTGCCAAGTTTCATTTCCGCTAATACCAACAACCTTGCTTTCAAGGTGGTTCATAATAATGCGACAAATATAATCGGCAAAGCTGTTCGCTGTTTCCGTAATGCCATTCTTGACTTCCAAAAAGATTTCTGCCATAGTGTACTCCTTGTTGTTTCTATATATAATATACATAATTAAATTAAGTTTGTCAAGATGTTTTTATAAAAATATTATCACCCGAGGAGAACCAGTGGGATTCGACCCCTGCGGCAGAAGGGTGATAACCCAAGTTGAATATCGGGGTGCAACAAAAGTTAAACCCCCTATCATTCGATAGGGGGCGGTAATGCGGTGGAAATAAAAAGGGGTTTGAACTTGTAAGGTTTACCGCATTAGTTTTAATAAACGTTGTGTTCACGGCAAATGTAGGACATATCCACTGCACAAGACTTCATATCCGACTTCTGCTTGCGTGTCGCAGTGTCCTTCCACAGAATCAAGTCCGTGTTGCCAAAGATTGAGTAGAGAAGGCTTTGAGCGAGGATTCGTGCAGTTACCACTTCGTTGTAGTCGCCATTAAGGAGTTCAGGATGCTTTTCAAGGCACTCCTTCATTGCACCCTTGACCTTATTCATATGGATAGAATCCTTGACGAAATCCGTTGCGATGTTCACGATGTTATTGCCCTTGAACTTAACAAGAGACTTACCGCTGATTTTGATTGCTTTCGTAGCCATTGTTATACCTCGTTGTTTGTTTCTGTATTAAATATACATAATTAAATCTAGTTTGTCAAGGGGTTGTAGCAACTTTTTGTTGGAAACTCTACTGCCAACTCTGTCGTCTCCGCCAGCAGTTGAGCCTGGAAAGGGTGATAACCCATGTTGGACGGACGACTGAAACAAAAAAGAACACCGCCGTTCGGCGGTGTGAGTGATTAAGCGGAGTTTTTCTCGGGGGTTTAATTTTTACCTAACCACTCTGTTTATACAAATTGTTCAAACCGTTGCTTAACTCTTTCAATTCCGTTTCTGCAAGTTTCCAAATACGTGTCAAACAGAATTTCATAACGCCAATAGGTATATCCGTCTTTTCGCCAAAACTTTTTATACTTTGGCTTAATACCAAATGTTTCTGTATCACCGCTACGATACAAGATAGTATCGCTGTTGCTATATTTATCAAAGTTCAACCAAGTATATCCGCTTGTGGATAAATAACCGCCTTTGGGGGTGCGGATAATGATTCTGTTGAAGTCGGATGAATAGAAAAACTTGCTCTTTTTATCATAGCGAGCCTTTGAACGAGCAAACAAGTCCTTATGGATAATTGCATAGTTGATACAACTCTGCTTGCAAGGCGACACACTAGACGTACTAACATTGAGAATATCATAGTCCTTACCCAATGTCGCACGAACCATTTTGTCAAGTTCAGCAAGTTCTTTGTCGGTAAAGTTGCTCTCTACAAGTTCATTGCCACGAACCTGCGAAAATCCGTGGGGAATCTGCACTGCCTTTGCAAGTTCAGTTGTGTAGTTTGCCTTGATTTGGGCGAATCTCTTTTTTGTGTATTCAATAATGTGTGCCATTGGTTACCTCGTTCTTTGCATATAATATAGATAATTAAATTCAGTTTGTCAATACTAAAAATATATAAATATCTTCCGATGACCCCCTCCTACTGGCGACTGGCTGCCTCAGGTCAAGGGTGATAACCCAAGTTGAAGCTAGTGGGCAAGAAATAAAAATGCCCCCGTAAGGGGGCGGTCTGAAATGAAAACGAAATTGTATTATTTACAAAAAGTGCCTTTCCAAAAATCATAACGAATGGTATAAGGCAAGTCATACCCACCGTTAAGGGTGATACAACCACCGCTTCCACAATAGGTTGCTTCTTGATGACCACCTGCATAACGAACATGCTTACGGGACAACACTTCGCAATATGCAAATGCAGATGTTGTGGCGAATGCCAAAATGCTTGCAAGAATGAGTTTTTTCATTTTGTTAGTTTCCTTTTGTTTATGTATATACTTAATCCCACCAATCGGGTTTAGGGTCAGACGATTGTTCAAGGGCGTCGCTCAACTTCATTCCAACAGGGATACTAACATCTCGTTCAACTGCGGGACAACCGAACTGCTTGAGCCCCTTGAGTTCGTCCAAGTCAATATCGCCATATTCGCTGAAATCGGGGTTTGCGTTGTTCACAACATAGCCGTAAACAATGTTGTCGCTATCTTCATACCCTTCAAGGATATACCACGTGAAAGCGTGGCTGAACGGACAGAACAGACGGCAAGCGACCTTTGCTTCTCCTTTCAGTCCGTCTTGCGAACCGCTAGGGTGCTTAGCCAAAAACTTCTTTACTTCTGCGGTGATGAGCTTTTGTTGTGCCATTTTATTACCTCGTTGTTTGTTTCTATTCTTAATATAGTTAATTAAATATGTTTTGTCAATAGGAGTTCCAACATTTTTGTGTAAACTTTTTGATACATACTGGGCGGAAACCTTGGACCGGCGGGCTTCCAGCATAGGGGTGATAACCTAAGTTGAACCTCGTGTTGAGACCAAAGGTAAGCCCCCATTGTAGGGGGCAGTGTTAGGTCAGTCGGCTTCGGCATCACCTAGTTCACCAAGCCGATACTCTCCGTCTTCATCGCAGAACAAGCCATAGCGAACATCGTCTTCCATTCCAACCGCTTTTTCAACCAAGTCAGGCAATTCCGATATGGGGAAATCCCAATGGTTTGCATCCGTAGGGTCAATCAAGCAAGCGTTCGCAACAATTTCATCAAAGCGTTCCTTACTGATTGGTTCAATGATTATTCTAGCCATTTTATTACCTCGTTGTTGTTTCTATTCTTAATATACCTAATTAAATTCAGTTTGTCAATAAGGTATCAAACATTTTATGTAAACATTCTGTTACAATGAGAATGAAACGGTTTGGACGACTGGCGAAACAGCACAGGGTGATAACCCAAGTTGAACCCACGGTAGCACCAAAAAGAACCCCCCTCGCAAGAGGGGGTGAGAATGAACCAGACTACGCAATCATCAAATATAGGAAACTTTAATATAATTGTTTATCCACATAGATTCTCTTCTTGTAGCAGGCAGAACAAATCCAACCTCCATCAATCTTTTTGTAGTAAGTCTTCTGTCCGCAACATTGGCACTTGTGCTTATTATCCCACGCCTTGTGGTCAAAGTCCGTACAACGGTCAAAGGACGGCTCGGTAACAACCTTTGGTATCTCTAACCTTTCCATTATGCCCCCTACTTAAACGAACCACATTCTGCCATCAAATTGGTAATCAAGTGTGCTTGGTAAGGAAAGTTATATCCATCCACGGCAACACTCTTGTCACCAATGTAGGCACAGAGAAGTCCATATTCCGTTTTCAGTTCAAGTCGGCTATCTACCTTCTTGCATTCATCAACAAATTCAGTCAAACCCATTTCTTACCTCGTTTGTTTAGGTCTATATATAATATAGCCAATTAAATCCATTTTGTCTACCCATTTCCCAAACATTTGCGTAAACCTTTCGTTACAAACCCCTCCTGAACCAAGGTGGGCGTCGCCCGGCGTCCTCAGGTCAGGGGTGATAACCCAAGTTGATTATCGGGAGGTGGTGTAAAAAAGAGGGTTGCAACTAATGTTGCAACCCCCTACAACGGAAGTAAGAAAACCTATCTTATTTTAGGAATTCTGTTTTCCAAATCGCTAATCGCACTGAAATTATTTAACCCACCTTGATAGTCCGTTACACTACTAGCCGTGCGAAGCAACACTCCACCCATAGCTCCGCTTGCGTTCACATCAATCATCAACCCACGGAAGTCGCCATAGCTGTAATAGATAATCTGCCCATCGGCACGCTGAATGTAGCCGTATACATAGTAGTGACCTGTCTTTTTCACCAAAACCTTTGCACCAATCTTAGCACAAACCCGTTTCATCATATTGTGAAACGAATTAGCCAAACTCATTCCCATAGAACCACGTGGCATCGTAGTCCCACTCTCGGTGAAGAAAACCCCTTGCCATTTGCGTTTGAAAGTCTGCATTGTATTACCTCGTTGTTGATACCTTTAATATACCTAATTAACCCAACCTCGTCAATACCTAGCTATCATTTTCTTTGTAAACTTTCCATTACAAAGGACTGCTCAGACCACATCCTGCTGGCGACAGGCTGCATCGACTATGGGGTGATAACCCAAGTTGATAACATGAAGGATGCATCGAAATGCTCAAAACACAAAGGTGAACACAGGCGACGTCTCAACCACCTCTCTTATACCATTCAGTCGCAAACACGGAGCCAACATCGTTTCCTCTCCTTATGATAACCACAAAGTGAAACTCCACCCAACTCGCCTCCTGGAGACGGGCTGCCTCTGGTCAAGGGTGATAACCCATGTTGAACCCAGGAAGACAACAAAGTTAAACCCCATAGGGTTTAACCCTATGGGGGAGACCACGATTACTACTTACCTAAGCACTCAAATCTAGCAATATGACCGAACGCCAACGGAATCAACTCCTTAAAGTAGCCTATCGCAGTCGGTTCGTATTCGCCTTTCTCGTTCTTCAAGTAGAGCATATACTTATTCATTTCGCTACCGCCTTTACCAAGTAGATTAACCCGATGATTGCATACAGAAACATAATAGGTGGAAACAACACTCCGAGTCCCACCAACAAGATGAGAACTATCAGTTTCATTTCCTACCCCCCTTGTAAATGCGGAGACCCATTTTGATTGCAGTGATTTTGTCTTTCGTTGTAGGCTTCTTCTGTGCCATTGCTTTACCTCGTTGTTTATATATTTAATATAGCTAATTAAATCTAGTTTGTCAAGGGGGTTGCAACAATTTTTAATCGAGCGACGCCAGCTGCCAGCGGCGGACGGGTGATAACCCAAGTTGAACCTCGTGCTGAGACCAAAATAAAACGGAAACGAATTCCGTCTTACTTAGTTCCGTTTTACTTAGAACTATCAACCCACCAATCGCCGTGTTCTCGCCTAAATGAATACAAATTGTCCAAAGGGCTTATGATGATATGGTCTAGCATTTGGAAATCCAACAAAATGCCTGCTCCCATCACTGCTCTTGTTACTTTGCAATCCGGTTCACTAGCTTCAACATTTCCGCTAGGATGATTATGAACCAATACGAAACTCGTAGCGGACGCATACTTGCGTTTGGAGAAAATGAGCTTGAATAACTTGCGTGTACACGTTTGACAAGTATCCTCGCTACCCTCAGACATAAACTCCACCCCCAAAGGATAACCGCTTGTGTTAAGCGGTATTGCACCCATCCGTTCCCACGGAGACTTGAACCACGTTGGTTTTGCCTTGCGGAGATAAGCAACTATGCTATTCGGATTTGTGAAAGGTTCATACTTACAGACTATATCGTGCAGTGTTTCCATACAAGTAAACTCCTTATTTCCTACTATATAATATAGCTAATTAAATCTAGTTTGTCAAGGGGGCACAACAAGTTTTCACCCGACCGACGCACGCCGCAGCCTGAACGGGGGTGATAACCCATGTTGATTCTCGGGTGGAGACAAAAAGAATGACGGTGGCTATCCGCCAACCGCCTTAATGAATCACCAACTCTATCGCAGTATCTCTTATGAAAGACAAGTTATCATTAATCAACGGCATAGTCCACTTGTTTCCGCACTCGTCTGTGCAGGTAATCTCGTTCGTGTAAGTGTTCAGCTTATACATATACCCACGCACCTTCTTGCGTTTGTTGCGTTTGCCTAGGGGCTTTGACCCGCAACTCATAGTAAAGCAGAACTCTCCCTTGTACCCATTGATATTATCTGATTCTGTGTGGCAGAACAACTCGCTCAAAACACTTCCGATAGAATTCATATCGTAAGTATCTCGCATCATATTACCCAAGCTGTTTACACGACCAATCGCAGCTTCCATTATATCCAAGTTCAAGCCGTGTGCGATGTACTCTTTTGACTTATTCTGTGCCATAATAAACCCCTTTCGCTTCCATATAAATATAGTTAATTAATTCTAGTTTGCAAATACATAATTAATTTTCGTTAAATATCTTCGCACGAAACCGCCCACGAGCTTGCACCCGGTCACCCTCGGAAAGGGTGATAACCCAGGTTGAATACCAAAAGTTAAAACAAAAAAAAGGTTTAACCCATTGGATTAAACCTTTTCACGGAGTTGATTGTTAAAACTTAATCTTGTAATAGGCAAGAGTCTTGTAAACAATATCAACGAGTTCGTCCTGCACCGCCTTGACCGCAAGCCCACGTTGCTTAGCCGTGTTGCGGTTACACTCCGCTATGGTGCAATTGCCACCACCGAACATCAGACAAGTGAACCAGCCGTCTTTGGATTCAACCGGCGTGATGTTAAGGTAGTAGGAACTCGGGTAACGGTGCCCGTCATAGTACGAACGTCCACCCTTGCGATAGTCCACTCGCATACGAAGTGCGTTGCACTTGTCTCGACCGCTACTCGTCTCCACTTCCTGCATAGGGAACGGAATGGTGAAGTCCCTGCCAAACTGCACCACAATCCCTTCGCAAAGCTCCTTAGCCTTCTTGTAAAGCTCGCTACTAGCATCAACTTCAATTCCCACATTCATAATACTCATTGCTAACTCCGTTGTTTATCCCTTGGCAACATCGCCTTGGGACAACCCTTAATGTGGGGTCGTGTTTGCATATCGAGGAGAACCCGAACGGGGTGATAACCTAGGTTGAAACCCGAGGGCAACGCAAAAAGAAAAGGAGCCTTACGGCTCCCTTACGTTAAACACGTTCAATCTTGTCTTCGTCAGCATGGAGTGCTAGACCGCCCCAACTTCCATGGAGTTGCCCCATATCGTCTATGCTTTCTATCACGCCAACCTTTCCGTTATAATGCGGTTCACCCACCATTTCAACAATGCGGATGTTATCACCGACCTTAAACCCTTTTGTATCGTGCTTCTGCATCTTGCTTTACTCCCTTATTTTTTCTTGTAAATGTTCAATCCCATTTTCTTAGCGGTAAGTTTCCAACTCGTTTTAACCTTGTTTTGTGCCATATTGTTTACTCCATTTGTTATAGTGACCAACATAAAACACTAGTATAAATATACATAATTAAAAACAGAAGAGTATACTATATTTATGCTTTTTGTGTAAACTTTCATTTACAAAATAGGTTAAATCACCATTCTGAAAACCCCCGGGCAGCACAGTTTCGGGTGATAACCTAAGTTGAAAATCATGACGGACAAAAAAGAAAAGGGAGCCTTTCGGCTCCCTTTTTTAACGGAGTTCTGAATTTCTATTTGCGACGTGGAGAATAAATCTTCAATCCCATCTTGATTGCACTAATTCTGTCTTTCTGTGTAGGTTTTTTCGCCATAGTTTTAATCCTCTTTTGTTTGATTGTTTGAAAAAGAAAAGGAAAAGGGAGTTTTACTCCCTTTTTTTTAGAATTCGCATTCTTCTTCGGAAGAAGTTTCTTCGTCAAAAGAATCAATCACGCCTGCCACAAAGGAAAATTCAGCCATGCATTCCAAACTTTCCTGATAGAGAGCGGATTTGAGAATCAAATACAATTCCTTGCGAGAACCGATAATCGGCTTTCCCTTGGCAGTAATTGTTCCCGTAGGATAATCTTTGTCCATAAAGTTTTTCAAGATTGCGAGTTCTTTTTGGGAAATCACAGTCTTTCCGCAACGTTTACGGAATCCGAAAAGATTTACCATAGCTCCGACTCCGAGAACTGCATCGGAAAAAGTATCAACTTTTGCCGTTCCGTTCAAGTAGTCTTCACCCGTAGGAACATCAAAGGTGGAAACACAAGTGATAAATGTTTCCGCAACCTTTGGTGAAGTTGCAAATTCTATTTCCACCAAGAGTTCAGCGGTAGAATCCCAACATTTGGAATCATATCCGCCAATGGATAATCTTTCCAAAAGATTTTCAAACGTTCTTCCACAAGAATTGGAATCATTGACGTTTGTTTCGTCATAGATTCTCAACTTGCAAAGATATTTTTCTGCAAACGCTTTCCAAAAATTGGAAATTGTCGGATTCTTTCGAACCGCTTCAAGAACCGGGTTTTCTTCAAAAACAAGTTCAACCACGTCAAAACGTCCGTTGCATCCAACGAGTGCAGGCGAAATTTCATTCGTTTGTCCTTCAAATCCACGGCGACGTGAGCCGTTAAAGGCGATAAAAAAGTTGGTATCTTCGTGCAACGAGAAGTTTTTAACCATTTTGTCCAACGCAACGCACAAAAATGCTTGTTGCACGGCAGGTTTTGCAGAAGAAAATTCATCCAACAAAATTACAGCCGGATGCGGTTCAGGTTCTCCGTTTTCGTTCGTCCAAACGGGGTAGCCCTTGGTGGCATCGGTGGTTTCAACACGAGTGCCATTCGGTGCTTCACGATAGACGGGAAGCCAAGGGGGCATAGAGTCTTCGCCCGCAAGTTCAAACCCGTCCTTAGTTTGCTTTCCCTTGTAGCTAAACGAAACGATGTCGGCTGCATTAACCCATTGGTTAATGCTTACCGTGATGCAGGGCAGTGCCCAATCATTGGCAAGAGAGCGGATGACCGCAGTTTTGCCCATGCCCGGCGCACCTTCAAGTGCCCAAGACTTGTGAGCGTGGGCAGTACGTCCATCGGGGAACGCTTTACGCCCCAAATTGGCAAGCACCTTGAATTGGCTTGCCGTTACTTTCCTTGGTTTGATTACCATTGTGAACTCCGTTGTTTATCCCTTGGCAACATCGCCTTGGGACACCCCTTAATGTGGGGTCGTGTCCCAAACGGTAAGGGGTGATAACCTAGGTTGGACGTGACGGGGTCATTTTAGGGGGTGGCGCGTATAGGGTATAGGGAGGGGGGTAATTTGATATTTGATAAGCGCGGTACTTTTATTTTTTATTTCCATGGGTTTTCAACAGGGGTTTTCAACAGGGGTTTCCGACCCAGGGCTTCCACCCATGGTTTCCAACCACAGCTCACCCCCGCTTCCAGTCCAGCATCCACACAGGGGTTCGGGACAGGAGTCTGGACCGCAGGCGACTGCTTGCACACAAGTTATCAACAAGATATCAACAAGTTATCAACAAAAAATTAAAGTTTGAAATAGGGTGCAGATTTTAGGATTTTACACTTTAATTCAGCACCTATGGTGTTTGAAAAATTTTTGGGGCCCCCCTTTTTAAAACGGGCTCCATGCGACCCCCTAGGGGGTTTTATAGAGGTTAGGCATCAAGCCGTTTTAAAAATTTTTTGGGGGGTGGGGTTGATTTTATACTAAAGAGAAAACCGTATCGAATTCGACACGGTTATGAAATCTAATTGAATTAGGTTTGCAAACACGGATTTAGAACGGGAGGTCATCATCCTCTGGTGTGGGAGGGGTTTGCGCCTGTGTTTGTGCCTGTGTTTGGAGCATGGAGCTGATAGGGGGTTGGTAGTACGGAGGTTGTTCAGCCGTCAGGAAAGACGGTTGGTTATTTGTTTGGACGGGTTGTTGGTTACCGTTGTTCAACTGTCTATGGCCGAGGATTTGGAACGTTTCGATGGTAACTTCTGGTGTGTAACGTTTTTGTCCATTCGGGTCATTCCATGAGCGATAGGCGAGGGAACCTTCGATGAAGAGTGGCATACCCTTATGTACGCCGAGGGATTCGATGACATCTGCGGTTTTGCCCCATGCGACGAGGTTATGCCAGTCGGTTTGTTCCTTTTGTTCGCCATTCGCATCTCTGTATCTTCTTGTGGTGGCAAGGGAGAGGGTGGCCCGTTTGCGGCCCGTTTGGGTGACGGTGAATTCTGGGTCTTTGCCCGTATTTCCGATGAGGAGGACTTTGTTGAGGTAAGCCATAGTGTGTTATTCCTTTTGTTATTGGTTCATGAGGTATTGTCTAATTTTTTCCATTGCCTCTAGTGTAGCGTCTATGAGGGTATGGTCTTTTCCAGGTTCTTTTTCGACCTTATAGGTATGGTCGGTGAGGTTTTCGGACACGAGGCATTTGCGTTGTGCGACGGGGTTTTCTACGAGGAATAGGATGTCTTCTTCGCCGTACTCGTGGGAATAGGCCAGTTCAAACTGTTCGGTCCAGGGGTAAGCCTGGTTCAGGCGTTTCTTGACACCCATTCTGATTTCGGCGATTTCTTCTTCCGAGTAGTCGATTTCGGCATCTTCGAACATTTCTGGGAGGGCTTCTGCGATTTCTTTTTCATAGAGGCCTGAAAGGGGGATTACATCGGGGTTTGAATCTTTGAGTTTGATATACTCTTTGATATCGAAGGCGATGCGTTTGAGGGAATCCTTGAAGGAGTCCATGTTGAAGTGAGTTTCGAACTGCTTAGGGATAGTGAGTTTGATTTCCATTTTAATATCCTTTTCCGCCATGGTTATCGGCTACTGGGTTTGACGTTTTCCATCCAGTGTGGTTGCAATGGAGGGTTTCACGGCATTTGAAGCAGATGTGGCGTTTGGGGTCAACGAGGGTGGTATAGGCGCCAGGTTTGCCGCAGACTTGGCAAATTTCGTTCTGGATGCGGTTTACTGCATATTCGATATAACGGGAGATTTCCTCTGGTGTAGCCGAGTCTGTATCTGCTATTATCAGGGGAGGGGTTGTTTTCGAGAACAGGGGCACATCACGTTCCCAGAGGGGTTTATCATTGACTTCGTTACCTAGGAGACCGAGGATATACTTCGGGGTACGTTCGATGACTGGGACAAGGTTATCGAAGTCATTTTCGTTAGGGTAGAAACCGAAGCGGGTGCAATCCATGTTGCCATCTCTGTTAGCAATCATGGAGAGGTGGTGTTTGCTTCTGCACAGGGTTTCGAACGCTGTTTCGTTCATGGGTTTATTCCTTTTCCACGTCAATCTTGAGTACGGGGTTTTTACCGAGCTTTTTGATGAACTCGCTGACTGGAACGGAGAGTTCGACCATGCCGTTCCTGACCAGTTCTCTCTGAGGGGCGATGAAGTCGATGAAGTCTTCGTAGTAGGCGACTTCGATTGGCTGTTCGGACAGGGGATGAACGAGGTTGAAGTAGCTCGCCTCGTTGTTATACTCCTTGTTCTTGGCTTCATTGGGGATAAGGCCGCAATCCAAACAGATTCGGTTGAAGTCTTCCATTTCGAGTTTCTTTTTCTCTTACATAGTTGCTCCTTACCAGAGACGGACGGCTTCGATGGGGCCGTTCTTGTCTTCGACGTATCTCGTGTAGGTATAGTCCGTGCCGTCAAAGCGGTCCCAAGTGCGGCGGGTTTCGGTCTTGAACTTCTGGGCAACTGGATATACGTTGACGGGTTCGATACCCGAGCGTTCCATGTCGGATTCGTAACCCACGATTTCGAGTTCGGGGTTGAGCTTTTGGAGTTTTTCGATGAGTTCTTTGACTTTCATGTTGTTTCTCCTTTTATTGGTTTAGTCCTCTGAGGGTTCATCGAGGAGGTGTTTATCCTCGTCCTTGTCGAGTTCTTCTTGGAGTTCTTTTTCGTCCCAGATTTCGTGGTAGTAGTTGCAGTCTGGGGTACAGTTGTGGGGGTCGGACCACGGGCCGTACGGTTCTGGGAAAGGGCATTCCTCCACCTCGGTGATGAGTTTGTGGCATGCTGTGCAGCAGGTGCAGTCTGGGAGGCAGTAGGCTGGTTCGCCGTCGATAATTACGTCTACCATGTTTTATTCCTTTTTAGTCATCTTTGGCGATGCCGTAGGTTTTCCTGAGGTCAGCAAGCTGCTTTGCGGTCTGTTTATAGACCTTTGCCATGTCGAGGGCGTAGAGGATATGGTTTGCGATTCCCTTCAGTGTCTCGATTGGGGCCCATGATGAGTCTTCGGTGTAGAAGTAATCGAGGGGTTCCCAATTCGGTTTTACGTCCATTTCTCCGTCTTCGTTGCGGTGGATACCGAAATGCATGATGAGGACTGTCCCGTAGAAGTCGTCACGGGCTTCGTTGTAGTGCATGCAGAAATCGATTCGCAGGTCTTCGAAATCGGTCGATACATAGCCTTCGACGGTAATCGGGTTTCGCACGTTCAGTCGCACGGACTTGTTTTCGACGGTAAATCGGGACTTGTCGCATACCAGCGGGGCAAGGAGGTCGATTACGTCGCCTTTGGCGTTGTCAGCGTCGAGGATAGCCTGTTTTTGGATGTTCATTGGGATGTCCTTTTTGTATGTGTGGTTTGTATCTGTTTGTATAGACAATATAGATAATTATTTTCTGTCTGTCAAGTGGTAGGCTTGATAAATTCGTATTTTTCTGGGTCGTAAGGGAGAAGGCAATGTTCAGGGACATCGAGCGAATACCACGACGACTGCTTGTAACCTTGTTCAAGAAGGCTGTCGATATCCTTCATTGATTGCTTGACCAGTTCGATAGCCGTTTCCACCTTGTCTCTGCTGCGGAAGTCACGGCTTTTCCAGAACCTGATTTCCGTGTTCGTTCTGTTAGGAAAGGTTTCCTCCTTCGAGTTGACCTCGAAGAACGGATGGTAAATTCCGTTCATGGTCGCCAGAAGGATTCCCTTGTAGAAGCCCTGTTGCACTTCACATATCATTCCCTTCTTGTCAGTACGCTCAATCAATCCCGTTTCGGAAATAAGCTTGTTCCATCTTTCGTGTACGGTCATTATCGCTCCTTTGTTTATTGTTTCTTACCTTTTCTGAATGATGTTGTCTTCAGGGGTTCATCCATGGCAAGGAATTTGAGGGCAAAATAGAGGCCTTGTGGTTTTGACGTGGGTACGACAGCCACTGTGGTATTGGGGTAGAGCTCGGGTTCAACCAGACGTAGGGGAGGACCGAAGTATTTATCTGGGTGTTTGAGGTAGTCTTGGTAACGGGCTTCCGTCTCTCGTTTGATACGGGCACGTTCTTCGAACCTTACATGTTCCCAGTGTTTGTAGTTGAAGTTGCGTTTTTCGGCTGGTCTTCCGTAGAAGTAGTTGGTGATGTCCCTAATCCAGTATTCGACAGCGGCGCATTTGCCATCCACGTCCATGTCTGGGGGGATTTCAAACTTGACTGGGGAAGCCTTTCCAGAATATCTGGGTTTGAACCAGCCGATGCCATCTAGGTGTTCATTTCCGTGCCTGAGGTCTCTTGTGAGGCCGATTTGGAAGGTGAACTGTCTTCCGTCCTTTTCGATGACATAGATGTCGGCATGGGGTCTTGCGTCCATGACCATTTCATCTGCGGCCACTTCCTTGGTTTCCTTGATGGAGAAGCCGTTTTCGTCGAGGCGTTTGAGGAGGAGTTCGAACGGGGTTTCCGACCATCCGTTCGGGAACTCGTTCTTGACCATTGTAAATTCAATTTGTTTAGACATGGCTGGTTACCTAGTTGGCATCATCTTGGATAAATCGAATGTGACATCGAGTCTCTTGTTGCAGTGGGAGCAATAGACGGAGAACACGGGGAATTTGCAGAGGTCTGGGACGCTTTTTTTGAACTCGTTGACGGTTCCGCATTCGCATTTCCACTGAACCTGATATTCGTCTGGTGCGAAGCAATGGGGGATGAATTTCCAGTAGCCTTCTGGCGCAACTGGATTTGATTTAAGCTTCGGTTGCGGAGCGGGTTCTGCATCGAAGCAGTCCTTGGGTGCTTCAACCACGCCGCAAACTGCTGAGTTGAACTTCTTGGGGATGTCAACGGTTTTCCAGTACTTGATTTGGTCCCCGTTGCAGGAATGGAAGTTTCCTGCGGGGACATCGTAGCAGAGGACATCTCCTTCTTTGTTTTCCGTCCAGGTAAGGCTCTTTGCTGGCCTCATCCTGGCGACGATGACTGCAGGCCTGAGTTATGACCTGCAG
>JAEIGA010001741.1_pt1 | contig 34462 bp, 31 predicted proteins | sample 9270691 | NCBI WGS metagenome assembly JAEIGA01 (sample SAMN17057246, study PRJNA624740) | gut metagenome | biome: biome; isolation source: fecal sample | host: Bos grunniens | place: China: Xizang | collected 2019
CTCATCAAGGAAGAAATGAAGAAGCCCACCATCACGAAAGAGGGCTTAGTATTATGGCTCAGGCATATTCAAAACATGAGCTTAGAAACGAAGGAACACAAACAAAGACTGATTGACATTTTTGTAAACGCCGTATATCTTTACGACGACAAATTAGTCATAACATTTAATTATAAGGAAGCAAGTAAAACCGTAACCTTAAAAGAGGTAAACGGTTCGATTATAGAATGCTCAGGTGCACCAAAAAGAAACACTTCCTTTTGGGAAGTGTTTCTTTTTGTGTTTGTGTCCGCAGGACACAACATCGTTTTGCGGTAAAACCGCAAACATCATTTGACCGAAGGTCAACATCATTCCGCCTTGGCGGACACAAAACGAGGTTGCCTTACGGCAAACAGTGTTGCGCTTTGCACAAACGATGAGGCTTCGCCAACGATGTTGCACTTCGTGCAAATTTATGGTATAATTTTAACATAAGCGAGGTGATAGCAATGAAAGAGGATAAACTTTCAGATTTATCGATGCAATTATCTGTTGATGTTTTGAAACTGACAAAAGAACTAAGGTCAAAACATGAAACTGTAATTTCAAATCAAATCAGCAGAAGTGCTACAAGTGTTTGTGCTAATATTGCAGAGAGCAAATACGGTCATAGCCGTGCTGACTTCATTGCTAAACTCGAAATCGCACTTAAGGAAGCTAACGAAACAGGTAAATGGCTCGAAATGCTTTTGAAATCTAACTATATTAGCGAAGTGAAATATAAAGAGTTAAACAAGGTTTGTTCTACAATTAGAATTTTGCTTATAGCTTCGATTAAAACCGCTAAGGAGAATTCGAAATGAACAAAGCGAAATATATAAGCAGTATTCTATTTGACAATTCACTAAGCAGAAATTCTTATCTAAACGATTTACCGGTTATTAAATATCTTGCACAAAATAATGAATTGAATTTTACTTCAAACATTACCTTTTTTGTAGGTGAGAATGGAACTGGGAAATCTACCTTATTGGAAGCAATTGCGGTTGCATATGGCTTTAATGCGGAAGGCGGTACAAAAAACTTTTCTTTTTCTACTCAAGATACACATTCGGAACTTTCCGAGCATTTAACTTTAATTAAAAGAGATTATGCAAAAGACGGTTTCTTCTTAAGGGCGGAAAGTTTGTATAATGCAGCTACATATATTGACGAGGTCGAAGCAACTCATAATTATGGCAATGTTTCTTTGCACAATCAATCTCATGGGGAAAGTTTTCTATCTATCGTTCAGAATCGTTTTAGCGGAAATGGGTTATACCTTTTGGATGAACCTGAAGCAGCCCTTTCGCCTATGCGGTTAATGACTTTAATTGTTGAAATGGACAGTCTGCTAAAAAATAATTCTCAATTTATAATTGCAACACATTCGCCAATTTTAATGGCATTTCCTAATGCAGAAATATTGCAGTTTTCGGAAGCGGGAATCGAAAAGGTGAAATACTATGAAACTGAGCATTATAAAACAACAAAACTTTTTGTTGAGGAACCTGAGAAAATGATTCATCATTTAATTGATTATAATAATTGAAAATAACGGTTTTTAGGTACATTTAATTCGTGTCATTAAGTTCAAACTACCCAAGCCTGGAGCCTCGACACGCAAATCGCGTGCTGAGGCTCTTCTTTTTTACAGTTTCAACCTCGCGTTTAAGGTTGGTTATGAACACTCGCACAAAAAAACTCTCGTTCGCTTGAACGAGAGTTTTTTATCCAAGCCCACAGGCTTGGTATATCATCAGTAATATCCTCACACTCTATGACACTTTAACTTCAAATTCAAATTTCCCGTCTTTATAAGTGCAAAGCACCGTGTCCCCGTTTTTAACCGTAGAATCAAGAATTTTCTCGCTTAGCGGGTCTTCGATTTTGTTTTGAATCTCACGGCGAAGAGGTCTTGCACCGTATACGGGGTCAAAGCCCTTTTCGGCGAGGGCGTATTTTACGCTGTCGTCAAATTCGGCGGTAATATTAAGGTTTTTAAGCCTATCCGCTAAACCATCAAGCATCTTTTCGGAAATCTCGGCAATCTGCTCTTTATTAAGCTTTGAGAAAACAATAATATCGTCCACACGGTTTAAAAACTCGGGGCGGAAGGTGGATTTAAGTTCATTCAAAACAAGCTCCTTTACATCCTTATTCTCGTCCTTACCGCTCTCACCGAAGCCAAAGGAAACCTTCTTTTCGGTGATAAGTCTTGCTCCCACATTAGAGGTCATAATTATAACCGTGTTCTTAAAGTCAACCCGCCGACCTTGCGAATCGGTCAAGATGCCGTCCTCAAGAATTTGCAAAAGCATATTGAAAACATCGGGGTGCGCCTTTTCAATCTCGTCAAAAAGGATTACGGAATAAGGATTGCGCCTTACCTTTTCGGTAAGCTGACCGCCTTCCTCAAAGCCGACATATCCGGGAGGCGAGCCCACTAGCCTTGAAACTGTGTGCTTTTCCATATATTCGGACATATCAAGCCTTATCATCATATTCTCACTGCCGAACATAGCCTGCGCCAAGGTTTTGCAAAGCTCGGTTTTGCCTACGCCTGTAGGACCTAAGAAGATAAAGGAGCCAATCGGGCGTTTCGGGTCTTTAAGCCCTACTCTGCCTCGGCGGATAGCTTTTGCGACCGTTGTTACCGCCTCGTCCTGACCCACAATTCTGTTGTGGAGCTCTTCTTCAAGCTTTAACAGCCTGTCACTTTCCTCCTCGGTAAGCTGTGAAACGGGCACTCCCGTCCAAGAAGATACTATTTCCGCAATATTCTCTTCCCCTACCTCGCCGTTTATATGGCTGTTTTCTTTATGCCATTTTTCCTTGGTTGCGTTATATTCCTCTTTAAGCTTTTTCTCGGTGTCTCTAAGTGATGCGGCTCGCTCAAACTCCTGCGAATTAATAGCCTCGTCTTTCTCCGCTTCGGTGCTTGAGATTTTCTCCTCAAGCTCTTTAAGTTCAGGCGGTGCGGCGCAGGCGGTAAGTCGCACTCTTGACGCCGCCTCGTCTATTAAATCTATCGCCTTATCGGGTAAAAATCTGTCGCTTATATAGCGTGCCGAAAGCTTAACCGCCGCCTCTATCGCCTTATCTGTAATTTTTACATTGTGATGCGCCTCATACTTATCCTTGATACCTTTTAGAATGAGCACTGTATCTTCTTGAGTAGGTTCTGCCACATTTACGGGCTGAAAACGCCTTTCAAGGGCGGAGTCCTTTTCAATATTCTTGCGGTATTCCGAAATTGTAGTAGCGCCTATCAGCTGAAACTCGCCTCTTGCAAGGGCGGGTTTTAAAATATTTGCCGCATCGGTGGCACCTTCGGCAGAGCCCGCACCGATAATGGTATGCACCTCGTCAATAAAGAGGATAATGTTATCCGCTTTTGTAACCTCGTCTATAACCGCCTTAATTCTTTCCTCAAAATCGCCTCGGTATTTTGTTCCCGCAACCATTCCTGTAAGGTCAAGGGCGATTAGGCGCTTGTTTTCAAGAATATCGGGCACACTTCCGTCGGCAATCTTCTGAGCCAAGCTCTCTACAACGGCGGTTTTACCTACGCCCGGCTCGCCTATTAAGCAGGGGTTGTTTTTCGTTCTGCGGCAAAGAATTTGAATAACCCGCTCAATTTCCTGTTCCCTGCCTATAACGGGGTCGATTTTACCCTTTTTCGCTTCCTCGGTTAAATCTCTGCCATATTTTAAAAGGGTCGGGGTTTTAGAATCGGTCTGCTTGCCTCCGGTGGGCTGAGCACCGCTTACAGCCTCACTAGGATCAATGCCGGAAGCCTTAAGCGCTTCTGCGGTAAGCGCTGCAGTATCTACGCCTAATTCGTCAATAAACCTTATAGCGTAGTTATCCCCCTCGCTTAAAATGCCGATTAAAATATGCTCCGTGCCCACATACTTTTTGCCCATATTAGCACACCCCGCCATAGCGGTTTCAATAACCCTCTTGGCTCTCGGAGTAAAGTAATCGGGGGAAAGCCTTGTTGGCGTGCCGCAACCGATATTTGAGCGCATAAGCTCCTCAACATTATCGGCGGCAATTCCGTTTTTATTAAGCACCGCCGCCGCAACGCCGCTGCCTATTTTTAAAAGTCCCAAAAGCAGATGCTCACTTCCCACATAGGTGTGACCCAATTGTTCGGCTGATGTAATCGCCTGATTTAATGCCTCATTAGCCTTTGAAGTAAATCCGTTAAAATTGTATTTCATAAAACATTACCTCCCTTTTTAGGGTGTTTAAAATAACTTATGCAAGAGCCTCTCTAATACGATTTGCACGGTAAATATCCCTTTCTTCAGGCTCCAACTGACCGTATTTTTTCATAAGCATATATGGCTGACCCTCGATTAAAAGCCTTATCGGCATAGCCTCCGTTTTAATTATGCCCATACTGATACCAAGTTTAATCCTCGATAATAAATTCATCATTTCCTCGCTGGATAAAACTCGGCAGTTCTGCAAAACTCCAAGAGCCCTCATACAGGTATCCTCTAACTTTACTCGGTTAAGACCTTCTCTGCTCCCTCGCTCCTTCTCAATCAACTGCTCGGTAATGATTTTAAGGTTATCAAGGGCGTTTTTCTCGCTGATACCCAATGTAATCTGGTTTGAAACCTGATACATTGAAGCTATAGGCTTTGAGCCTTCGCCGTACATACCTCTTACGATAAAGCCTATTTTACCCACCGAATCGGCTATACGGGAAATCTCGCCCGAGGATTCGGTAACAGGCAGGTGAAGCATTACAGATGCTCTAAGTCCCGTACCTAAATTTGTAGGGCATTCGGTCAAAAAGCCTAAATTCCTATCGAAGGCAAAACGCAGGGAATTATAAAGCAAATTATCGAGCGCTTCGGCAATTTCATAGGCTTTTTCGAGCTGAAATCCGCCCAAAATCACCTGAATTCTTATGTGGTCCTCCTCACCTATCATAATACTTATGCTTTCATCATCCGAAAGTATGATAGCACGCTCGGCATTGCTGCCTCCAAACTCGGGGCTAATTATATGGCGTTCAACCATAGCCATAACCTCGGTCTGCGGGACATCGCTCATATCGATGTAATTAAGGGATTTCGCAAAAGGGGTGTTACTCTCGACAATCGCCTTTTTAACCTTTAAATTAAGGTCTTTCCTCTGCTCCGCCGTCATTCTTGCCGGAAAAGGTATTCCTGAAAGATTGCGGGCAAGCCTTATTCTTGTGCTTACAACAATATCGTCCTGCGGCGATTTTTCTGCATACCAGCTACTCATTTCCCTTTTCCTCCAATTTTTTAATTTTATCACGGATTACCGCCGCCTCTTCAAATTTTTCCTCGCTCACAAGGCGGTTAAGCTCCATTCTAAGGTTTTCTGCCGTCTCCTCCTGTGGCTTTACCGCAAGGGGGGCGCTGTTAGGTATTTTGCCCGTGTGGTTAACCGTACCGTGAACACGCTTCAGGTAAGGCAGAAGCTCACTGTAAAAGGTGCGGTAGCAATCGGCACAGCCTACCTTACCGGTCTGGGCAATATCTGCAAAGGTCGCACCGCATACTGGACAGCGTGTTGACTGTATACCTGCTCCGATAGCGTTAATATCACCGAACATTGAGGAAAGCATTTCCGCAAGTGAGCTGTGAGAAAATTTACCTAAGCCTTCCTTCGCCGCACAGCCTGCACAAAGGTTTCGTTCGGTTACAACCCCGTTAATTATCTGCTTAATATGTGTTGTTGCGTTATTTTTTCCGCATTTATCGCACAGCATAAAATCGCTCCTTTAGTCAAAATACTCGTAAATCTTTAAACTAATCAATCTGTGTTAAAAGCATCTGCTTTAGAATTGCAGCCCTTAAAGTGTCACGGTACTCTACGGGTACCGACTGTACAACACTCCCCGAAACCGCCGCCGCAATAATACGGGCGACACCCGGTGATATTATTCCCGAAGTTGCGCAGTTTTCTATTACGATACGAGTGGTCATACTGTCAATCGAATCGCCTATCGAATTTATTATGTGCATAAGCGCCGATGCTTGGCTTAAAACCACTCTTTTTATGCGGATATATCCCCCTCCGCCTCGGCGGCTTTCTATTATATATCCGTGCTCGGGCGTAAAACGTGAAGAAAGCACATAATTAATCTGGCTTGGGGCACAGCCTATCATATTGGCAAACTCGTTGCGCTGAATCTCGGCTATGTTGGCGCCAGACTCATTTAACATCCTTATTATTTCATTGGTTATTAAATCGCTCATTCTCATTTCGAACACCTCTATTGACTTTTCCTGACTATTATTATACACCAAAGTCAGGAAAAGTCAAATACTTTTTTAAAAATCTTTAATTTTTTTGTTCTCCTATAATGTAACACAACTTTAAGTGTCGGCATAGTATGTGATGAAGACAAAAAAGGAGGTCTTTTATAATGAATAACAATTGTTTCGGCGGTGGCTGCACCTGGATTATCATCTTAATACTCTTACTCTGCTGCGGCGGCTGGGGTAACTCCGGCTGTGGCTGTGAGAACAACTGCGGTTGCGGATGCTAATAATCCGTAAGAGTTAAAAAGCCTTTAAAACGCCGAGGGGACGGTCTTGAAAAGCCGTCCCCTCGGCACTTTTTAAAAAATAAAGTTTAATACTTGGCACAGGTCGGTTTTCGGATTATAATTGGAGCCTTCGTTCATGGTTACTCGTCATTTCCATTTTGACGGATTTTCTCCAAATATGCTCTACTTTTTACTGTTTTTCTTTGTAGGCTCTACTTGGTTACCCCCAACTTTTATTATATAGCCTAAACGAATAAAATTAAAACCGCAGGTTTACTTAAAGGTAAGCCTGCGGCATATTTTATAAATTAAATATTGAATAACAGCTCTCCGTAGCTCGGATAGGGCCAGCAATCCCTTGAGACGACCGCCTCGGCGCTGTCGGAATACTTACGGATATCGGCCATAAACTTTAATACCCTATCGTGGTATTCGGTCGCACGGCCCAGCATATCGGGGATTTTCTCTGCCGACATAACCGACATTTTAAGGTCGTTTGTAAGCTTGTAAATCTCGGTCTCGGCAGCGGAAAGGCGAGCAATAATCTCGGTATCCGCCAGCTCGTCAAATTTAAGTCCTAAGCTGCGCCTGTTGATAAGGGCGGTGCAAAGAAGGCTGTTATAATGGGTTATTGCGGGAATTACATCACGGTTCATCATTTCAATAAGGGAAAGCGCCTCAATATGAATAACCTTAGAATAATTTTCAAGAATAATGTCCACTCTCGAATTAATTTCCGCACGGTTTAAAACCCCGTGGCGCTCAAAGAGAGCTATGTTATCCTCGGTTTTAAGGAGCGGGAGTGCGTCAACCGTACTTGTGAGATTGAGAAGTCCCCGTCTTTTCGCCTCTTCTTTCCATTCGTCGGAATAACCGTCACCGTTGAATATAATACGCTTATGTTCTGCCACGGTCTCTTTTATTATGCTATTAAGCTCTGCACCAAAGTCGTCCGCTTTTTCAAGTCTGTCCGCAAACTGCGAGAAAACATCAGCAACCATAGTGTTAAGCATAACATTAGTATCGGATATAGAGGACGCCGAGCCTAACATCCTGAACTCAAACTTATTACCCGTAAAAGCAAAGGGCGAGGTGCGGTTACGGTCGGTATTGTCACGGCCGAAGAGGGGTATAATATCCGCACCAACAGTCATTTTAACCTTTTCGGCATTATCGTGATGGGTTCCGCTTTCTATAGATAAAAGCAAATCGGTAAGCTCATCGCCCAAGAACATAGAAATTATTGCGGGGGGAGCCTCATTTGCACCTAAGCGGTGGTCATTACCTGCGGTAGCAACCGATATTCTAAGCAAATCCTGATGCTCGTCCACCGCCTTTATAACTGCGGCCAATGTCAGCAAAAACAGTGAATTTTCACCCGGATTTTTGCCGGGTTTGAGGAAATTGATGCCCGTATCGGTAGAAAGGGACCAGTTGTTATGCTTACCGCTGCCGTTAACACCGTCAAAGGGCTTTTCGTGCAATAGACACACAAGCCCGTGCTTTAAAGCGGTCTTCTTCATCATTTCCATTGTAAGCTGATTATGGTCGGCGGCAATATTTATGGTTGTAAATATGGGCGCTAATTCGTGCTGTGCCGGGGCAGCCTCATTATGCTCGGTCTTTGCAAGCACGCCCAATTTCCAAAGCTCGTTGTCAAGGTCACGCATAAAGGCGGCAACCTTCGGCTTTAAAACGCCGAAATAGTGGTCATCCATTTCCTGACCCTTAGGCGGCATTGCGCCTACAAGTGTTCTGCCGCAGAAAACAAGGTCAGGGCGCTTATCATACATAGCCTTGTCCACAAGGAAGTATTCCTGCTCGGGGCCTACTGTCACATTTACACGCTTAACCTCATCCATACCGAAAAGGCGGAGAATTCTTAAAGCCTGCTTATTTATAGCATCCATACTGCGAAGCAAAGGTGTTTTTTGGTCAAGTGCCTCGCCGCAATAAGAGCAAAAGGCGGTAGGAATACAGAGTGTATCATCCTTTACAAAAGCATAAGAGCTAGGGTCCCATGCGGTATAACCCCTTGCTTCAAAGGTGGCGCGAAGTCCCCCCGACGGGAAAGAGGAAGCGTCAGGCTCGCCCTTAATAAGCTCCTTGCCCGAAAATTCCATTATTATATGACCGTCTCCTGTGGGAGAAATAAAGCTGTCGTGCTTTTCGGCGGTAATGCCTGTCAAGGGCTGGAACCAATGGGTAAAATGCGTGGCACCCTTTTCAATCGCCCAGTCCTTCATTGCGGCGGCAACCGTATCTGCTATGCTGCTATCGATACCCTTGCCCTCTTTTATGGCGGCCTTTAAGGCTTTGTATGTATCCTTCGGTAATCTTTCAACCATTACCGAATCGTTAAATACATTAGTGCCGAAAATTTCACTTACCTTATCCAAAATCATTACCCCCATTACAAATCACATAATATAGTATAACTTGAAAAGGGCTGTTTGTCAATTAATGATTACGCCGTTTTTGCAAAGCTTCATTATATATCTTTCCCAATAGTAACAATCCGGGACGGTAATATCTGTATCAGCACTTTCAACAAGGTAATTAAAAAATTCTCCGTCCAAGCCGTTTTTCCCTATTTTTTCAAGCAAAGCAATTATTATTTCCCTCTTCATTTTCGAAGTATCTACAGTGTGACTTAAAATATCCGATATCTGAACACCGGTATATCTAAGTGTTTCTCCGCTTATGTCAAGCTCTATTCCGTCGGCGCAATCAATAAGTCTTGAAACAAACCTATAATCCGTTTTTACGGTGAAATCTATAGGATAGCCGAAAATTTCTCCCTTATAATCTGCTTCGGGCGGAATAATAACCTTTAACCTTTCTTCGCCGAAATCAAGATATAAAAAGGTAAGATTATCGCAAATATCAAGCATTATCCCCTTATTTTCAGGGGCAGAAAAGCTGTAAGGTATGCTTGAAACCTTATTTTCCGCCTCCTTAAAATTTTGGCGCAGATAAAAATATCCGCCGCCCACAAAAAGCGAGCAGCAGATAACACACAAAGACAAAAGCTTAATTATACCAAATATTTTTCTTTTCAAAATGCTCACCAAATATATTATTGGCTGAAATTGAAAAAATAATCCGTTTTTGAAAATTTTTTCCTACAAATTTAAGCAAAGTTTCAAAAAGCTCCGACTTTACTTGCTTTAAGAAGATAACCCGACCCTTGAAATTTAAGAAGCAATGGGATGCAGTACCGGACTTTGCGCTTATACTTTTCCATTTTGCTCACCTTATTTCAATGTATCGGCTATCTTGTAGATAAGCTTTTCGGTTTTTTCCCAACCAAGGCAGGGGTCGGTTATGGATTTGCCGTAAATATGCTCGCCGATTTTCTGCGCCCCGTCCTCTATGTAGCTTTCAATCATAAGGCCCTTTACCATTGAACGAATGTCTTTATTGTGGTTACAGCTATATACAACATCCTTAGCGATTCTAACCTGTTCAAGGCATTGCTTTCCTGAATTTGCATGGTTTGTATCAACTATAACAGCGGGGTTTTCAAGTCCCGACTTACCGTAAAGCTCGTAAAGCTTCAATAAGTCCTCATAATGGTAATTTGAAGCGTTCTTGCCCGCATAATCAATATATCCCCGTAAAATTGCATGAGCGTAGGGGTTTCCCTCACTGTCTACCTCCCAGCCGCGGTAGATAAAGGTATGGGAATGCTGTGCGGCGGTTATTGAGTTCATCATAATGCTAAGGTCACCGCTTGTGGGATTCTTCATTCCTACGGGAATGTCAAGACCGCTGGCGGTTAATCTGTGCTGTTGGTTTTCAACCGAACGGGCACCCACCGCAACATAAGAAAGCAAATCGGAAAGATAACGGTGATTGTCAGGGTAGAGCATTTCGTCCGCACAGGAAAATCCGTAATCACGCAAAGCCGCCATATGAAGCTCTCGTATAGCTACGATGCCTTTAAGCATATCCGGGGTTTCATCAGGGTCCGGCTGGTGAAGCATACCCTTATAGCCGTCACCCGTGGTTCTCGGCTTATTGGTGTATATGCGGGGGACTATAAGTATCTTATCCTTCACCTTATCCTGAACGGTGCGAAGTCGGGATATGTAATCGAGTACAGGCTCGCTGCTGTCTGCCGAGCAGGGGCCGATTACCAGTATAAACTTATCCGATTCACCGCTGAAAATCCTTCTTAATTCCCCGTCACGCTCTGCTTTAACCTTTGCCATTTCCTCGGTTACTGGGTAGCGTGTCTTAATCTGCTGCGGGATTGGAAGCTTTCTTTTAAATGTCATATTCATAATTAATTACTCCTTATTGTTTATATATGTTTGTCGAAGCTTTTTCTGCGCTCGGTTGATGTTCTCATCATTTGGCGCATACCATCCCGGTCGCCTGTTTTGATTTTTTCATAAAGCTCATCAAAGGAAGCCTTAAATTTATCCATTTCGGTTAGCAAAGCGTCCTTATTGTATAGGAAAAGCTCGCTCCACATCTCGTCGTTTATCTTGGCGATTCTTGTCAAATCCCTGAATGAGTCGCCCGTGTAATACTCAAGACCCGGAGTATTGTCGGCACACATAAGGGAAACGGCTATGCAATGGGTTAGCTGGGACAAAAAAGCTATCATTTTATCGTGCATTTCTACCGACAGCTCGGACACCTGATGAAAGCCCAACTTTTCGCCCAAATCACGGCAAAGCTCGATTGCAGACTTAGTATTTTTCTCGGTGGGGACCACAATGTAATTAGCACCCTTAAAAATCTCGTCTGTACTGTTCTGTACACCGCAGACCTCTCTGCCCGCCATTGGATGGGCGGCGATAAATTCCACATCGTGCCTTAAAATATCCTGAATTTTCCCCACAATACAGCCCTTAACACCCGTGACATCGGTTATTACCGCACCGCTTTTTAAAAGGTGCTGGTTTTGCGTTATCCATTCTGTAAAAATATGTGGATAAAGTGCGAAGACCACCAAATCGGCGTTTCTAAGCAACTCGGGTTCAACCTCTGTAGTGCCGTAGTCGATTATACCCTTACTGAGGGCGAAATCAACCGAAGACTGACTCCTCGTTATCGCACTTACCCTGTAGCCCTGCTTTTTAAGGGATTCGGCATAGCTTCCGCCTAAGAGACCGAGACCTACAATTAATATGTTCATATTCTTGTTTAACTTCATTGCTGTTCCACCTTCAAATCAACACCTATAGAGGAAAATCGCTCAAAGAAATCGGGGAAGCTCTTTGAAACAGCCTGAGCGCCGTAAATTTGACCGCCCGTCAAGGTGCATAAAACCGCAAGGGACATCACAATCCTGTGATCGTTATGCCCGTTAAGCGGAAGTTCGGGGGTTTTAAGTTCACAGTCGGGGACGGTTATATCGTTATCTCCCACTTGTACTCTACAGCCGAACTTCAAAAGCTCCTCTGCCATAGCCGCTGACCTGTCGCTCTCCTTGATTTTAAGGCGGTGGGTCCCCGTAAAATGCCCACCGTTATTAGCCGCCGCCACCGCCATAAGCACAGGGCCTAAATCGGGACAGTCGGAAATATCGATTTCGGGGGTGCCTTGTACAAGCCTGCGGAACAGCTTTTTGTAAACTGCGTCTCCCTGACAGGTATCCTTTTTAAGTCCCGATACCGCAACATTTCCACCTAATGCATTTAACGCATCAAAAAATGCGGCGTTTGAATAATCCCCCTCAACCGTAAGTAACCTCGGCTTATAGGTCTGATTACCCTTAATATATATCGTATTCTCGTCAGCACGGCTTATTCTGACCCCAAAGTCGGCAAGCGCCTTTACGGTCATTCCTAAGTAAGAACCGCTTTCAAGCGAACCCGTAATATCAATAACGCTATCATTTTGAAGAAGAGGTAATGCAAACATAAGTCCGCTTATAAACTGGCTTGAAACATCTCCCCTAACAGAGTATTTACCCGACTTTAGCACACCGTTTACCGTGACTGAGTCTTCGGCTTGCAAAAACTTGAGACCCGTAGCATTGCAAATATCGGCATATACCGAAAGGGAACGCTCCATAAGCCGTTTTGTTCCCGTAAGGGTTATTTTTCTGTCAAAAAGCAGAGACAGCGGAATTAAAAATCTCAGTGTGCTTCCTGATTCATTACAAAACAGCTTGTCATTCTTTATTCCTTTTCCCATATCTATTCCGCCGATTCGGACAGAATCTCCGCTTATTTCAATATTAGCACCCAGAGCCTCAAGGCAGGAAAGGGTAGCCTTAATATCCTCCGAAAAGCCCACTCCCTTTATTTCACTTTCGTGCGACAGCGCCCCGCAGATTAAATACCTGTGAGCCATACTTTTTGAGGGCGGCGCTTTTACCCTGCCGAAAGCGGTGCTTTTGTTAATAGTTACAACCATTTAAATATCCCCGTAACTCTCCTTTAAAAATTCCATAGCCTCGGTATAACCCTTTATTCCGTGACCGCAGATTGTTTTAACACAGGCAGCACGAATATAGCTTACCTGCCTAAAGTCTTCACGGCTCGCAACATCCGAGATATGCACTTCAACCGTGGGTATTGATACCGCCTTTAGTGCATCAAGCAGAGCAATACTTGTGTGGGTGTATGCCCCAGGATTAATCACAATCCCGTCAAATGTGCCGTATGCCGCCTGAATTTCATCAACAAGGGCACCCTCGTGATTGGACTGAAAGAGCTTTACCTCAATACCGTTCTCCTTTGCGTAGGTATTAACATTTTCACAAAGGGTATTAAAATTATCCTTACCGTAAATACCCGGCTCTCTTATGCCCAACATATTAATGTTAGGGCCGTTAATCACCAATATTTTCATTCAAGAAAGCCTCCTTTACCGCCGCTATATTAGCGTTTAAGTCTTTGACTGCCCGAATTTCCGCCTGAGCGGACGATTTATAAATAGCGTATCTTTCCTTGTAGCGTTTTATAAGCAGATCTCTGTTAGAGGAAAGCGGTCGGTCGTCTGTAGTTACTATATCCTCAATCGGGCGGTCGATAAATACAGTTATTCCGTTTTCCTTTAAAAGGGAAATATTTAAAGGATTAAGGACCGCTCCTCCACCTGTAGCGATAACTGCCGACTGCAAAGCCGCAACCTCTTTTATAACCTCTGCCTCAATTTCACGGAATTTCTTTTCGCCAAACCGCTCAAATATTTCAGGAATGGACATCCCTGCTTTTTTAACGATTTCATCATCTGTATCTATAAAGCTTTTACCTATCTCATTTGCCACAGCTTTCCCTATTGTGGTTTTGCCGCAACCGGGCATACCGATTAAAACAATATTCCTTTTATTAAGCAGTATTTCTTTATAAACCCTGTCAATAACGCTACTCGGAATAGAATTCCCGGTGAATTTTTCACAGGCAAAAACCGCTTGGGAAACCAACATATAAAGTCCACCCGCCGCATTAATGCCCTTTTCTTTAGCAGCAGTTACAAGTGCCGAACAAAGCGGATTGTAAACCGCATCTGTCACCGATTGCAAATTTGAAAAAAGAGATATATCAATAGCCATCCCCCCGATATTAGGGTACATTCCGCAGGGAGTGGTGTTGATGATTGTCTCGGCATCGGTATGATTTGCAAGAACACAATCGTATGTAACAGCGCCGTCATTACCACCTCGGGAAACCCGCAATACCTCTTTTGCCCCAAGACTTTCTGCCACAGCCGCCGCAGTTTTTGATGTGCCGCCGCTGCCTAATACCAAAACCTTTTTGCCCGAAAGGTCTGCACCTTGGCGTTCAATTAACGCCCTCATACCCTCGTAATCGGTGTTGTAGCCGTAAAGCCTGCCGTCCTTATTTACAATAGTATTAACCGCACCGATTTTCCTTGCGGTATCGCTTATTTCATAAAGGTAAGGGATTACCGCCTGTTTATAGGGGATTGTAACATTTATCGCCTTAAAATCGGCAGTTTTCATAAATGCATCAAGGTCCTTGGCTTCAATTTCCTTTAGCTCGTAATTATAATCTGCAATTTTAGAATGAATTATTTTAGAAAAGCTGTGGGTCAGCTTTTCGCCTATGCAACCGTACTCCATTATTTTGCTAACCAGTCCGTTCCGAAGCGTTCGCTTAATATATCGCACAGTACTATGGCGGTTATACTGTCAACGACCACCCTCGCCCTATGGACTATGCAGGGGTCGTGTCTTCCGCCCGCCGTAAACTGAATATTCTCTCGTTTTATAAAGTCCACCGTCTGCTGTTCCTTATGGATAGTGGGAGTCGGCTTAACCCCACAGCGGAAAATTAGGGGCATACCGTTTGTAATGCCGCCGTTTATACCACCGTTATTGTTTGAAAGGGTTTTAATTTCACCGTTTTCTATCCTTATCGGGTCATTAGCTTGACTGCCGAGCATATCGCATAGGTCAAAGCCGCCGCCGAATTCAACACCCTTTATTGCGGGAATACCGAACAGCGCACGGGAAAGCTTGCTTTCAATACTGTCAAACCAGGGCTCGCCAACCCCTGCTGGCAGACCTATAACCGCCGTTTCAAGAACACCGCCTACACTGTCGCCGTCGGTTCTGGCTTTATTTACTGCCGCAGTCATACCTGTTTTAGCATTATCGTCAAGCACTGCAAGAAGCTTATTATTAACCGATTCAATATCCTCTTTAAAATTTTCAAACCTACGGTCTTTTACACCGCCAAGTTGGGAAATATGGGTACCTACATATATTCCTTTTGCCTTAAGGGCAGAAATCGCAATAGCCCCTGCCGCGACTATTCCCGCAGTAATTCTTCCGCTGAAATGGCCGCCGCCGCGGTAGTCCTCAAAGCCGTGATACTTTTCAAATGCCGTATAATCTGCGTGCCCGGGGCGTGCCTTACTCCTTATCTCGCTGTAATCCTTTGATTTTGTATTGACATTGGGTATTACAATGCAGATGGGCGTACCTGTGGTCTTACCCGCAAATACTCCGCTTTCAATAACGAAGTTATCGGGCTCAACCCTCGGTGTGGAAATATCCCCGAAGGGACGGCGCAGGGTCAACTGTGATTGGATAAATTCTTCATCAACCTCAATACCCGGTGCTAATCCGTCCAGCACCGCACCTACAGCCGCACCGTGGCTTTCGCCGAAAAGTGTAAGCGCCACCGAAGTTCCTATAGTGTTTTTCATTTAAAGCTCTCCTTAATTTCCTTTGCGAAGGTATCAAAGGGCATTTGCCGCATTTCAAATTTTCCCGCTTCGGGTACGAAAATAACGGTTATTCTATCCCCCATAAGCTTTTTATCGTGCCGCATAGCGGAAATTAGCTTATGGGTCTCAATTTCGGTGCCTATGGGCAGGTTAAGCTTTTGAAGGACGGGTATCAACCGTTCCCTTACACCTTCCGAGCACATAGGAATCATACCCAGCGCCACACATTCGCCGTGGTAGAGGTTTTGCATTTTATTCTCGCTCTCAATAGCGTGCGCCAAGGTGTGACCGAAATTAAGTATCTTACGCAGTCCCCCTTCTTTTTCGTCCTGTTCAACAACATAGCGCTTGATTTTAAGGGAACGCTCGATTATAAGGTCAATATTTTCCATTATATTCTCTGTTTCAAAAATTCGGAACAGCTCTTCGTCCGAGGTAAGGGACATTTTGACCGACTCTGCAAGTCCGTTTGAAATCTGCCTGTCGGGGAGGGTTTTAAGGGTATCGGGATCGATGATAACCGCTTTTGGGGGATAAAAGGCACCTACAAGATTTTTATACCCCAAAAAATCAATGGCTACCTTACCGCCCACAGAGGAATCCACCTGTGACAAAACTGTGGTGGGAATATTGTAAAAATCAATACCCCTCATATAGCTTGCCGCAGCAAAGCCCGCCATATCGCCCACAACTCCGCCGCCTACCGCAACCACACAGTCGCTGCGGGTAAATTCATTTTTTACCATTTCGGAAAGCAAATATTTATATGTATCAAAGCATTTTGAAGGCTCCCCTTCTTTTACCGTTACAACAACGGGGGATTTAGCCTCTTTGGCTACAGCTTTTGCGTATTCTTCAGGTACGCCGCTATCGGTCACAATAAACACTCGGCGGTTTAAATTAAGGTACTCCCCCGCCTTTTTAAGCGAGCCCCGTTCAAGGTAGATATTATACTGCCCTGTCGAGGTTTTAACAGGTATTATCATTCATCTTCACCCTTTAATATTACTTCTTTTTCAAAGCTGCCCGCTATTCTTATGCTGCTGCACTTATCTTTAAGCTCATTAAGCATTTCCCTGCCCTTTTCGCTGTTGATATTTCCCTCGCCCTCGGCGTAGAAATAGTAGCTCCAGATAAGCTCCTTTGTGGGTCTTGACTTTAAAGCGCGCAGGTTAAAGCCGTATTTTCCTATGGTGTTTATCGCTTCACCCAGCGCACCCGCCTCGTTAGATACGGTAAAGAGCATTATAAACTGGTTGTCAGTATCAGAGGGGTTTTTCGGCGTTTTTGAGAATACCGCAAAGCGGGTTGTGTTACTGCCGCTCTCATTGATATGCGCCTCTAACTTTTTAAGTCCGAAAATCCTTGCCGCCTCGCTGCTGCCTATTGCGGCGGTATCGTGCCTGCCCATTTCGGCAACCTGCTTTGCGGCAACAGCGGTGTTTACTGCTTCTACAGGCTCAAAGCCGTGCTCTCTTATGTATTTTGCGCATTGACCCAGCGCCTGTGGGTGGCTTATTACTTTTTTTACCTCGTCCATTGTAGTGCCCTTAACGGCAAGCAGATTTTGCACAACCTCAATATCGTAAATTCCGTTAATATAAAGGGTGCCGAAGAAGGTTAAATCCATAACCTGTATAACATCGCCGTTATGGCTGTTTTCAATCGGCAGCACCGCACAGTCGCACTCACCTTTCACCACCGAATCGTACGCCACCTTGAAATTCGGGTACGGAACAGCTGTAGCGTCAGGGAAAATACGGCTTGCGGCGATGTTTGCAAACGCACCCTCAACACCGCTATAGGCAACCCGCATACCCTCAAGCAATCTATGCTGATATGCCTTTGAAATATCCATATTACTCTGCAAAAAGCTTACGAAATAAGGCTTAAGGGTTTCGTTTTCTATAAGCTCGGAATTGCGCTTTATAACCTCTGCCTCCCGAGCGGAATCGGTAACCCTAACACCGTTGGCCTTTTTGTACTCGGCGACCGACTTAACCGCCGCCATACGCTTTTCAAAAAGCTGTGCCATATCTTTATCTATTTCGTTAATTTTCTTTCTTGCCTTTTCTAAATCAGTCATAACCGTCTCCGTTATTTATATTCTTCTATAAGCGCCTTAAACTTAGGTAAAGCTCGCTTAATTTGGTCTGTTTCAACGCAGTAGCAAATCCTAACATATCCCTTACAGCCGAAATCGTCGCTCGGGACCAACAAAAGCTCGTATTTTTTAGCCCTGTCGCAAAAAGCATATGCGTCTTCCTCTGGGGATTTTACAAAGAGGTAAAAGGCGCCGTCTGGCGGAACTACGGTGTAGCCGTATTCTCTAAGAGCATTAAAAAACAGGTCTCGGTTTTTGCGGTAAACTGTAAGGTCAGGGAGAACATCTGCGCACTCGCCTACCGTGTACTGTAAAAGACTAGGTGCACAGACAAAGCCAAGTGCCCTGCCCGCACCGCACACCGCTGCGTATATTTCACCGCTGTTATTAACATTGGGAGAAACAAATATATAGCCTATCCGCTCCCCCGGTAAAGATAGGGACTTACTATAGGAATAGCAAACAAGGGTGTTATTATAGTATTTCGGAATATAAGGAACGCTCACATCATAAACAAGCTCCCTATAGGGCTCATCGGCAATTATATAAATATCATTGTCGTATTCCGCCTGTTTTTTATTAAGCAAGGATGCGAGCTTAATTACAGTCTCTTCCGTAAATACCGCACCTGTCGGGTTGTTTGGCGAATTTACTATTATTGCCTTAGTTTTATCATTAATCGCCTTCTCAAGGGCGGTAAAATCGATTTGAAAATCGCCCTCGCAGCACAAAACTTCAATAAGCTTTGCTCCCGCCTTTTCTGCAAAAATTCGGTATTCGGGAAAGAAAGGTGCTAAAACTATAACCTCGTCCCCGAAGTTTACAACAGCATTAAGGCTTACTGTAAGGGATGCCGCCGCACCGCAGGTGATATAAACAAGGTTGGGGTCTGCCTTAAAATCAAATTTTTTCTCAATATGCTCCGCTATTGATTGCCTTACGGTGAAATCCCCCTGAGCGGAAGTGTAGCCGTGAAGTGCGACGGGGTCTTTCTCCCTTATTAAACGCTCCATTGTATCGGTAACCTCTTTGGGCGCGGGGACGCTTGGATTGCCGATAGAAAAATCGAAGACATTTTCCGCACCGATTTCGGCTTTTCTAAGCTTTGCATATTCAAAAATTTCCCGTATGACCGAGCGTTTTTTGCCAAGTCCCGCCATTTTTTCGTTGATCACCGTTTCACCCCTTTTCAAAAATAAGCCCGCAATACTCATAGCATACACGCATGAGCGATTGCGGGCTGTCCGTACAACAAATAAAGACTAAGCTTTATGGGCGCACAGGCAGTCCGTACTATAGTAATAAAATCGATAAGCTATATAACCGAACACACCGTCCACCCTTTCTTCTCAAAACTAAAAAATATTTTAACCTATTTTTTCCCTTTTGTCAATAGATAAAACAAAATCTTCTTTAACAATTTAAAGCTTTAAATCGCTAAACTTATTCCACAATCAATTCTCTAATAGAACGGAGCTGATAATCCACATTTTTAAGCATATGGGGCTTTTTAAGAGCCACCGCCGCTCCCTTTACAACGCTGTGTGCAGGGTCCTCAAGTGGATGCACCTCAATATTTAGATATTCTGTGAGCTTTTCGGTAAGTCCCATTAGCTGAGAGCCGCCGCCTGTTAAGTACATTCCGTCCTCTGTAATATCCGCCACCAAATCCGGGTCGGTGCGGTTTAATACCTTTCTTATAGCGTTACAGATTGTATCAACCGTCTCGGAAATTGCGTCGTAAACCTCGCCCGAGGAAATTTCGAAGCTTTCAGGCAAGCCCGAAAATACATTTCTCCCCTTTGCAACTATCGCAATCTCAATATCCCGCTTTACAGCCGTGCCGATTTTCATTTTAATCATTTCCGCCGTAAGAGGTCCTATTTCAATATTGTATTCCTTGCGGACATATCTTATAATCTGTGCGTCAATGTCCGACGAGGCGGTTTTAAAGGATTCACAAACCGCAATTCCCCCAAGGGAAATAACGGCAATATCGGTTGTACCCGCACCTATATCTACAATAAGCGTACCCCTTGGCTTTGAAAAATCAAGACCTAAGCCAAAGGCCACCGCAAGAGGACCCTCTATTATCGTAACATTTCGACCTCCCGCCGATTCAACCACATTAGAAAGGGAGTGGTGTTGAAGTTCTGTAAGTCCCGCAGGGAGAGTTGCCATAATTCGTGGGCGCATAATACGGTTACCGAAGGCCTGTTGCATATAATTTTTAAGCATTATTTCCGCAATGTCATAATCCGAAATAACCCCCCGCTCAATGGGGGAAACGCTCACAAGACTGTCAGGCGTTCTGCCTATTGTCTGTTTAGCCTTCTCGCCGAAGTAGACAGGCTCCCAGGTCTCGCTGTCCACCGTCACAACATTGGGCAGCTCCAGCACAACCTTTGAGCTTGAAAAAATAACCGTTTTTGAAGATCCTAAATCTATTCCTATATCAGTCGCCATATGAATCCCCTTTCCGCCGCTAAAGCGTCAGCACAAATAGGTTATGAAATCTCCGTTAGCGGCGAATGGAGATTAAACCGGTATGTTTTGCGGTTGCCTTTTAATTTTATAAAAGGCGAGCGGAGCGCCGTCCCTATATTGTCATTAGCGTGATTTTTCACGCTAATCCTCAATTCAATGTAATATATTCATTATACCATTGTTTACAGCTTTTTACCAGCATTATTTTTCTCTCTGACGCTTATAAGTGCCGTAACGCAGTAAACTCCGTCAGCACCACTTAAATAAAGCTGTTTTGCGCACTCGTCCAGTGTTGCGCCGGTGGTCTTTATATCATCTACAAGCAAAAGCTTTTTGCCCTTAGCGCCCGCTTTAGCCTTATAACGCCCCTTAACATTCCCGAATCGCTCTTTGCCGAATAAATCGTGCTGTCTTTTGCCCTTCTTTAAGCAGACAAGTGTATCAGCAATAGGAAGACCGAGAACTACAGCAATTTTTTCAGCCAGCACTCGGCTTTGGTTAAAACCTCTTTTCAAAAAACGAGACCTGTGCATAGGCACAAATGTAACGGCATCAAATCGGATATTTCGGTATTCATTTTTAACGCACAGAGCCATCTGCTCGGCAAAATAATCAGCGTTAGAAATCCTCTTAGCGAATTTAAAGGAATAAACCCCAAGTCTTGCGGTATCCTTATTCTTAAAAGGAGCTATTAACCCGTCAAAGTGAAATACAAGGTGCTGACATTCGCAATCAGGCTCTTCACTTCCGCAAAGAATACAGCGTTTAAGAGGATTAAAGGGCATTAGCATTTCTCGGCAGTAATCGCAAAGCGGCTCACCGCCCTCGGTCACCTCACCGCAGGCGGCGCAGGTCATGGGGAAAAACGCCTCTTTAATAAGGCTCATTAAGGCTTTCATAGGCGCTGTCTTCCTTTAAAAACTGTTTAAGCATTGTGTATCTTAATGTTTTGCGGTCATTCGCAACCATATCCGTCCATACATTATCGTTTCCCACCGCCACCAACAGCTTTTTTGCCCTTGTTACGGCGGTATACAGAAGATTTCGGTACTTAAGCTTTTGGGGAACATCGAAAAGCGGCAAAACAACGCAAGTATACTCACTTCCCTGACTTTTATGTACCGTGACCGCATAGGCGAGCTCTAACTGTGCCAAATCCTCCGAAAAATAGGTGGCAACCCTATCGTCAAAGCGCACCTTTAAAACGCCGCCCCGCTTATCAATATCGGTAATAAATCCCACATCTCCGTTAAAGACACCTGTGCCGTATTCGCCGTTATCCCGTCTATACTGCAAGTCATAGTTATTTTTTATCTGCATAACCTTATCGCCCTCCCGCAGGTAAATACCCTTAAAGGAAAGCTGTTGTTTGCCTGATGTGTTCGGATTAAGGACGGTTTGCAGAATATTGTTAAGATTCACTGTGCCCGTCTCGGTCATTCTTGAGGGGCAAAGCACCTGAATATCACGAATGGGGTCAAAGCCATAAGCATTAGGCAAGCGTTCCGACACAAGCTCAAGCACCGTATTGCTTACCGAAAAGCTATCCTGCCGTCTTAAAAAGAAGCAATCCGATTCATTTGATGAAAAATCAGGGCTTTCTCCGTTAATAATAGCGTGGGCGTTGGTTACAATTTTGCTTTTTCCTGCCTGCCTGAACACCTTTTCAAGGCGTATTGAGGGAAAAATATCCGACAACAAAATATCATTAAGCACATTTCCTGCGCCCACGGCGGGCAGCTGGTCTGAGTCCCCCACCAAAATTATACGGCAAGAAAGCCTTAGCGCCTTTAATAGGCTGTCAAAAAGCAATGCGTCTATCATTGAGGCTTCGTCCACTATAATAACATCGCAGTTAAGAGGGTTTTTCTCATTACGGGAAAATTGTTGCTTGTCCCCTTCTCCCCACTCAACCTCCAAAAGGCGGTGAATGGTTTTGGCTTCTCTTCCCGTAAGCTCGGTCATACGCTTTGCCGCCCTGCCTGTGGGGGCGGCAAGCTCAAGGTCAAGATTGCGGTTTTCAAAAAGGCTTATTATCGCATTAAGAGTTGTGGTTTTACCTGTACCCGGGCCGCCCGTTAAAACAAGTATACCGCTTGAAAAAGCCTCAAAAATAGCCTGTTTTTGCAAATCCTCAAATTCTATGCCAAGCTTGCGCTCAACATTTTCAATTTCAAGCGGGTCAACCGTGACGGCTTTGTCTATGTATCTTTTTACCGAAACAAGCCTAGCGGCTATATGCTCCTCCGCCGAATAATATTCGGGTATTGAAAGATATTCCGTGCCGTTCACGGTTTTTGATTTTATTCTAAAGCACTCTGCAAGGCGGTCACAGCAGTCCTCTACCGTATCATAGCTGCATTCAAGCAGTTTTTCCGCCACCTCACAAAGCTTTGCACGGGGAAGACAGGTGTGTCCGTTTGCAAGGTTTTTTCTAAGTACATATTCTACCCCTGCAGAAACCCTTAACTCGCTGTTTTTATCAAAGGACATATCCTCGGCTATATCCTCCGCCGTCTCAAAGCGGAAATCAATACCCTCCTCGCACAATGAGTAAGGATTGCTCTTAATCATATCGATGGATTTATCCCCAAATCGGCGGTAAATAGCAAGACATTTGTCAGGTGTAGCGCCGTATTTTGAGAGCATCATCATAATATCTCTTACGCCGTACTGCTTTTGGTATTCTTCCGACAGTTGCTTTGCCTTAGAGAGGGTTATTCCCTTTATTGTTGCTAAATCCTCCGGTCTGTTTTGAATTACATCAAGAGTATCCCCACCGAATTTCTCAACGATTTTTTGCGCAGTTGCAGGACCTATTCCCCTAATCGCACCCGAGGAAAGATAACGCAAAATCGCCGCAGAATTAGCGGGAGCTTTACGCTCAAAATGCCGAGCCTTAAACTGCTCGCCGTAGGACGGATGAACAGTATATTCGCCGTAAAAGACCGCCTCATCTCCTTCGGTAAGGAAGGGCAAAACACCCACTACCGTTTGGCTCTTGCCGTCTATTCGTACCTCAGCTACTGTATAGCTGTTGCTTTCGTTTCGGTATGTGATTCTTTCAACAGTCCCTTTAATTTCTTTAACCGAATCAGTTAAAGCCTCCTCCATTTTCAGCGTTTCCCTCCTTTTATTTTAAACTTTCAGTTTTTCTTTTAAGGTCATATAAAGTGCAGTAGTCTACCCCGTTTTTTTCTGCGATATAACGGCAGGCCTTGTCACTCTTCTCCGAAATCCCGCTATTAACCGCTATAATATAATCAGAATAGGCTTTTCCCAACCACTTTTGTTGTTCTATAGCAAAGGCAAGCTGTTGTTCGGCATCTTCGCCCTTTAAAAAGACCACCGAATATGTAACCGCCTTCCTATGCGGCGAGGCTAAACGAAGATTAATTTCGTGCATAAGCTCCGCAAGTCCCAAGACCGAGAGAAAAAGAACAACCGCCAGCGCAATATATTTGATTATCATATTTTCACCCCTTTATACATTCTATTCAGGAAGTGAAAAAATGCTAAAATAAAGGGCCTTTTAAGCCCTTTATTTTTGATTTATTTTATTTTTACCGTTGTGCTGTAGGAGCCTACCTGCCAAATATTATTATAAGAATCCGAGCCTATAGTAACCGTTACCGTATGCTCGCCCGCCGCCTTGTCGGACAAATCCACAAAGGCGTAGAGCTTATCGCCCTTAAGCTTTGAAATGACATTTTTAGGCCCGCAGATTTTTACATTTCTTATAGCCGTATCGCTTTTAGCGCTTAAGCCCGAAGAAAGTCCCTTACAGCGAATACTTGATACCGTAAAGGTTTTCTCGGCATAATCAGAGGTGTCCACCGTGACGGTGAAATGCTCAATAGAGTCAAGCAGTCTTACACCGTCCGGGAGCTTCGGCGATACATCAAACTTATTTGATGAACAGGAAACCGAGGTGATATCTATTGCAGAAAGGGTGACCTGGGTTATTTTATCAATTGCCTCAGGCTTTCCGATAACCGTAACCGTCTGGTGATCGACACTGTAGCCTATACTGCTTTTTTGGAAACCATCGGGCAAATTTGTAAAGTCGGCAACCACCGGAACTGTTATGCTTTTAGAGATAGGAACCGTAACCTTAACCGCTTTTTCATTTAAGGTCAGATTAGTCATATCTATAGCCTCGCCTGCTTCGTTAAAAAGGCGTATTTCTGCGTCATAGGTAGTGCTTTCCCTAAGGATTTCATTAACCGAAGCATAAGCTTCAACCGTTGCTATTTCATTAATAACCGTGCGCGGGCCTTTGATAGTTATCGTATCACTTTCGGTTCCGCTTACTACAGCCGTCTCCGCAATAAGACCTTCTATAGCGCTTGCACCCTCAGCACGGGCCTTAACGGTGAATTCCTTAGTATCAACATAATCAAACTGCACATCAACCGTTGCGGGGGATATGCTTATAAACTCATAATCCGAGACCGCGGTGTTTTTTCCGCCCGAAACCTCAAGCTGATACTCGCCCGGTGCGTTAATTGCAGCGGCTGAGGCGTAAACATAAAAATCTCCCGGCTGCAAAGCAGAGACAACATAGCTCGGTCCCTTTATGGTAACCGTGAATTTTTGCGATGAAATATCCTCTATAATTTCCATACCGTTTTCGGAAACAAAGGTGTTTTCAAGATTAATGTTTATAGGGATATCGGTAAATGTTCGGTCAATATCAGGATTCTGGCTAATCATAATAACAAGCCAAAAAATAAAGGCGGTTATAAGCGAAAGCGGAATAGTAAACCGCTTATTGTAAAGCAGTTTTTTCAATGAAAATTTAGCTGGAAGGTTAATTTTCCGTTTCATCTGCCTTTTCATCGTCCTTTCCGTTTTCTTTTTTAAAGGGATTAAAACGCTTCAGCAGCGTTACTACCTTATTGTCGTCGGTCACTTCACCGTCATCCACAAGAAGCCGACGCAGCTCCTCGGCGGCGGACATACTGTTATAGTTTCTGGTCATCTTGCCGTTTGAAACGATAGAGATTATACCCGTCTCCTCAGAAACCACCAGTACAACCGCATCGGAATTTTCTGTCATACCAATTGCCGCACGATGGCGGGTGCCTAACTGCGAGGAAATGTCCTCACGCTGAGTAAGGGGTAAAATACAGCCTGCGGCGTAAAGCCTTCCGTCCCTTATAAGCAGCGCACCGTCGTGAAGGGGAGATTTCGGAAAAAATATGCTTCCAACCATAGAAACAGACGGCTCGGCGTTTATAACAGTGCCTGTATCTATAATCTCACCCAGCTGTGTAGAGCGTTCAAAAACTATCAGTGCGCCTATTTTGTTTTCCTGCATATTACCCGCCGCACGGCAGACACTGTCTATACAGTTTTCTGTCGGCTCGTCCGATAAATCGCCCTGAGTGCCCAGCAGCTTTGTGTGCCCCACTCTTTCAAGAATTCTTCTAAGCTCAGGCTGAAAAATAATAGCGATGGCTATTATGATATAATTAACAAATCTCGACAAAACCCATTTAATAACGGTAAGGTTCCACCAGTTGGCAATAAAGTATATCAAAAACAGTATGATAAAGCCCTTTGCGAGCTGACCCGCACGGGATTCACGCATAAAGCCTATCGCTTTGTATATAATATACGCCATTATAAGAATATCAACAACATCAGATACCCTCATACTTGTGACAGCACATATAATTTGGTTAAAAAAGGCATAAATTGCATTAAATATGCTGCTCATATTAAAACATTCCTTTTCACATACTTATACGCTTTATTCTAACACATTTTTTTTGCCTATTCAATAGAAAATTGCATATTTTTTAAGTTTTTTTCATTAAATTACCGAATTTGTTTTATAGCTTTTATTAAACTTGTTATTTCGGCAAGAGTATTAAATGCGGATACAGAAACCCTTACCGCTCCAATATCAAGGGTGCCTATCTGCCTGTGTGCAAAGGGAGCACAATGAAGCCCTCCTCTAACCGCTATTCCCTTATCATTTAAATATTGAGAGACCTCGGCGCTGGTCTTCCCGTAAACATTAAAAGAAATCACTGGAGCGTAGGTGCCGTCTTTGGGCTCAGGAGTATAAAGCTGTACCCTGTCAATTTTTGAAAGTTCCTTATAAAGATAGCGTATAAGGTTCATTTCGTGTGTGTATATTTTTTTAATCCCTATCCCCTTTACATAATCAATTCCCGCTGAAAGTCCCATTATCTCGGGAACATTAACCGTTCCGCTTTCGAGCCGCTCCGGCAGGCTTTCAGGCTGGAAAAGCTGTGTAGAATTTGTTCCTGTGCCGCCCTCTATAATGGTGTTTTCTATCGGCTTTTCGCATATAAGCACACCTATTCCCATAGGAGCGTAAAGACCCTTGTGGGGAGCAACACACAGGTAATCTATATTCATTTCCCTCATATTAATCGGCATTACTCCCGCAATCTGCGCCGCATCAACGGCAAAAAGCACTCCCTTTTTCTTGCAAAGTGCACCGATTTCGGCAATAGGAAGTGTTTTTCCCAAAACATTAGAAGCCCCCGTGCAGATAACAAGCCTTGTGTTAAGACGGATTTTTCTTTCAAAATCTCGCAGGGTGGCATCGTCATCGGTAAGGGAAACATATGCCGTATCAAAGGGAATTTCTTCCTTTATAAGCGGCCGCACAACCGAATTGTGCTCAAGGGAAGAGGTCACTGCATGCTCCCCCTTATTTAAAACACCCTTTATAACGCAATTTATACTGTGGGTGCAGTTAAGGGTAAACACTACATTTTCCGCTCCCGAAGCACCGAAAAACTCCGCCGCTTTTTCCCTTGCCGAATAAACTGCGTCCGCCGCCTTTAAAGAGGGAGTATGCCCGCTTCTTCCCGGGTTTGCCGAAAACTCTCTCAAAGCACTGTCCACAGCCCTTATGACACCTGCCGGCTTTTTCCCCGTTGTAGCGGCGTTATCAAAATATATCACAAATAACACCTCCGTTATTATCTATTAAGTTATGAGCGCGGCATAGGCTTATGCCGCGCCCGATCAATCACAATTTTTCATTAATTTCGAGGATTTTTATTCCGGCATTTCGCAAAATGCTTTCCGCTTCTGAGAGCTTTCCGTCTAAAACTATACTGTACCCACAGCCCGTGCTTGCCCCTGAGGCAATCCTCTCGATTTTCACATTATATCCATGTTTTCTTAAAAGGTCACGGCCCTTAATCGCATAGGTAACCGAGCCCATTGTTATGAGATACTTTTTCATTTGTTTTCACTCCGTTATATTACATAATATGCACTTTGGACAAATCTGTCTACTGCTCTTCCTCTCTATAATATTCAATAACAACGATAAGGGTTATGGGCAAAATAAATATTCCCGCTATCCCGAAAATCCTTATTCCTATAAACATTGCAAGCAATGTAAAAAGCGGTTTAATGCCCATCTGTTTTCCTATAATTTTAGGCTCTGCAAAATTCCTCGCCACCGTTATTAAAAGGTACAAAATCACAAGACCTGCTCCCTTAGCGGTATTTCCCATCATAAATTCGACTGCCGCCCAAGGGATAAGCACCGTACCCGTTCCCAAAACAGGCAATATATCTATAACCGAGATAATCGCCGCTAAAACAAGGGCATACTTAATTCGCAAGACCGTAAACCCTAAAAGCAGCTCTGCAAAAGTAATGCCGAGTATGATAAGATAGCCCTTTGCAAATTTAAAAACACTGTTTACAAGTATGTTTTTGATTTTTAATGCCTTATCATATATCCTCTCTCCGCAAAATCCACGCACAAATTTAATAAGCTTATTAAAATCAGCCGCTATATAACAGGCCGAGGCGGCAGCCACGACACAGCTTAAAAGAAATTGGGGTGCGTGCTTTACGGTATATCCCGCCGCCGAGGAAACCATAGATGTAAGTGTGGTCACCAGCCTATTTACAGCGTCTTCATAAAATATGCTTAAAAGGTCTGTAAATTTCTTTGGCAGCTTTTCAAAAAAAGAGGCGGCGGAAATTTTTAAATTATCAAAAAAAGCGGTCAGCATATCCATATTGCCACCAAGCTCCTCAAAAAAGCCCACCGCTGTTCCCACAGCTCTAAAACATATAAAAAACGCCAAAGCCGCAACACCTAAAAATACGGCAAGTGCAAGCGCTCCCGCCACTACAGAGTGTTTGATTTTGAGCTTTGAAGAAATAAAGCCTGCAGGCTTTTGTATAAGCCAAGCCACGGCTCCGCCCACAATAAAGGGCAAAAGAAAGACAAGCATAAATTTGCAAAACACAAATATTATTGCGGCTATTGTAACAAAATAAAAAGTGTTAATAAGAAAGTTCTTTCGTGATTGTTGCTCCAAATCTATCCACTCCGCAAATTAAAATTATGTATATTTAACAGTAATAAAATAATATACGTTTTTTTGTTGATTTAGGAGGAAAAGTGTACTATAATAGAGTACAATAGTTCGCATACGGAGGACAGTTATGAAGGGAGACAGATACCTGCTTATTAATTCAGCGGTGCTTCCACCCGTCTTTGAGAACGTGATTCTCGCTAAAGAGTTGTTAGCGAGCGGCAAGGCAACAAGCGCCGCAGCAGCAGCAAAAGCGGCGGGAATTTCGAGAAGCGCCTTTTATAAGTATAAGGATTATGTGTTCAAATATTCAGGTTTTGACGGCGATACACTAAGCCTTAACGCCCTGCTTTCCGACAGGGCGGGAGTCTTTTCAGCACTCACAGCCGAGCTTTTCAGCTGCGGTGCAAACATCATCACCGTATCGCAGGGTATTCCCGAAAACGGAACGGCGAATGCCTCGCTAACAGTCAGCACAGGGGGCATTTCCCCCGAGGAGCTTATTGACCGTTTATTTCAAATCGACGGTGTTATTTCAATTAAAAGAATAGACGGAGGTAAAAAATGATTAATGTCGCTATTATGGGTCACGGCGTTGTCGGTTCAGGCGTTGCCGAAATCCTTATAAATCACTCCAACAGAATCACACTAAAAGCTCACACGGATGTTAATGTTAAATACATTCTCGACCTGCGTGATTTCCCGGATTCTCCATACAGTGAGAAATTTATTAAGGATTTCAACACAATACTTAATGATGACAGCGTTAAGGTTGTAGTTGAGGTTATGGGGGGAATTAATCCCGCCTACGATTTCGTTAAAAGCTGTCTTTTAAGGCACAAGAGCGTTGTTACTTCAAATAAAGAGCTTGTAGCCGCCAAGGGCGCAGAGCTTATTAAAATCGCCAACGAAAAAAATGTGAACTTCCTTTTTGAGGCGTCGGTTGGCGGCGGCATTCCCGTACTTCGCCCGATAGCGCAATGCCTTGCTGCTAACGAAATTACCGAAATTGCAGGAATTTTAAACGGAACAACCAACTTTATTTTAAATAAAATGATAGTGGATAATATGGATTTTGATGCGGCGCTCGCCTTAGCACAAAAATTAGGCTATGCCGAAAAAAATCCTGCTGCCGATATTGAGGGGCACGATGCCTGCCGTAAGGTCTGCATTTTAGCGGCTTTAGGCTTTGGCAAACATGTTTATCCCGAACAGGTTGCCACCGAAGGTATAACCGAAATCACCCTTGATGATGTTGAGTCGGCTGATAATTTCGGCTGTGTAATAAAGCTTATCGGCAGAGCTAAAAAGCTCCCGAACGGCAAAATTACTGCCTCGGTCCGTCCCACCCTTGTAAGCCGTGATTGTGTGCTTTCGGGCGTTAACGGCGTATTCAATGCGATAATGGTGAACGGCGACCAGACAGGCGAGGTTATGTTCTACGGCAAGGGTGCGGGCAAGGAAGCAACTGCAAGTGCGGTTGTGGCCGATGTTATTGACTGTGTAAAGCATTTAAGCTCCCGCAAATATCTCGACTGGGAAGAGGGAGTACCCGATTATGTTGATAATGCTTACGACGAAGTTTCAAGGCTTTATGTAAGGGTTTCCTCCGATGATTTTGACGGACTGGAGAAACAGTTTGAGGCTCTCTTCCCCGCCGTATTACAAGTCAAAAACAAATTCAGGGGCGAGATAGCCTTTATAACAGACGAGGAAAAAGAAAGCGTCACTAAAGAAAAGCTTTCTGAATTTAATAATCTTTCTTCGCTCAAAGTATTGCATACCTTTTTCTAATTTTTCAGGGGGTTAAATAAATGGCACTAATAGTAAAAAAATTCGGCGGTTCTTCGGTCGCCAACGCCAAGAGGGTATTTAATGTAGCAAATACCATTATAGGCGATTACAAAAAGGGTAACGATGTTGTTGTTGTTGTATCGGCTCAGGGCGACACTACCGACGATTTAATCGAAAAGGCTAAGGAAATCAATCCGGACGGCCCTTCAAAGCGTGAGCTTGATATGTTACTTTCCGCAGGCGAGCAGATGTCTATAGCACTTCTTGCAATGGCGATTGAAAAGTTAGGCTGTCCCGTAATTTCCTTACTCGGCTGGCAGGCAGGCTTTTCCACCGATTCAAAACACGGTATAGCACGCATTAAAAAGGTAGATCCGGAGCGTATAAAGAACGAAATTGCAAAGCGAAATATAGTGATAGTCGCAGGCTTTCAGGGTCTTAATAAGTATGACGATATAACCACCTTGGGCAGAGGCGGCTCGGATACAAGTGCGGTTGCAATAGCGGCGACTATGAAAGCGGATGTATGCCAGATTTACACCGATGTTGACGGTGTATACACGGCCGACCCCCGCAAGGTTCCCGATGCTAAGAAGCTTGATGCGATTACCTATGACGAAATGCTTGAGCTTGCGACCTTGGGTGCGCAGGTTCTTAACAACCGCTCGGTTGAGATGGCTAAAAAATACAATGTAGAGCTTGAGGTGCTTTCAAGTCTTGAAACCAAACCCGGCACAATCGTAAAGGAGACTGTAAAAATGGAAAAAACATTAATCAGAGGCGTTGCTAAGGACACTAATGTTGCTACCGTTTCGGTAGTAGGACTTGAGGACACTCCCGGAGTTGCCTTCAAAATCTTCAACAAGTTAGCTCAAAAAAGAATCAATGTTGATATTATTCTCCAGTCTGTGGGCCGTGACGGCACGAAGGACATCACCTTCTCTGTCCCCAAGGATGACGGAAAGACCGCCGTTGAATCTTTAGAAGCTATGAAGGATAGCCTTAATTTCCATAAGATTGCCCTTGACGAATCTGTTGCTAAGGTTTCTATTGTAGGCGCAGGTATGGAAAGCCACCCCGGCGTTGCTTCTAAGATGTTTGAGGCGCTTTATGATGCAAATATCAATCTTCGTATGATTTCCACAAGCGAAATCAAAATTTCGGTGCTTATTGACGCCGAGTGCGCCGATAGGGCAGTGAAAGCCGTTCACGATAAATTAATCGACTAACTGAACAAAATATATCACCCCGCCCGTTTGAGCAGTATAACTCAAACGGGCGGGGTATTTTTGCATTAGATTGCAAATGCCGGACGAACCTGTCACTTTGAACTGAAATTGTTAAAAAAAGGCTCCCTCTGACGGGAGACACTTCATAAAAAAGTTGTCTTCCGTGCTTTTTTATAAAGAAAAAGACACTTTCGAAAATTAAAGGTGTCATAGTGGGTTACATACTTTGAAATTTACCTATCTCGAAATAAGAATGAAAGACGATATTGTCAGACAGGTCTCACAGCGATATTATATTCGCCCTTAAACTGTCCGAAGGACAATATCACTATGCGAAGCATAATATCACTGCGAAGCAATATCACTCGCCGTAAGGCGAATATAACTGAGGCACACTTCCTTACGGAGTGTGCCTCAACTGTGTGTTCTCTTTTTTAACCTTTTTTGAAACCGTACGTCACCTTGTTTAAACCGTCGACGCATTTTTAACTATTATCTTCCACATGTTTTTTTATAGTTTCAAAGGATTTGTTGCTAATAATATGTTCAATCTTACAAGCATCATCAGATGCAGTTTCTTCATCAATACCGATCATCATAAGAACTTTGGTTAAAATCGTATGACGCTCGTAGATCTTCTTTGCTTCAACGTATCCATTGTCGGTGAGAGTAATGTATCCGTCGTTACCAATGACGATATATCCCTCTGATTTCAAACGACCTACTGCACGGCTTACACTCGGCTTCGTGTAGTTCATATATTCCGCTATGTCAATAGAACGAACAGAAGATTTTTTATTGCAAAGGATATAAATTGTCTCAAGGTACATTTCACCTGAAGGTTTTAATGCCATATCCAACTCTCCAAATAAGTTTTTCTAATGTTAGGATACCACAAAGAAAGCGAAAAATCAATTGGAAGCTTATTAAAGATGCTAATAAAGTTCAAAAATTCTAAAAATACTACTTGACAAAGCAAAATTAATGCGTATAATAATATGTGGTTAGCGACGGCTAACTATATTTTAGGACTAACGGTTAGCAACAACTAACCATTTATAATACGGTGGTAACGGATATGAATTTAAGACAAGCAGAAGAAGGAAAAGAATATATTATTCAACAGATCAACACGGATGACGAGGAGCTGAACGCTTTTTTATTCTCTCTCGGTTGCTATAGTGGCGAAGCCATCACGGTGGTCGCACACCGTAAAGGTGGGTGTACTGTTTCCATCAAAGATGCACGATATAATATCGACAAGCAATTGGCGGAAGCCATTATTGTTTAATTAAAAAATAAGCTCCGGCTTATTTTTTTGGCCATCGGTTAGCGACGGCTAACTCACAGTTATCACTTTGATTTGTATAAAGTTAAGAAGCAGGAGGATGAAACCAATGAGAATTGCTTTGACAGGCAACCCAAACTCAGGTAAGACCACAATGTATAATGCTCTAACCGGTCGAAATGAAAAGGTCGGCAACTGGGCAGGTGTTACCGTAGACAAAAAAGAACACCCGATCAAGAAGGTGTACGCAGGCGGCGAACAAATTATAGCCGTCGACCTTCCCGGTGCATATTCTATGTCGCCGTTTACAAGCGAGGAAAGTATTACAAGCACTTACGTTAAGAACGAAAATCCCGATGTTATCATCAATATCGTGGATACCGACAACTTGAGCCGTAGCCTTTTCTTTACCACTCAGCTATTGGAACTCGGTATCCCCGTTGTTGTAGCTCTAAACAAGAGTGATATTGGCAAGAAAAAAGGAAACAAGATTGATGTGGATGCTCTTTTACGAAAGCTTGGCTGTCCTGTTGTGAAAACCGTTTCCACATCGGCAGACGGATTAAAGACTCTGATTGAAGCGGCTGTAGCACAGGTAGGGAAAGAGCAAACTGCTCCCTACATACAAGAAGATATTGACCCGACGGATAAGGCACAGGTTGAAGCAGCAGACCGCAAGCGATTTGAGTTCGTGAACGAAATTGTAAAAGATGTTGAAACCCGTAAAGTACTTACTAAGGACAAAAACATTGGCGATAAGATCGATGCTATTCTCACAAACAAGTGGCTCGGTATTCCCATTTTCGCCGCAGTGATGTTCCTTGTATTCCATATTTCTCAGGCAGAAGGTCCTCTCGGACTTGGCAAATGGCTTGAAGGTATATTAGCAGGTGCAGTAGAATCGTTCCAAGGTTATATTGGTGAACTTTTAGCAAATGCACACCCGCTGTTGCAGGCTATTGTTATTGATGGTATTATCGGCGGTGTTGCTGCTGTTGTGGGCTTCCTGCCTCTTGTTATGGTGATGTACTTCCTCATTGCTCTTTTGGAGGATTGCGGATATATGTCCCGTGCGGCAGTTGTGCTTGATCCTATCTTCAAAAAGGTAGGCCTTTCCGGTAAATCGGTTATTCCATTCGTTATCACCGTCGGTTGTGCGGTTCCCGGTATTATGGCAAGCCGAACCATCCGCAATGAGCGTGAGCGCAGAGCAACAGCTATGCTCGCTCCCTTTATGCCTTGCGGCGCAAAGATTCCCGTTATTGCTCTTTTTGCAGGTGCTTTCTTTGACAACGCAGGATGGGTTAGCGCATTAATGTATTTTGCGGGTATTGCTTTAATTTTCCTTGGCGCGTTGCTCATCAATGCGATTACCGGCTATCGTGCTCGAAAATCCTTCTTTATCATAGAGCTTCCTGAATACAAGGTTCCTTCTCTTTGGGGCGCATTTAAGTCTATGTGTAGTCGTGGTTGGGCTTATATTGTAAAAGCAGCTAC
>JAEIGA010001742.1_pt1 | contig 34449 bp, 30 predicted proteins | sample 9270691 | NCBI WGS metagenome assembly JAEIGA01 (sample SAMN17057246, study PRJNA624740) | gut metagenome | biome: biome; isolation source: fecal sample | host: Bos grunniens | place: China: Xizang | collected 2019
CAGAAAAAGCTATCTATACAGAAGGTGCTTGTTTCTTAAATGTTTTAGCTCCATGTCCTAGAGGATGGGGATATAACACAGAAGATTTAATGCAAATCAACAAATTAGCTGTTGATACTTGCTACTGGCCATTATATGAAGTAGTTAATGGTGTTTATAAAATCACTTATAAACCAGCTAAAAAATTACCAATCGAAGAATTCTTAAAACCACAAAAAAGATTTAAACATATGTTTAAACCAGGTAATGAATGGATGATTGAAGCTTTCCAAAAAGAAGTTGATGAAAGATGGCAAGAACTTTTAGATTTAGAAGCAATGACAAATAAAGAATAATAAATTTTATAAAGTTTATAAAATTTAATTAAAGCATATATTTAGTATAAACTAGATATATGCTTTTTATTTTTATGAATTAAACAATATTATTTATCTCTATACTACTTTTCCCTATCCCCATTTAATTTATATATAATTCTCACCAAATCCCATTTTCATTAATAGTATATACAAATATTTATTCAAACTATGGTTATAGGACCTAAAAACCTAAATTACTTAAAAGGAGTTTTTCATGGATAATAGATTTTGTAATTGTTTATATAGTATTGCACTTAGTGTGATTATTGCTTTTATATTTGCAATTCTTTATTTTTTTGGAGCTTTTTCTGAGTTTATAATTATACTTGCTTTCTCACTAATTCTAGCACTTCTTTCCTTTCTTATAATTACAATTTTAGGTACCTCTGATAATGGTTATACTAGACTTGTATTATGTAGAAATATACTTTGCTTATTAATCAGTATTGTTTTCAATATACTTTTTAATATTCTTACCATTGCTCTTCCTATCGTTCCAGGAAATATTTTATTTACAATATTAATTGGTATAGCTATTTTCTTTTTTATGTTTAATCTTTTCTCTATTATTTTTCTTTTATATGATATTGCAAATTTTTCAAACTCGTCAAACTAATAAATCTTATACATATTTAATTATGAACTCATTATATTTATAAAAATATAAACACTTATCTTCCTTTACTTTTAAAACTTTTAATTGTATAATGTACCTGAAATAATTTTATGGAGGTACTTTATGATATTATCTGAACTTTTAAAAAATATAGAAATTATTAAATCTAAAGGGAACTTAGACATAGATATAACTAATATACATTCTGATTCAAGACAAATAAAACAAGGTGGTTTATTTGTTGCTATAAACGGATTTACTAAAAACGGAATAGAATTTATACCAAGTGCAATCGAAAATGGTGCAATAGCTCTTATTGTAGAACCAAATGTTGATATAAATTCTATTGAAACAGATTTACCTGTAATTTCAGTAAAAAACACAAGAGAAGCTTTATCAGTTTTAGCTTGTACTTTTTATGATAATCCTTCAAAAAAATTAAAATTAATAGGTGTTACAGGAACAAAAGGTAAAACAACATCTACTTTTATGATTAAATCTATTCTTCAAAAACAAGGTTACAAAGTTGGTTTAATGGGAAGTATCGCAATTTTCATAAATGATGAAAAAGTTGGTGATATGGATAGAACAACAGCAGAAAGTATTGAAATCCAAAAAACTTTAGACATGATGGTAAAAGAAAATGTTGATATTGTTGTTTTAGAAGTTTCTTCTCAAGCAATGAAATTAAATAGAGTTACAGGTTGTGAATTTGATGTAAGTATATTTACAAATCTTACAGAAGACCATATTAGTCCAAAAGAACATCCTGATATGGAAGATTATTTTAATTGTAAATTATCACTTTTGAAATTATCAAAAACTATAGTTATCAATAATGATGATGAAAAAGTAAAAACAATTTCATCTATCTTACCAGATAAAAAAATAATAACATTTGGAATTGATAATCCAGCAGATATCACTGCAGATTCTGCTTCTATTAAAATGACTAATTCAGAAATTGATTTTAATGTTAATATTAATGAAGAAAAAGAAAATATAGTTGCTTCAATACCTGGAAAATTTAGTATATATAATTCTTTAGGAGCAATAGCAGTTGCTTCTGAATTTGGTGTTGATATAGCTAACGTTAAAGCTGCTTTAGCAAACTTAAAAGTATTAGGAAGAAATGAAATAGTTCCAAATAATATAGGTCTTTCAATTATTATAGATTATGCTCACACACCATCAAGTTTAGAAAGCATTCTAACATCAGTAAAAGCTTATGCTAAAGGAAATGTAATTTGTGCTTGGGGTGTTGGCGGTGATAGAGATAAAACAAAACGTCCTATTATGGGTGAAATTTCTGGAAGATTAGCCGATTTTACTGTACTTATGTCAGATCAAGTTAGAACTGAAGACCCACTTTCAATATTAAAAGAAATTGAAGTAGGAATTATACCAACAGGAAAACCATATAAAATTGTAGTTGATAGAACTGAAGGCATAAGATATGCAATTTCTATTGCAAAACCTGGAGACACTATAGTAATACCAGGTCTTGGACATGATTTATATTTAGAAAAAGATGGTATTAAATATCCATACAATGAAAGAGAAGTTATTAAAAATATAATTGAAGAAATGATAGCTTCTGGAGAAAAAACAATTATTAAATAATAACAAAAAAGAGTAGATTTTAATCTACTCTTTCTTTTATATTTCAGCTCTAGCTTTTACAATAATTCTTCTACTTCCATCATTATTACAAGTAATAAGTGTTATTTCTGTATTTCCATTTGTTAATTGCGTTGTGCAATCTGTTGAACTTTCATCATCAGGATCTACTGCAAATTTATCATATACATAATATTTTAAAGTTCTTCCTGTTAAATCAGTAATTTCTATTAAATCACCATTTTCTAATTTTGGAACTTTACTAAAGAATTTATTATTTAAATAATTATGACCTGCTATACAGAAGTTTCCTACTTCATTTGGTTTTGCTCCATGGAAATAGCAAGGTGAAATTTTTAATAATTCAACAGAGCATTTATTTAATACTGAATAATTACATCCAATCTTAGGAATATTTATTTTAGCCACTGCATAATAAGGTGTTCCACTGGCAGTATATCTTGTATTTTGTGCTATAAGAGCTTGTAATTCCTCTTCTTGTCTTTGTCTTTCTTCCTCTTCTTTAGATAAAGTAGTTGAAATTAAGACAGTTGCATCTTCTTCTGAATTTAAAATTACTATTGTTGAACTATCTTCAAAACTAATTTTTGTATCATCAATTAAACCACTTTCGAATTGCATACTAGCTAATATTTCTTGTGCTTCATTTTCACTTTTATTTTTATCATATTCAGCATATATGTAATATGAAGACAAAATGAAAACTAAAAACACAGATATAAAGAAATCTATTTTATACATTTTCTTTTTACGTTTTAATTCTGGTGTTATATAAAGCTTTTCAGAAACTAATATTTGATTCATTTTATCCTCCTTCCATAATATACTAGAATAATTATAACATTGAGTATTTGTAAAATCAATAGATAATTATGTAAATTTAAAGCATTTATTTATTCTCCTTGAAGCTTCTTAAGCTCTTTTTCAGCTTCAGCAATTTTTGCTTCAATTTCAGCAATATCAGCATTTATTTCTTCTTTTGTTCTTCTAGTTAGACTCTCATTTTCTAAAATTCTTTTTCTTTCAAAAATTTCCGAACATTTAATATTTAAAATTATATCTTCATTTTCTTCAATTAATTCTATATATTTCTTTTTTGCTCTTTCCAAAGACTTCATATCTCCTATTATTAAAGAAGAATCTGGTCTTACTTGTTCACAAATTGTTTGTAATTTAGACATCATAGATGCATCTAATTCTCTATATGCTCTTTCTAATAATTCATATAATTGATTTTCAAGTCTTCCATTATCAAAATTTATTAATGGACTTAATTTTTTAATTAAATTTTTATAAATTATATTTAATACTTTTAAAAATTCTGCGGCAATTTCATCAGCATGTGCATTTTCAATATCAAACATTAACTCTTCTTGAAGATCATTATATTCTTCTTCTACATTTTCAAATTCATTATCTAATTGTCTTTCAATTTCCTTATCTGTAAATTCAATATTTTGTCTTATTTTTTCTTTATATAATTCAATTTTTCTAGTTATTCTAAGTAATCTTAAACTTGCATTAAAAGCATCATTTTCAAGAATTCCTATTCTCATCATATATTTATTTTCAATATCTGGAATTACATGAAAAGCAAGCATATCACGTTCTGCAATTTTTTCAGCTACTCTCTCTTTTAATTTATTAACTTCAATAATTAATTCCTTATATTCAGGATCTAAAGTAATATTTTCTTCAGACATATTTTGCCTCCAATCTATTTTTCAGTTTCTATAGTAATTTCAGTTCCATCACTAACCAATTCTATGGTTCCTACTTCGTCTGTTCTATAAATTTCTGCTTTAATATCATTTAATCTACTTATTGTATATTTTCCAGGATGATTATATGAGTTTCCTTCCCCTACTAAAATTATTGCATATTTAGGTAAAACTTGATTTAAAAATTCTTCTGATGAACTAGTATTTGAACCATGATGTCCTACTTTTAATACATCAGTTTTTTCCCAAGTATATTTTTTCTCCATATTATCTTCTAAATCACCCATAAATAAAAATGTATTATCTCCATAAACAGTTCTTAAAACTATTGAAGAATTATTTAAATCATTATCATTATTTCCTATTGATTTAACTATGCATACTGCAGTTCCAACTATAATTTCATCACCAATTTCTGGAACAGTTATAGAAAGCTCTTTTTCAGCTATTGCATCTAATACTTCTTCATAAGTTTTAGATGTTGAAATAGCCTCTGGTAAATATACTTCCCCTATTTCAAAATTTTTTATTATATCATCCATTCCACCAATATGATCTTCATGAGCATGAGTACCAACTACATGATCTATTTTGGTTATTCCAAGCTCTTTTATTTTTTTTACAAGCATTTCTCCATCTTCATTATTTCCAGCATCTATAAGCATTGTTTTTCCTTCATTAACTAATAGTTCACAATCTGCTTGCCCAACATCAAAATAATATATATGTAATTCTCCTTCTGCCTCTAAAACTGTACTATTTACTGGACTTACTTCATTTGTATTATTAGCATTTTGACTAGAATAAGTAATTAAAGCTGCAAGTATAAAAATTATAAATATTACAGCGCCTAATGTACTATCAATTTTTCTAGTTCTTTTCTTTCGTCTTCCCATCTATTCCTCCAAAGGTAAAATATATATTATCTATTTTATTCATCTTCTAATTTAAATCAACTATTTTAATGATTTATTTATATCAAATGTTCAAAATATTATCAATATTTTTATTAGTATATTTTTAGTTTGAGCTTATATATATTATTTTTTTATACCTTGTGTGTCGCAGCCTTCCAATTTAAATAATGTCGGTTGCTCCAATCGCACTCACTCCGTTCGTTTGATCGCTTACGCGGTATTTCAAAAATAATATATATAAGCTTAAACAAATCTAATTATACTTATAACTTAGTCCTAACAAATATTGAATATCAATTAAAATTATGCTAAAATATTAGCATTGGAGGTTATTTTATGAATTTATTAGAAGAAACAAGATTTATAATGAAAAAATATAATATTAATGCAAATAAAAAACTAGGGCAAAACTTTTTAATTGATGATTATGCTGTTTCAGAAATTGTTAATCAATCTGAAATATCAAGCTCTGATTTAGTTATTGAAATAGGTCCTGGACTTGGTACTTTAACAGCCAGCCTACTTGAAAAAGCTGGAAAAGTAATAGCTGTTGAATTAGATACAAAAGTATTAGATATTTTAAAAGATAGATTTTCATTATATAAAAATTTTGAACTTATACATAATGATATATTAAAAGTAGATTTAAAAACACTAATTAAAGAAAACCTAAATTCAGAAATAACAAATTGTAAAATAGTAGCTAACTTGCCATATTATATTACTACTCCAATAATTATGAAGCTTTTAGAAGATGATTTACCATTAGAAAGTATAACAGTTATGGTTCAAAAAGAAGTAGCAGAAAGATTAACTGCAACACCTGGCACAAAAGATGCTGGAAGTATTACTCATATTATTTATTATTATACTAATCCAAGTTTAATTTTAAATGTTTTAAGAGATTCTTTCATGCCAGCTCCAGAAGTTGATTCAGCTGTTATAAAATTAGAACTTTTAAAAGAGCCTCGTGTCCAAGTAAAAGATAAAAAAGTATTTTTTGAAGTTATAAAAGCAGCATTTTCTCTAAAAAGAAAAACCTTAGTTAATTGCTTTATGAATTCAAAATTATTTAAAGATAAACAAGAAATCGAAGAATTATTAACTTCTCTTAACATAGATTTAAGAGTTCGTGGAGAAAAACTAACAATAGAAGATTTTGCAAGAATTGCAAATGAAATATGTAAATAAAACCGACCCCTTAAGCAGCCTTAGCCGGCTATTTAAGGGGTCTTTGGTTTGTTACTTGCTTTTCAGCAAGGGCGTTATGCTGAGCGGATCCAATTTCAAATATCTGAGCTTCATGCTTTCCGGAGAAATATTGATTAAGTTTTGGTACCATTCTTCATAATCCTTAGGTGTTTCACCTGATATCATCTTATGTGCTGTTCCACACAGAGATATCATAAAAGGCTTATTTTGCTGCACACATGCTCGCACAATATGTTCTGTCGCATCACATGGCTCCTGAGCCACTATATAGTCATAAGGAGAAAGGTCAATCTTTTTATAATTAAACTTACCTTTTATTCCTTTTACTTCTGTGCAATACGACAAATCTAATTCCGGATCAATACATGTCATTACATATCCATTTTTTGCCAAAAGTCTAGATAACCTTGCTGTTCTTCCACACCCTACTTCCAATACTTTTAAACCTTGCTCTTTGGGTAATCTCTTTGACAGATATTCTGCAAACTTTTCCTGTCTTGAGGGTAATCCCATACACCAGAGCTTAAAGTCGAGGATTTCATCATCAAAATTCTTTCTTTCGGGATGTTTTAGCGCAGTTTCTATTTTCTGGAGTTGCTGGATAGTAAGCTCATTTGGATTTTGACACTTATATGCATCTAACCGCAACAATTCAAGCATACTTCATCGCCTCCTATATTGAATTCGTAGCTATTATACTATCTTTATTGTTTTATGTCAACTTTTATTCGGAGTCTTATTTACTATCATATATTTTAATTAATAAAATTTTCAATAAAAAAACTCAAATTATTATTTCTTATAACAATTTGAGTTTTATACTATTCTTTAATTTGTTCTTTTATTTCTTCTAATGCTCTTGCTAATTGATCTGGACATGAAGTTCCTTTTATTCCACAAGGAATCCCTTTTAATCTTTCTATTACTTCATCTATTGTTAAACCAGCTACTAAACTAGCCACTCCTACTGTATTTCCTGCACATCCACCTATTATTTTTACTGATTTTACAATATTATTCTCAATATCAAAAATCATTTCTCTAGAGCATACTCCACTTGGTTTATATCTATATTCCATTTTTCCTCCATATATTACTATATATTTTTTCACATATATTATTTTTTATTCTATTTACTAAAAACTTCTCTTACTATTGGATAACTATTCATAAGTAGATCATATTTTTGATTCTCTGGTAATTGCTCATCATACATGGCATTTGAAATCGGAATTGTATAATTAGAAAACTTAGGCATGAAACATCTAGTCTTTATTATATAGTTAATAAGACAATCATCCTCTTTTAATTTTACTTCATGTCGATTTAAGAAATTTTTCATCATTTCAGTATATTCATCATGAAAATAATTAAAAACTTTAACATATTCTTTTTCATTTGCTAAATCTCTAATTTCCTTTTCTACTAGCATTTGTTTCTCCTATTTTACCTATTTCAAGCAAATTATATATATAAAAAAAACAGTTGTCAATTATTTATCTTTTTCTACACAAAAATATTTTTTTCTTCATATACTTTATTAGGTGATTAATTATGGAAATTTTAAAATTAAATTCAATAGGTCCTACTGTAGAGCTTCTACAAAGCACTCTTAAAAAACTAGGCTTCCATACTTCAAATATTGATGGCATCTTTGGAAATCAAACACAAGCAGCAGTTATTAACTTTCAAAAAGAATTTGGCTTAACTCCTGATGGAATTGTTGGACCAAATACTTGGAATGCTCTTATGCCTTATATAAATGGATATACAAAATATGAAATCCAAGCCGGAGATACTTTATATAACTTAGCTAATAGATTCTCTACCACTGTTAGTGCAATACTAACAGCTAATCCTGGAATTTCAGCCAATGCTTTAAGAATTGGAGAAATTATAACTATACCTTTTGGAAGTATTGTTCCAACAAATATTAGCTATACTTATGATATTTTAAAATTAAATGTTCCAGCTTTAAAAACAATTTATCCATTTTTAGAAACAGGCTTTATTGGAAGAAGTGTTTTAGGAAATCAAATACCATTTATTAAATTTGGAAAAGGACAAAAAGAAGTATTTTACTGTGCTTCAACACATAGCAATGAATGGATTACTACTCCTCTTCTTATGAAATTTTTAGAAATACTAGCAAAATCATATGTAAATAATTTAAATGTTTATGGATATCCAGCTCAATATTTATTTAATAATGTAAGTTTATATATTGTTCCAATGGTAAATCCAGATGGAGTAAATTTAGTTACAGGACTATATCCTACAACTTCAAACATTTATAAAAATGCTCAAACAATAGCAAATTCTTTCCCAGATATTCCTTTTCCAGATGGTTGGAAAGCAAATATCAGAGGTGTAGATTTAAATCTTCAATTCCCTGCAGAATGGGAAAAAGCTAAAGAAATAAAATTCGCTCAAGGCTTTGATAAACCTGCTCCTCGTGATTTTGTTGGACCATCCGCTCTTTCAGAACCTGAAAGTATAGCTTTATATAATTTTACTTTAGAACACAATTTTTCTTTAATGCTAACTTATCATACTCAAGGAAAAGTAATTTATTGGCAATTCCAAGATTATACTCCTCCTATTAGTCAAAATATTGTAAATACTTTTGCTTCAGTATCCAGTTATTCTCCAGAAGATACACCATATAATTCAAGTTTTGCAGGATATAAAGACTGGTTTATTATGAATTACAGAAGACCTGGTTTTACTATAGAAGCAGGTCTTGGCACTAACCCACTCCCTATTTCTCAGTTTGATGAAATTTATAGAGACAATATTGGAATTTTGGTTTTAGGGATGGTGGTTTAAAAATTTTTTAATATTATTTTCATTAACAAAGTAACAAAAAGGCAATACCTTAAGTATTGCCTCTTCTTTCATTTTACCAATCTTCTTTTATTCTTATTATATTTCCAATATAACTAAACTTATCATCATATCCTAAATCTTCTAAATCATCAGCATAATCATAAAAAGCATTAGTAAAGCCATCAACTGTTACATTTACTAGTCTAAATTCTAAAAACTCATCATCTTTATCTAAGTCTTCTATTATTTCTTCTATTTTATCAAAATCATATACATCATCTAAAACATAATCCATATATGTAAAATAATTATATTTTGCTCCATTTGGTTGTGGCAAACCTGCTGGATATAAAACACCATAAGCATCATTTCCATAAGTTTGAGCTAAATCCATATTCAAACCACTATATGAAATAGTATTATAACAATTTGGTACATATGTACAAGTAGCATCAAAATAATACCATTCATCTTCAATACAAACTAAATTCCATAAATGTTGATTTCCAAGTAATATATATGAATCTAATCCAACATTTTGAAACAATATTTGAGCCCCTTTACCATATCCTGCACATACTGTATTTTCACCCTTTACTAAACCTGTATATGCACTTTGATTTGATAAGTTTTGAGTTCTATATCTACTATTTTCTCCTAAATATTCATAGATATATTGTTCTTTTTCAAATTCATCCATATTTCTTGTTTTCTTTTCTACTTTAGTAATTACAGTTTGTACTTCAGCAATCATTCTGTTTAATTTTTTTTCAGAAGTAGTAATATACTTTGGTTCTATTATTATTTCTGAACTTAAAATCTTATATGAATATGTAGTTAAATTTATAAGTTCTGGATGATCCATTATTAATGCATCCATAATTTTATTTAAATCACATCTCTCAATAACAATGTTTTCATCAATATTTTTTATTGCTTCAAGCAATTCTTTATAAATTTCTTGTTCACTAGCTGTTAAAATATTATCATAATAATATTGATCTGACATATATAAATCATTTACATACCACTCAGAATCTCTATCTATTTTATCATTTACAAATTTCTTTCCTAAATATGGTCTAAAAATAAAATACAAAACTATTAAAATTATTGCTCCAATAAAAATATATCTTTTTCTCATAAAAAACTCCATTTTATACTTTTTTATATTTATATTGTATTTATAATTTTATACTTTTTCAATCTTTTTAAATATTTTATTTTTTACCTTAAATACAAAACTTTTAATTTACTAAATTTAATTTATATATTGAATTATTGTCTTTAACATTGTATACTAAATACGAAAAATGTTCCTGACAAAAAGATAATAATCTAATTGAAAGGTGCTTCATAAAACGTAATTTTAGTATTATTATATATTACTATGTTTTTTTGCTGCACCTATAAAAAAGGTGCAGTTTTTGTTTTATAGAAAGGAGAATTGAATATGGAAAAAAGAGTTGCTGTAATGGGAATCATTGTTGAAAATATGGAAGTTGTAGAAGAAATTAATTCTATTTTACATGAATATGCCAAATACATTATTGGAAGAATGGGAATTCCATATAGAGAAAAAAAGATTAGCATTATTAGCATTGCAATTGACGCCCCACAAGATATGATTTCAGCTTTATCAGGCAAAATCGGAAAACTGCCTGGTATAAGTGTAAAAACTGCATATTCAAATGTGATTTCTCATGAATAAAATATTTGATTTAATAGATAAACTAGAATCTACTCATTCTTTAAACCTTGAAGAATATGAGTATTTAATAACTAATAGAAACATAGAAGCCTCTAAATATTTAACTGAAAAAGCTGTAGCTATTAGAAAAGAAATTTATGGAAATTCTATATATATTCGTGGTCTAATAGAAATTAGCAATATTTGCAAAAATGATTGTTTATATTGTGGTATTAGAAAAAGTAATAAAAATTGTGAAAGATACAGACTTACAGAAAGTGAAATTTTAGAATGCTGTAAAAAAGGATATACTCTAGGTTTTAGAACTTTTGTACTTCAAGGTGGTGAAGATTTATATTTTACTGATGAAGTTTTATGTTCTATTATAAAAAATATAAAAACAAAATATCCAGATGTTGCAATCACCCTATCTTTAGGTGAAAGAACTAAAGATAGTTACCAGAAGCTTTTTAAAACTGGAGCTGATAGATATTTATTAAGACATGAAACTTATGACCTTGAACATTATCAAAAATTACATCCAAAAGAAATGTCTTTTAACAATAGAATGGATTGTTTATATAATTTAAAAGAAATTGGCTATCAAGTAGGTTGTGGTTTTATGGTTGGTTCTCCATATCAAACAAATTTAAATATTGCAAAAGATTTAAAATTCATAGAAAATTTCAAACCAGATATGTGTGGAATTGGACCTTTTATTCCACATAAGGCTACTGAATTTTCAGAACTTTCTTCTGGAACTGTCGAGCTTACTTGTTATCTTTTATCAATAATTAGACTAATACACCCTCCTATTCTACTCCCTGCCACTACTGCTTTAGGTACTATATCAGATACTGGTAGAGAGCAAGGAATTTTAGCAGGTGCAAATGTAGTTATGCCTAATTTATCACCAATATCAGTAAGAAAAAAATATGAACTATATGATAACAAAATTAGCAGTGGTAGTGAATCAGCACAAAATAAAAATGAATTAATAGATAGAATGAATAAAATTGGTTATGAAATAGTCACTCATCGAGGTGATATAAAAAAATAAAATTTATTGAAGAAAGGAAAATTAATATGGCTATATATAATCCAAAATCATTAAAAGCTGAAGAATTTATAAATGATAAAGAAATTTTAGATACTTTAGAATATGCTGAACAAAATAAAAATAATATTGAACTTATAGATAAAATATTAGAAAAAGCAAGACCTAAAAAAACAGAAACTGGAGTTAAATGTGAAGGCTTAACTCATAGAGAAGCTTCTGTTTTACTTGCATGTGAAATTCCAGAAAAAATAGAAGAAATTTATAAAATTGCTGAAGAAATAAAACTTGCTTTTTATGGTAATAGAATAGTTATGTTTGCCCCACTTTATTTATCAAATTATTGTGTAAATGGTTGTGTTTATTGTCCATATCATTTAAAAAACAAACATATTGCTAGAAAAAAACTTACTCAAGAAGAAGTAAAAAATGAAGTAATCGCACTTCAAGATATGGGACATAAAAGATTAGCAATTGAAGCTGGTGAAGATCCTGTAAATAACCCTATTGAATATATCTTAGAATGTATAAAAACTATTTACAGCATCAATCATAAAAATGGAGCTATTCGTAGAGTTAATGTAAATATTGCAGCAACAACTGTTGAAAATTATAGAAAACTTAAAGATGCTGGTATTGGTACATATATCCTATTCCAAGAAACTTATCACAAAAAAAGCTATGAAGAACTTCATCCTACAGGTCCAAAACACAATTACGACTATCACACAGAAGCTATGGATAGAGCCATGGAGGGTGGAATTGATGATGTTGGGCTAGGAGTTTTATTTGGTTTAGAAATGTATAAATATGAGTTTGCAGGATTAATAATGCACACTGAACATTTAGAAGCAGTTCATGGTGTTGGACCTCATACTATAAGTGTGCCAAGAATTAAACACGCAGATGATATTGACCCTACTGCTTTTGATAATTCAATTTCTGATGAAATTTTTGCCAAAATTACAGCTTGTATTCGTTTAGCTGTTCCATATACAGGAATGATAATTTCAACAAGAGAATCTGAAGAAGTTAGAGGAAAACTTTTAAATTTAGGAATATCTCAAATAAGTGGCGCTTCTCGTACTTCAGTTGGTGGATATACTGAAAATGATAGACCACATGATACAGAACAATTTGATGTTTCAGACCAAAGAACTTTAGATGAAGTCGTTCGTTGGCTTATGGAAAATAATCATATTCCATCTTTCTGTACAGCTTGTTATCGTGAAGGAAGAACTGGTGACAGATTTATGACTTTATGCAAAAATGGGCAAATCTTAAATTGTTGTCATCCAAATGCACTTATGACACTTACAGAATATTTAGTAGATTATGCTTCTGAAGAAACTAAAAAAATTGGATTTGAATTAATTAGAAATGAACTTTTAAAAATTCCAAATCAAAAAGTAAAGACTATTGCAACAGAAAATATTGAAGCAATCAAAAATTCAAACCGTAGAGATTTTCGTTTTTAGGAGGTAAAACTATGGCTGTATCCACAGAAAAAACACGTATTGGGATTTTCGGTTTAAGAAATGTTGGTAAATCTAGTATTATAAATGCAATAACAAATCAAAATATATCAATAGTTTCAGACACTTTGGGAACAACAACTGACCCTGTAAAAAAATCTATGGAGCTTTTACCTTTAGGGCCTGTTGTAATTATTGATACTCCTGGTATTGATGATATCGGAGAGCTTGGGGAATTGCGTATACAAAAAACAAAACAAATTTTAAATACTGTTGATATTGCACTTTTAATTTTAGACGCAACCTCTACTTTAACAAATAAAGATAAAGAGTTAATAAAATTATTTAAAGATAAAAATATTCCATATTTACTTGTATACAATAAAGCAGATTTATTAAAAAATATACCAATTCAAACTCAAGACACTATTTATGTTAGTGCAACAACTAAATTTAATATTAAAGAATTAAAAGAAAAAATTTCAACTATAACTGTTAAAAATAAAGATAAAAAAATATTATCTGATATAGTTTCTCAAGGAGATACTGTTGTTTTAGTAATTCCTATAGATTCTTCTGCTCCAAAAGGACGAATCATTTTACCTCAACAACAAGTACTTAGAGAATTGATTGAAATTGGCGCTACAATTGTTGTATCAAATGTTGAAAATTTAACTCATTCTTTAGAAAAATTAACAGATAAACCAAAACTTATAATTACTGATTCTCAAGTATTTGGAAAAGTAAATAAAATTGTTCCAGCTAATATTTCACTTACTTCTTTTTCAATTTTATTTGCAAGATATAAAGGAAATTTAGATACTTTAATAAATGGAGTTAATACATTAGATAAACTTTCAGATAGTGATACAATTTTAATTTCTGAAGGCTGTACTCACCATAGGCAATGCGAAGATATTGGTACTGTTAAATTACCAAAATGGATTAAAGAATATACTAAAAAAGAAATTAATTTTGAATTTACTTCTGGCACAGAATTTCCTGAAGATTTATCAAAATACAAACTTGTAATTCATTGTGGTGGCTGTATGATAACTGAAAACGAAATGCAATATAGATTAAAACATGCTACTAATTCTAATATTCCTATCACAAATTATGGTATTACGATTGCTCAAATAAATGGAATATTAAAAAGAAGTTTAGAGCCATTTTATAATATTTAAAACTTACTACTAACATACAAAAAAGACTGAATAATTTTCTACATTATTCAGTCTTTTAAATTATATAAATTTATCTACTATAATCTGGCGGTGCGTCTTTATCATATTCTACTTGTAACTTTTGAGAGGTTCTCAAATGTGTATATGCTAATAAATTAAATTTACTACCATTTAAATTAACCAATTTTAAATTTTTTAATTTTCGTAATTCTAATATATTAGCTAATGTACTTCTTTGCAAATATGCTTCTATCAAATTATTACATCCAGACAAGCTAGCCACATCAAAATATGATTGATTAACAGCTCTAAAATATCGTAATGTTTCATTCCCTTGTAGTAATTTTTTAGGTATTTCAGCACAACCATCAATAACTACTAATTCAATATTTCTAAGTGCATTAGTAACTTCTAAAAAACTACACCCTGAAAATTGGATACCTCTTAACTTTTCTAAATCATTAAACACTTCTAAATCATCATCTGTTAACTCAAATCCACTTATTAAACATTTCTTTAAATTAGGAAATTTTAATAATTCAGTTATTGAAACACCTGTTAAATCACCTTTAAAATCTTTATAAGAAAGTGTAATTTCAGTTATTTCTCTTTTTTCTTCTTCTGACATTTGATCAAAATCTTTTCCAAAAGTAATCTTAATTTGTTTATCTAAATAACTATTCATCATATACCTCCTTATTTTTAATTTTTGTTTCTTCAACCAGTGTTTGGGGTGTTTTTACAATTTGTGTCATTTGTTTTTTTATTTCTTCTTCATTTTCTCCAAGTTCCCAAGATTTAATATCTTTAATTTCTGTTTTAACTGTTTTTTCTTCTTCTGCCTTTTGAATTGTATTTGGAAAAGCGAGTGTTTTTGAATTCCTTCTAACAATTTTTCTTATTATTCCAACTCCGTTTTAAAATCTGTTTTCTTAATTCTATAAAACCTCGTTTTATATCTTTTAATTCACTTTTTAATTCTTCTGTTATATAGTTTTTGGGCTCTATTTCATCAGCTATTAGTGCCTCTCTAAAAGCCTTACGTACTTTATCTCTCGAAAAACTTCTTGGACATTTATCCTTTTTACCATCAAGTTCTTTATGTAATTTAGAAAATTCTTTATCTCCAACTAAACAATATTTTAAATCTACTATAACACCTTTGGCAATATCATCAGCATCCCAAGTTAAATCCGTATTATAAAACACACCATCAATTTTTACTTTATTCCATTGATGATATTCTCCAGCAATACCTGTTACTTTATAAGCTTCAATACCAACTTCTCTTAAGCAATTATACAAAATATCTGCATAACCTGCACAAACACAAGTATGCTTTAATAATCCATTAATACAATTTCTGCAATTATCTACATTTCTTTTTGCATAATCAGAATATTGATTTTTACCAATAATTCCATAATCATATTTAATAATAGATCCTAATCTTCTATATATCATCATAAATTTTTGTAACTCTGGCATATCTGCTGAAATTCCTTTTGTTACTTCTTCTATAATTTTCTTTTTTAATTCAATATATATTTCTGGAAAATATTCAAATCTGTAAGGTGTTAAATTATCATCACAATTTTCATCTAATACTCTAATAGCAAAAATTTTTTCTCCAGCATTTAATTTTTCAACTTTTTCTTTATCTAATACAGATAAATCAGAAATAGTAATCACAAATCCTGAATCTATTTTTTCATCTACTCTATCAAAAAAATCTTGTATTAAACCTATGTTACCAGCTTTTAATCTTATAGTTGAAGCACACAAATTATCTATATAACTACAAAATCTCTCAATATCAATTAAAGTTGTATCTAAAACATCTACAGTTACCATAGAATTTTCTCTTTTTCCATGTCTAGCAGATTTTAAATAAAAATTTTGTGAAACACTTTCTTTAGTAGCTCTCTTAAAAAGATGTAATCCCTTAAATAAATTAAAAAATTCAGCATCTATTTTTGCAAAATCTAAATCATCTTGGTTTAAGCTCACAAAAAGTCTAGGATTATATACTTTTAAAAAGCTAAAATCGGTCAAACCACATTCATCTATCGACAACTCTCGTAAATCTCCGACTATTACTTAAAAAATCTCTAAAATCTTCAGGTTTAAATGATAAATGTGAAACACTTAAGTTACTAAGTCTAATAAATTTTTTCAATTTTAAAACATCTATTTCAAATTCTTCTTCTGAATTATTTCTAATATTTAATTTTTTCAATAAATCTTGATTAGGTAACAAATCTAAAATAACATTATAATCAGCATCCTTATTTTCAACTAATTGTAAATCTTCTACTGATTTTAAACGTCCAATCAATTCTGGAGACAACTTACTTAAATTACATTTAATTAAAGTTATATTTTCTAACAATTCTAATGGTAAAGCATTTAAAAACCTTGCTAATTTTTCAGAATCTTCAACATTTTGAATATGAATAGAACGTAATCCTGTAAATTTCATAATTGTTTCAATACTTGGAAAATTATCGGATAACATTAATTGGGTTAATTTTTCTGGTTCTGGTAAACTTTTAAAAAAATCATCAATATCCAAACTTTCACAATTAATCAAATTTAATATGGATAAATTTTTCAAACATGAGGCATGTTTAAATTTTGTCTTTTCTTCACTTCTAGATTTTATCCCACTAAATTGTATATCCTCAATATTTTCAAAAACAATTCCATCAATATCATCTAAACACGAGAAATCAAATTGTCCGTTAAGAATTTTTAAAGCCGGACTTTTTATCCCTTTAGAAATAAAAGCTTTTATTAATTCTTGTGGCAAATGACTAAAATTTGTTGAACATGGCTCTTGAGTATTTTGCATAACAATTTCATAATCTTCTACCATGAAATCATGTTCTTTTCTACTAACTCTTGGAACTTTTTCATCATCTGAAAATGATAATATAGTTCTAGTTTGGAATTTATCCACAAAACTTTCTGAATTATATATATATTTAAAAAACTCTGATTTAAATTGTATTTCCATAAATTCCTCTTTTGCTTAAAAATATACATTTTTATTATAACATAAGTATAAATAAATTTATAAAATGTAACACAAACTTAATCTTTAATATTAAAATATCACTTTTATAAATAATTGATTAATGATAAAATAAAAAAGTAAAATAATCTTTAATGAAAGGAATTATGATTTTATATCATAAAAATTACAAATGGCAATTTTAACATTAAAATCAAAAGACAAATTAGGATGTAACAGATGTGATAAATGTTGCATTTATAGAGGTGATATAAGACTTACAGGAGTAAATATTTATCAAATCAGTAAATATTTAAATTTATCTCCAAAAGAATTTATAGAAAAATATACTCATGAATTAGAATATCCAGAAATTGCTTTAAAAGGTATTGGTGAAAAAAATGAATGTATTTTATATAACCATGATATTCAAGGTTGTTCAATTCATAAAGTGAAACCTATGCAATGTGTAATGTTTCCATTAGTTCCTGAAAATTTAAATAAAGATTATTTTTACAATCAAGGTACTTGTGTTTATAAAGAAGCAAAACCAATAACCGTAAAGAAATGGTTGAATGGAAACAATGGGATATATAAAAAATACAAACAAACATATATTGATTGGATTTATCTAATAGAATTAATTCAATTTAAAAAAAGAAATTTATCTAAAGAAGATATGCAAAAAATAAAATTTCTTTTATTTGAAAATTACGACTTAAATAAAAATAATATAAAAAAACAAGTTTATAATAATATGAAAAAAATAAGAAAAATTTTAAAAGCTTAATTACAAAAGAAAGGATTTTATAGTGACTACAAAATATTTATTGGATATTGGACTAATTGTATTATTTGTAAGAATATTTAATATGATTACAGAAAAAATTAAATTTCCTAAAGTAATTGGTTCTTTACTATCAGGTGTTGTTTTAGGACCTGCAGTTTTAAATCTAGTACAATCGACTAAAGAAATAGAATTTCTTGCAGAAATATCAATGATTTTCATTATGTTTTTAGTCGGAATGCATACTAAATTAAAAAAATTAGTTACAGGTAGTAAAAAATTTGCAATAATTGCTTTTTTAGGTGCTTTTTTTCCAGTAGGTTGTGGAATTATTGTAAGTAAATTATACTCATCAGATCCAACAATTAACTTATTCTTTGGATTAGTTCTTATGATATCTTCGGTTAGTATTACTATTGATTCATTAATGGAATTAAAAAAACTAAAAACAAATGTAGGTATGGCTATCTTAGGAGCTGGAGTTATAGATGATATAATTGGAATTGTCATTTTAACTTTAATTCAAAATAGAAATAACTTATCATTCAATATGTTTTTTAAATTAATATTTGATTTTATTTTATTTACTATACTTGCTATTATTATTGGATTTATAATGTATTTTATATTTAAATTGATAAGTAAAAAAGAACATGATTATATTCCAAACTACGCTATTGCATATGCATTAATTTTAGCTTATATAGCAGATTATTTTAGTCTAAGTGGTGTTATTGGTGCATATATAGCAGGAATTGTAATGGGAACTACGAATAATGCAACTTATACTAAAAATCATGTTGAAGATTTAGTCAATTTATTTTTCCTTCCTATATCTTTTGCTAGTATTGGTCTAAAACTTACAACTTTAAGTTTTTCTAAACCAATATGGGTATTTATAATAATTTATACTATAGTATCAATAATAGATAAAGTTATTGGTTGTAGTATTGGAGCTGATATATGTGGATATAATAAAAAAGAATCTTTTCAAATTGGAATTGGTATGGCATCACGAGGCGAAGTAGCACTTATCATTGCAAACACTTACTTAACATTAGGTATTATAAATGAAGAAATTTTTTCTATTTCTATAGTATCTGCAATTTTAATAACTCTAATATCTTCTTTAATCTTAAGTATAACTTTTGAAAAAGAAGACAAAGAAGATAAAAACGATAAAACAAAAACAAAGCTTCAAACCCCTTAAATTTTTAAAATTAACATATAATAATATAATTTGATATAAAACCCAAAAAAGCATCTTAAAAGTTATTCTCACAACTTTTAAGATGCCTTTTTATTTATTTCTAAACTTAATTTACATATTGTCCATCTCGTATCCATACAGATACACTTCCAGGTTTGCAAGAAAATTTTCCATTTCCATTACTATCTACATAAACCTTTTCATCTATATTTCCTAAGCAATCATAAAACATTTTATTAGCAGAATCTTTTCCTAAGTTCATTTCAATAACACCACCATTAGTATCACTCATTACAACTGCCAAACCAGATTCAGGATGTTCATAATCACCTCTTCTAACAAAACCTATTGTATTTTTATCATAAAAATAATCTTCTTGTTCACCATAAGCAAAATATTTTCTTATTTTTAACAATTTATCTAACATATCTTTTTTAGGACTTACATTCTCTTCAGATATTCCATAATAATCACCATAAAACACACATGGCATACCTTCTTCACGAAGTAAAATTAAAGAATATGCTAAAGGCTTAAACCAATCTGCTATCCAAGATTCTAATGCCTGACCTGGTTCAGTATCATGATTATCTACAAAAGTAACTGCTTTTTCTGGACATTCTTTTACTAATGTTCCTTCAAAGATTTTAGACATATCATATTCTCCATTACTAACAGATGCTTTATAAAAATTATAATGTAAAGGAACATCAAATAAACTCATTACATTTTCAGTTTTCTCTATATATTCAAGCATTGTATTTAAATTAACTGACCAATACTCACCAACAACAAAAAACTTTTTATCTATACCTTCTTGAACATCCCAAAGCCAATTTGGAAAGAAATCAGCTCTAATATGTTTAACAGCATCTAATCTAAATCCATCGATATTTGTTAAACTATAATACCATTTTCCCCATTTCGATAATTCTTTGATAACATCATTATTATTTAAATCAATATCAGCTCCCATTAAATAATCATAATTACCATTTTCTTTATCTACATCTTCATCCCATTTTTTTCCGTAAAATTTATATATTGAAGATGTTTTAGTTTTTTCATCCCAATCGACTCCATGAAAATGTGTCCAATCCCACTTAAAATCTGAATATACATTACCTCTTCCAGGAAAAGTATATTTAGTCCAAGCTTTTATCATTCTTATTTTAGAAGTATCAACATTTCTATCTGCATAATCATTTTGAACTGCAATAACCTCTTCACAATCATCTGCACCTAACTTATGATTTAATACAATATCAGCTATTACTTTTATATTATTATCTTTTAATACTTTAATAGTATTTAAATATTCATCCTTCGTTCCATACTTTGTTGGAATACTTCCCTTTTGATCAAACTCACCTAAGTCATATAAATCATACACACCATATCCAACGTCATTTACTCCACTTTGCCCTTTATAAGCAGGTGGTAACCATAGATGCGTAATTCCTAAATTAGAAATATGACTACTTTCTTTTGTTATTCTCTCCCAAAGTGTAGAATCTGAAGGCAAATACCATTCAAAATATTGCATTAAACATTCATTATTTGCCACATCTATCACCTCATTATATTATTTTTTCTATTGTCCTCCTTGTAATTCTTCTTTAGCTACTAATGTTATTACCGTTCCCGCTTCAACTGTATTTCCAGCTGATATACTTTGAGAAACAATAATTCCTCTAGTACCTTCTATAATTACATTTAAATTTTCTGCTCTTAATTTTGCTTTAGCCTCTTCTATAGAAAGACCTTTAACATTTGGAACAGAAATAGAACTTCTTACTTCGTTTTCACTAGTATATAAAAATACTTTTGCTCCACTTTCAAGATATACTCCTGATTTTGGCATTTGATCTGTAACTATTGAGGCAGCTTCATCAGCTACATTAATAACTACTGAAAAACCACTTGCTTCTAATTTCTTTCTAGCATCTGCAACAGACATATTTTTTACCTCTGCTACTGCCATTTGATTTTGTGTAGTTGTAGAATCATCAGAAGCACTTGATGTCATACCCATATATGGTAATACTTCTGATAAAATATCTGACGCTACTGGTCCACAAATTGTACCTCCTTGATGACTATGTCCTTTTGGATCATATAGTATAACTAAACATACAACTTGTGTATTTTCAATTGGAGAAAGTGCAATAAAAGATGCTACATATCCTTCTTCTTCATTTGCTTTTGTAGGTTCTGAAGTACCACTTTTTCCTCCAATTTCATATCCTTCAACAGCTGCATATTTACCAGTTCCGTTTACTACAACAGATCTCATCATTCCTTTTACTTGTGCAGCAGTTTCTTCTGAAATAACTTGTCTTACTTCTTCTGTTTCTATTGTTTTAATACTACCAGTATCAACATTTTCTATTTGTTTTACAATTTTAGGAGTTACTAGAACACCATCATTTGCAATTGCTGAAACTGCTGTAATTAATTGAAGTGGACTTATACTAAATCTTTGACCAAAAGACATTGTTGCAAGTTCAATTGGTCCAACAGCATTTTCATCATAAAAAATTGATTTTTCTACTCTTGCTATATCTGTTCCTACTTTATCAAATAGTCCATAAGCTTCAAAATATTTATACATTCTATTAACGCCTATTCTTTGTCCTAATTGCATAAATGCTGGATTACAAGATTTTTCTAATGCACCTGTTAAAGTTAAATATCCATGTGCTGAAGGAGCCCAACAATCTATTGGTTCTTCATTTTCTACTACTACATAATGTTTTTGACACAAGAAATCATTTGCAGTATTAGTCTGAACTAATTCTTCTTCTAAACCAATTGATGACATTATTATCTTAAATGTAGAACCTGGTTCATATAAATCTGAAACATTTTTATTTCTCCATAAAGTATAATATGCATTATTCTTTTCTTCTTGTGTTAATGTATCCCAATTTTCAGCTAATCCTGTTGCCTCTATATTAAAAGGATCATTTAAATCATAATCAGGATAATTAGCCATTGCCAATATATCTCCTGTTTGTGGATTCATCAAAATAACTCCACCACTATCTGCTTGATTATCAATTACTGCTTGTTTAAGATATTTTTCACAGATTCCTTGAATCTTTGAATCTATTGTTAAATATATATTACTTCCATTTTCAGCAGCTATATATTCTTCTATACCATCTGTAATAGCATCTCCATTAACATCTAAAGTTACTAATCTTTGACCTGCTGTTCCTGTTAAAATATCATTCCATTTTTGCTCTATACCTGCTCTTCCGTCATTATCAGTTCCACAAAAACCTATTAGTGTTGATGCCAAAGTGCCATTTGGATAATTTCTTTTTGTATCACTATCAATATTTATTCCAGAAGTAATATCATTTTCTTTCATCCATAATTGTAATTCTTCAATAATAGTTTTATCAACTTTTCTAGCTATTACAACAACAGAGGCTTCACTATGTACTTTAGATAATGTTTCTTCATAAGTCATTCCAAACAATTCTGAAAACTTCTTAGCTACTATGTCTTCTTCTACTTCTTTTCCATTAGAATATTTTATTCCTCCTGGATTAAAAGAAACTGTATCTACTATTACGCTACTAGCTAATACTTCACCATTTACATCATATATAGTTCCTCTACTAGGACTTATTATTTGACTTTTAGTTTGTTGACTATATGCAGCAATTTTATATTGTTCACCTTTTACAAAAACTATTCGTGTTAAATTAGCAATAACAAATATGAAAATTATAGAAAAAAAGCCAGCTAATATTGCAATTCTTTTATCTAACTTTTTCTTATTTTTCTCTTCACGACTCATTTTCTTTTTATTTGATTTTATTTAAATCACCATCCTAAATCTTTAGTGCAAATTACTATTTTTTGTTATTATATCATTATCTTTTTTTTATATCAACAAATTTTAAACTATGTATCCTAAATTTAATATTTTAATTAATTTCTTATAAAAACAAAAAAACTAATAAGTGAGTAACACTTATTAGCCCTTTTTATTATTATTTAATTATTCTTGAACTGGTGCTTCAACTGGACATACACCTGCGCAAGTTCCACAATCTATGCATTTTTCTTTATCTATAACATAGCTATTTTCACCTTTTGCAATACATGTCATAGGGCAAGCTCCTTCACAAGCTCCACAGCTAATACATGCTTCTGGATTAATTTTGTAAGCCATTAGATTCAACTCCTTCCACGTTTAAACTTAAAACTATTATATTATTTTTATTTCTCAAAGTCAATATTAAATATCATTATCATTAACATCAGTTTTTTCTAATTTTTCTAATTCTTGAAGTTCTCTTTTTGCAGAATCATCTAAATCAGCATAATTAATATCATCATTATCTTCTTCTACATCTTTAATAACAATAACATCTTTAGCATCATACTTCTTAAAATAATAATCTTCTCCATCTTTTAATCTTACTCTTATTTTTTCTTTTAGAGTTTCTAAAGAAACAACTTCTCCTGTTCCTTCTTCAGTTTTTACTATTGCTCCAACTTTTGGTAATCTTTTTAATTTTTCTACATAAACTTCTTCTTCATATTTTAAGCAACACATTAATCTGCCACAATTCCCTGAAATCTTTGATGGATTTAAAGAAATGTTTTGATCTTTTGCCATTTTTATTGATACTGTTTCAAAATTTCCTAAGAAAGTGTTACAACATAATCCTCTACCACAAATACCACAGCCACCAATTCTTCTAACTTCATCTCTAACACCTATTTGTCTAAGTTCGATTCTAGTTCTAAAAATAGCTGCTAAATCTTTAACTAAATCTCTAAAATCAATTCTGCCATCTGCAGTAAAATAGAATATAACTTTACTTCCGTCAAATTTATATTCAACATCTATAAGTTTCATTTTTAAATTATGCTTTTTTACTTTTTCTTCAAATGTAACTCTTGCTTCAGGCTCTTTCTTTTTATTTTCCTCATAACTTTTTCTATCTTTATCACTAACAATTCTTATTACTTTTTTTAAAGGTTCTGTAACTTTATCATCTTCTACTTCTTTAAAAGGAATAGCAACTTCTCCATATTCTTCACCCATTGCAGTATCAACAATTACATTCATTCCTTTATGTAATTTAAAATTAACTGGATCAAAAAAGTAGATTTTTCCTGACTTCTTAAATCTAATTCCTGTTACTTTTTTCATTTAGTTCCTCCCATATATTAAATAGCAATGAATCAATGTTCATATCTAAATTTCCATTTGCATTTAAATTACGTATAGAATCATTTACATATTTTATACAATTTAAATATCTTTTGTCCTCTTTAGATTTTGAATATAAAGAAACATTAAAATATTCTAAAAATTCAAATATTCTTTCTTTAGTATATAAAAAATTTGCTGACAACATTACTGAAATTATATCTTCTTTTTTCATATCCTCTAGTAAGTTATCAATATTTAAATATTCTTCTTTATTTTCCTTTAGTTTAATTGCTTTTCCTATACTACCTTCAAAAGTATTTAATAAATTTTCTGATATATTATCATACCCTATAACATTTATAGAATAATCATATAAATCTTTATTAGGTATATTATTAAATTTAACTTTCATACAACGAGATTTTATAGTATTAAATAAAGCATTTTCATTAGAAGAAATCAAGATTATTGTTATAAATTCTGGAGGTTCTTCTAAAGTTTTTAATAAACAATTTTGAGCTTCATCTGTCATTTTATCTGCATCATTAATTATATATACTTTTCTATTTGAAACAATAGGTTTTTCTATAACCTTTTCAACTAAAGCTCTAATATATTCTATTTTTATTGTTTCTCCTTCTTCATTAATTATAGAAAAATCAGGATGATTATTTCCATCATAACAAATACAAGATTTACAATTACAATTTTCAGTTTTATTTTCTAAACATAATATATATTTAGCAAATTCTTTTGCTAAAAGTAATTTTCCAATTCCTTCAGTTCCCAAAAACAAATAACTATGTAATATATTATTTTTTTCAAGATTTTTTCTTATATATTTTTTTACTTCTTCATTACCAATTATTTGTTCAAAACTCAATTTAAAATCTCCTTATTTACTCTACACTTCCTGCAACATTAAATGGCCAAAATCTAAATACTACAATACCTTCTATTTTTTCTAATGGAACACATCCAAAAGTTCTACAATCTGTACTCTTTTGTCTGTTATCACCCATACAGAAGAAATATCCTTTTGGTACTATAAAATCATAAAACACATCAGATTCAGTAACAACATCTTCTTTTAGATAATTTTCTTGTAGCTGGATATTGTTTACAAAAACCTCACCATCTCTAATTTCTACATGATCTCCCTCTACTGCAATTACTCTTTTTATATAACTCTTTTTTGTAATTTCTATAACATTATAGAAAAAACTAGAAATTAATCCTCTATCCTCTTCAACATATATTGCTACTGGATTTGATTGATCAGCATTAGTTGAAGAATATGCATATGATGGTGCCTCAAAAGTAACTATATCTCCAACTTTAGGTGCTTTACCTGTTATTCTAAATGTTCTAGTAACTATTAATCTTTGATTTTCTTTAAGTGTAGGATACATAGAAACTTGTTTTACAACTGTTGGTGTTGCAACATAATATCTAAATAATAAAGTTATAACTAATGCAATTATAATGCAAGCAATCCATTCTAGAATATTTTTAGTTTTTTCGCTCATCTATTTCCTTCTTTCTAAAATCTATTCAGCTTTTTTCTTTCTTGTTGATGTTTTTTTAGCAGGTTTTACTTCTTCTTTAACTCCTACTTCTAAATTAGCTTCCATTTGTCTCATAAAATCTTCATCTAAAGCAGTTGATGTTGATTTTGTAGCAACTTTTGTATATCTCTTTTTAGGTTTTTCTTCTATAACAGGAACCTCTTCGATTTCCTCTATTTCTTCGATTTCATCCTCTTCTTCTACAACTGGTGTTTTAGCTTTTGGTGTACTTACAGAAAAACCTTGGAATTCTTCTTCCTCTTCCTCTACAACTGGTGTTTCTATTTTATTTGAAAAAGTTTCATTTGTTGATATATCTTCAAAATCATCATCAATTTCATCGATTATACTAGTATCAAATTCTTCTCCAAAGTCTTCCTCTTCTTCTACTATTTCTTCATATTCTTCAACAACAGTTGTTGATTTAGGTACACTAGTTGAAAATACTTCATCTTCAAAATCATCATCAATTTTATCTATTATACTAGTATCAAATTCTTCTCCGAATTCATCCTCTTCTTCTACTTTCGCAATATCTTCTATGTCATTATTAATTTCTTTATTTAAAGCGCTACTATCAAAGCTAATTGTTTCTCCAAAATCATTATTTGAACTTTCGAATAATGATTTTTCTGGTTCTACTTTTGAAGTAATTTCATCAATATCTTCAAAATCATCATCATCTTCTTCATCTGGTTGGTAAACAGAATTATCTTCTTCATATTCAACACTTTCAGAGATATCTTCTGGATTTACATTATCAACTTCATATTCTCTAGAATCTTCTTCATATTCAGTATCATTTGATGTATAAACTTCTTCTGTTTGTTTTTTTACATAATTTGCTTTACTATCTACAAATTCTTTTTTCTTTGATTTCTTTTCTCTTGGTGTTCCTTCATTTGAATCCATTCTATATCCAAGATAAAGCAATAATAAAATAACTACTATCGAAATTACAAGAAATGCATTTTTTACTGTCATATCTGAAAAAGATAGACTAGCTGCATTAACCTCACTTGGTACTAATAAAATTGTTCCCACCATAGCGAATAAAGCTAATTTTTTCCAATTTTTCATACTATTCATCCTCTTTTCTATTTTTTTCTGTTGTATTTTTTAAGTTTTTATCTAAAGCTTGTTTTGTTGGTATTCTAATAACTACCTCTGTGCCTTTACCTACTTCACTTTTTATATCTATGCTTCCACCATTTTGTTCTAGTATTTCTTTTGCTATAGGTAATCCAAGACCAGTTCCACCCATTTCTCTAGTTCTTGATTTATCTACTCTATAGAATCTTTCAAATACTTTATCTAAATCATCTTTTGGAATTCCTATTCCTGTATCTATTATTTTAATATATGCATCATTATATACAAAACCTACATATACTTTTATTGTTCCACCTTCTGGTGTATATTTTATAGCATTTGACAATATATTTAAAATAACTCTTTCTATTCCTTTTTTATCAGCATATACTAAAGGTACATCAGCTGTAATTAAGCATTCAGCATCTTGATTTTTCTTTTCTAATTCCAAAGACAATCTATCAAAACTATTCTTTGCTAATTCGCCTAAATCAAATTCAGTTTTTCCCACATTAACTTTAGAATTATCATATCTTGATAAAGTTAATAAGTCACTAACTAAATCTGCCATTCTATTTGCTTCTGAAGATATCCTTTTTAAAAACTCTTGCCTCATTTCTTCTTTTACATCACTTTCAATCAAAGTATCTGCATATCCAAGAATTGAAGTAATTGGTGTTTTTAATTCGTGAGAAACATCAGCAACAAATTCTTTTCTCATACTATCTAATTTAACATGTTCTGTAATATCTTGAATAACTACAATTATACCAGCTGGTCTATCATTTTCATTTTTAAAAGATGCAAAAAATAAATTAATTGTTTTATCATCTACATTAATTTTTAATTCTGAAGATGTCCAATTTTCTAAATAAATTATTTTTTCTAAATTAACATCCACATCAAATTTTTGAAAAACACTCTCGAAATTTTTTTCTTCTTTTAAATTCAAAAGTTCTTTAGCTGCATGATTTATGTGAATTATATCACCATCAATGTTAAAAGCAATAATTCCATCTGTCATGTGTAATAATATTGCTTCTATTTGCTTTTTTTGTCTAGTAACTTCATTTAAATTTTCTTTAAGTTCAAAGTTCATAAAACCAAAAGCATCAACCAAGTCATCTAACTCACTTCTATTTTTACCATCGCCTAATAATTTTATATTTCTTTGTTTTTCTCTAGAAATTTCTTCTACACTTTTAATCAATTTTGAAATTGGTCTAAATATAACTTTAGAAACAAATATGCTTCCAAGTAAAGTTCCAAGTATAAAAATTATAATTGCCAAACAAATACCATTTTTTACTTTTACTATTTGTTCATTTAAACCACCAACAGTTTGATTAATTTGATTAAGTTCATTTAAAAAGAAAATTCCTAAAACTGTTATAACTATAATACCAAGAATTGCAAAAACAAAAACTATTTTTGTTTGTATGTTCTTAAACATTTTATTCTCCCTATTATATGCTTTATACATTATATACTTATAACTAGTTTTATTCAAGTAATTATATAAAAAAATCTTAAAGAAAAATCTTCTTTTTTTACATCATTTATCATATAACCAAAAACAAAAAAAGAAGGTATTTGCTACCTTCTTTATATATAAATTAATTTTTATCTGTTACATAATATCCAGAACCCCTTTTTGTAATAAGAATTTTTGGATTTGCTTTATCTTTTTCAATTTTCTCTCTTATTCTATTCATTGTTACATCTATTGTTCTAATTGCTCCAACATATTCTTCATATTCCCATACGTCTCTTAAAAGCATTTCTCTAGTAACAACTTGTCCTGGTTGTGTTGCTAAATATTTAAGAACATCAAATTCTTTTTTAGTTAAATTAATAACTTCATCTTTAACTTTTACTTCAACACGTTTTAAATCTAAACTTAAATCGCCAACTTTAATAATATCATCTTTATCTTCTTTTGCATTTTGCATTATTTCGATATTAGCATTTAATTCAGATTTTCTTAAATTTGCTTTTACTCTAGCTATTACTTCTCTAATTTGAAATGGTTTAGTAATATAATCATCTGCACCAATTTCAAGACCAACAATTTTATCAGTTTCTGTGTCTTTTGCTGAAATCATTAAAATTGGAATATTAGATATATTTAAAGAATATCTAAGTTTCTTACATACAGATTTACCATCTAATTTTGGTAACATTACATCTAATAAAATTAAATCTGGTTTTTCTTTAAGAGCAATATCTACTGCTTCTAAACCATCTGCAGCTTCTAAAGTATTATAACCTTCATTTTGTAAATTAAAAACAAGTAAATCTCTGATATTTTTTTCATCATCAACAACTAATATTGTTTTCTTATCTCTATCAATTATGTTCTCCACCCTAAATGCCACCTTTCACATTTCAAATTTTACAATTATTATATATCATATATTACAAATTATTACAAGTTTTTTTCAAATTTTATACAAAAAGATTTCTATTTTTTACTTTTTATACATTTCTTAGGGAAATTCTAGTTCATAATTACTTCTATATTATAAATTCTGCCATCATCTTTTAATAAAACTTTTTTGTCTTCTATTATTTCTCCATTAACAATAACTTTTTCTACGCCTTGATTACTTTCATTAAAATTTTTAATTTTTATATTATACATACTAGTTTTATATTTGTAATGAATATCAATATTTTTCCAATTCTTAGCAATACAAGGATTAAACACTAAATAATTATTTTCGATTCTAAAACCAATAATATATTCTACAATAGCTTTATAATACCAACTACTTGAACCCGTATACCAACTCCAACCTCCAGTACCTCTGCCACCTTCAATATCATAAATATCAGCAGTAATTACATATGGTTCTACTCTATATCTTTTAGCTGCTTCTTGATTATTAGAATGTTCTATTGGACTTATCATTTTTAACAATTCAATAGCTTTATCTCCAAAACCTAATTTTGCAAATGCAATAATTGTCCAAATTGCAGCATGCGTATATTGTCCACCATTTTCTCTTACACCACTTGGATATGCTTTTATATATCCCGGATTTATTGTTGAATTTTTAAATGCTGGTGTAAACAATTTAATAATTTTATTCTCTTTATCCACCAAATAACTTTCAACTTCTTGCATTGAAATATATTTTTTATCATTATCTCCAGCATTAGAAATTACAGACCAACTTTGCGATATAGAATCTATTTTACATTCCTCACTATTCATACTTCCTATTTCTATGCCATCATCAGTTATAGCTCTCTTAAACCATCTTCCATCCCAACCATTAGTATTTAATTTTCTTTTTAATTCTTCTTTTATATAAACTAGTCTATTATAATTTTCCTTATCATTTTTTATCTCACATAATTTAACAAATCTATTTAAAATATCATATAAGAAAAAACCAAGCCAAATACTTTCACCATTTCCTTTAGAACCTATATTACTAAAGCCATCATTCCAATCTCCAGAGCCAATCTTTGGAAAACCATTTTCCCCAAAGTTACAAGCTTTATTAATAGCTTTTAAACAGTGTTCATATAAAGATTCTTGCAGATTACTTTTATGAAATTGATCATATTTTTCTTGAATGTTTTCCTGTAATTCTTCACCCATTAAATATTCAAATTGTTCATCTAAAAATTCATATTCACCACTAAAATCTAAATACTCTAAAACACTATATGGAAGCCACAATAAATCATCAGAAAATCTTGTTCTGCAACCTCTTTTTGTTTCTTCATGCCACCAATGTAAAACATCTCCTTCAAGGAATTGATTTGTAGCGCATTTTATAATTTGTTCTTTAAGTAAATTTTTATCTATATATTTCATTCCTAAAGCATCTTGTAACTGGTCTCTAAAACCATAAGCTCCACCTGATTGATAAAACGCTGTCCTTCCCCATATTCTACAACAAACAGTTTGATAAATTAACCAACTATTTACTAATGCATTTATCTGTTCATCTGGTGTAGTAATCACTAAAGTATTAACTAAATTATTCCATTTATTTTTTACCTCCTCTAAAGTTTCATCTACTCTATTAAGATTTAGATTCTTTATTGATTCTATAGTATTTTCTTGTCCAATAATTATATCCCATTCTTTTTCTTCATTTTGATTTATTGTAATTTCAAATTCTAAACCAACAGAATCTCCAATTCCATTTTTATTATCAAACACATTTCCAAATAAAACATCAGGATAATTTATATTTCCTAAACCAAAAAACTTCTTTTTAGCCTTAGTAAAATTAATAATTGGAATATTAGAAGTCACATAACCAATTTTATTTAGTTCTTCTAATCCTAAAATATTTTTCATATAAATTGTATTATCTACTTTTTCAATATAAACATTTCCAGCAGTACTATTTTCAGACTCGCCCAAAACTGTTTTTAAATATACAAAAACTTTTATTTTTTTATCTTCATTAGATAAATTCTTTAATTTTACATGAGTGATAACTTTACTCTCTTCATTAGGTACAAATATTACTGTTTCATGTTCTATTTTATTATATATTTTTTTATATTTTGCCCAACCTAAACCATAAGTTATCTCATCAAAACTATTATTTTTAAGAATATTATTATTCAAACTCCAAATTCTATTATTAATTTCATCTTTTAAATAAATAATTTGAGATGGTATATTTTTTACAGAGTCATTATTCCAACTTGTAATTCTATTTAATCTACTATTCTTATTCCAAACAACATCTAACATGTTTTCAGTAACCACAACTCCAAAAAACTTATTGCAAATTACATTTGACCATATAGTAGGCAACTTATTTTTAGGATAAAATTTATATTCCTTAAAGTCTTCTGAAAAGCCACCAAATCCATTAAAAAATTTTAGATTTTCATTTATTTTATATGATATATTTTCTTCTTCCAAATTAATATTTTTTCTTATTTTAAGATAGTTACTCTTTTGATTTACTTTTATAAAATTTTTAATACCACCATTTGAAGCATTAATTATCGCTTTTGCTTTTAAATTAATAGTTTCTAAATCTTCATTTTTAAGTTCATTAACATTCAATATAAAAATACCACTATTTATATTTTTTAAATATTCAATTTGCTTATTAGAAATAATACTATCTATTTCTTCTTTAACATATCTTTTATAAACATTACTTTCTTCATTTAAAATTACTAAATCTATAAAAATATTTTTTAATCTAAAAAACATATAAGCTTCTATTACTTCTTCTAAATACTCTATATCTGAAATACTTCTTATTTTAACAACTAAAATATTCAAATCACCTGATATTCCAAACTTCCATAAATTATTAATTTCATAAGTTTTATTAATATCTATGAAAATATCTTTTACATTATCTTCCTTCATTATAAAAGAAAGTAAATTTTGAAAATCAATTAATTTGCTTGTGGTTATTTGTAAATATTTCATTTCTTCTTCTACTTTAGCCTTAGATATTTCAAGCATTTTTTCTATTTCAAAATTGTTTTTTTCTTCTAACTGTTTTAGTGCTACATGTTCCTCTTCTGATACAGAAATTATTAAATGCATTTTTACTTTATCTTTAGGATCAAGTTTTATTGTTTGTTTTTGAGCCACAACTTTATTTATAGAATAATTTAAACTATTAGAAAAATTATTACTTTCTTCTACCATTTGAGGAATAGATAAATTATTTCTACCATAGTATTTTTCACCATCAATTTCAAACCCTTTGTCCACAATTTTTCCATTTTCTGTGTACAAAGTAGTAACTAAATTAATTTCTTTACTTAAATCTCTTGAAACCCTTTTTAAAATAATTTTATCATCTTGCCTATTATAATTTATAAACATACTATTAAAGGCTGAATGTGCATATTCTTCATTAAAACTAGATAATATCGGTATAAAATCTACACATATTTCTAAAATTTCATCTACACTTCCCAAATTTTCAATTTCTAAAGTTCTAATCTCAACTGGTTTATTAGGATCTATAGCAATAGTTAAAGTATATTTAATTGTTCCATCACGTTTCATAAAAACCACTTTATCTTGAGAGAAAATAACTCTACTATCTTCATAAAGTTTTCGTACTTTTTTGGTTTTTAAATTTTTTATATAAAAATATATTCCTTCTCCAATTTCATAATTTTTATGATATCTATTTATTACAAAATCTTTATATTTACTATATCCATTCCCTTTATTATCTATAAATACCATATAATCTTCATTAGATATAACATTAATACTTCTATCTTTATTTTTTTCGATATTTCTTTCAACATAACCTATATCTTGTCTATCTTTAATCTTTTCTGGTTTTTCTTTTTCTTCTTTTGTTATTATCATTTGAACTGGCATTCTTTCTTCTAACAACACATTTACTGCAGAAATTTCAGGATTCTCATTAAACCTTTTTCTAAGGATAAAATTATTTAAATAGTTATTTATAGAATTTAAAATTAAACCTTGATGATGAGCCATATAAGTTTTTACCACAGCTTTTTTCTCACCTTTTTTCAATCTTAATATTGTATAATCTATTGCTTCATAAAAACCATATTTTCCATAAGCGCCCTCTTTTTCTAATTTATTTATATTTTCCATAACACTTTTTTCTTCTTCATTTAAAGATAGAAACGTACTATATGGTGAAATTACCAAATCATTTTCTAAACCTCTTTTAAGTCCCAGCCATGGTATACCAAAAGCTTTATATTGATAATTATTATTTAAATCTTTTAAATTAAAAGCTGATTCTGAAATTCCCCAAGGAACACCTAATTTATTACAATATTCTTTTTGACTTAGAATAGCAAATTTACTTGACTCATCAAGTAAACTACCTTTATATTTTTCTAAATTTAAATTTGGCATTAAATATTCAAAAGCTGTACCAGTC